>R25__coassemble_905_pt1 | contig 16026 bp, 13 predicted proteins | sample R25__metabat2_low_PE_004 | metagenome-assembled genome bin R25
ATTTAAATACTATTAAGATAAAATAATTAATTAATATTTATGAGTAGTCATAACAATTTATTTTATTATTATAAAAGTTTTTCATGATTATAAGGAGGAGTTATTAATGGCAAGATTCGAAGAAGCAGAAAACAGAATGTTTAATGTAAAAATCTGCTTAAAATGTAACGCTCGTAACCCTGCTGGTGCTACAACCTGTAGAAAATGTGGTTACAAAGGTTTAAGATTCAAAGCTAAAGAACAAAGAGGATAATCTTATTCTCTTAACTTTAATCTTTTTTACTATTTTTTTAAAACAATTAATTATTAATATCATTTTTAATAAAACTATTTTTAGGTATTCTTATGAAAAACATAGAAAATTATATTAGAGATATTTTAAAAACACGCAAACTTCATTTTACTTTAATTGATCCTGATGAACAAACACCTGAAGAAGCTTTAAAAATAGCAACTGAAGCTATTGAAGGTGGAACTGATGGAATCATGATTGGAGGATCAACTGTTAATGGGGATGATGTCGATAATACTTGTAAAATACTGTCTGAAAATATTGCTGTGCCAATCATTATTTTCCCGGGAAATACAAGTAGTGTAAGCAAATACGCTGATGGAATCTTTTACATGAGTTATGTTAACTCCACAAATCCATACTGGATTAACGGGGCACAGGCTCTTGCAGCACCTTCCGTAAAGGCATCTGGAATTGAAATTTTACCTATGGCATATATGGTTGCTGAACCTGGTGGAACCGTTGGATGGGTTGGGGATGCTAAGTTAGTGCCTAGAAACAAGCCGAAAATACCTGCAATTTATGCAATGTCTGCTGAAATGTTTGGAATGAGATTTTTCTACCTTGAAGCAGGTTCAGGTGCAGATAAACCTATTCCTCCTGAAATGGTTGCCTATTCCAAAAGGGCAACTGATGATATGATTATTATTGTCGGTGGGGGAATCCGTGACGCTAAAGCAGCTTATACAGCAGCAAAAGCCGGTGGGGATATTATTGTAACCGGTACTGTTGTTGAAGAAGTTGACGATGTCAAAGCTAAAATTCAAGAATTAACCGGAGCTATTAAAAAAGCTTCATTAGAGTAGTTTCCAACTGCTCTTGCCAAACTTTTTTTATTATCTATTAACATATTATTAATAGTGATATTATGTTAAATTCATTGTATGAGAAAGCCATCGCTAAAAGAGGATTTATTCAAGATATCGAATCTGATACTGATATTGAATCTCAACTAGAACATAAATGGTTTAACAGAGTTATTGATGAAAGTCGTGCAGAATTTTCCATTGCTGCAGGGGATGGAAGTTTCAATAAAAAGAAGTTTTTAACCACTAACTTCTGTGCAGTTGGGGCAGAATCCATAATTTACGATGGTGAAATTAAAAAAATTGACGACTCAGATATATTTGATATATCTCATGTTTCTTTTCTGGATGAACTGTTAAGTAATTACATGGCAATTTATGAGCTTAAATGTGCATTGAGAGCCATTAAGGAGTATGATGTTGATTATTATATGCTGGACGGTTCCATTTTAGGCGATTTACAGAATGTATTTCCAAGAGGTGCCAAATTGCCTGCAAAGATTAAAGAAAATCTTGATGAATCAACATTGAATGAATTCGAAAGGAGATTAGATATAAGAAAGTATGGTTTGGTGTTTCCAGAAATACGTGATGCATTGAACCTGGTCGAATTGCCAAAGGATGAAACAAATAAGATTGAAGAGTACAATCTTCATTTGGCTTCAGTAGAAAAGATCATTTTATTAAAGGAGATATTACAGTATCGTAAAAAAATCATTTCAATTTCCAAAACATCATCTGATAATGATTTGTTCCATTGGAACATTCCGGATATTGCATTTCTAGATAAATTCACCAAGAAACAGGGGATGTCATTAATAAAGCACAAGTCAGTTTATGAAAAGGCGGCATTTCCATATTTCAATGATTTATTTAAAGGAATAACATTTACAATATTTTATGTTCGCTTTCAGGATAATAAAAATGTTTTAAAAGTTGAATTGCCTTATAAGGCTACAAATGATGAGGTATTTGAAATCATCAAGAAGATTAATAAGTTATCAGTTCAGGGTTATCCGTATTTGCTTAACAAGGCTCATAATGATGTGGTAATAACTGACAGGAACATGAAGGAATTAATGAAGATTGCTAAAATTTACGAGACAACAAACAGGGAAGTGATGTCATGGTAGTAGGAATCTGTGTCGGTGAGACTAATTTAAATGAAGTTACATTCATCTCAGAGAAAATGCCTCAAGTCGGTGAGTATGTAACAATTGAATATGATGGAAAGAAAGTTTTGGGGATGATTGAAAATCTGGTTCGTGGTAATGATGCTTTAAATATAGACATCAACGACTTTAAAGCAATACAGAAGATTTCAAGAATAGGAGCTGAGGACAATTATGTTCGTGGTAAGGTTAAAATCCTAGGTGATGTGAATGACAATTTGAAATTGCCAAGAACTCCTGTATTGCCAGGTACTGAAATCAAATTGGCTGATGCTGAAATCCTAAAGGAAATATTCAAGGTCAGAAATCCAATCAAGTTGGGATCACTTGTCAATCAGGGTGATGTTGAGGTCAATGTTGATGCAAATCCGATCTTGTCAAGGCACCTTGCGATTTTGGCTATGACTGGAGCGGGTAAGTCAAATACAGTGGCTGTTTTAATTGACCAGTTGCTCGGATATAAGGTTCCTGTATTCATATTTGACATGCATGGAGAATATAAAGATGCATATTTCCCTAATGGTGAGGTAAACATAATCAGGCCTAAAATTAATCCTCAATACATGACATTTTATGAAATTAAGAAATTAGTCAACATTCCATCCAATGGTTATATTCAGGAAAGACACTTCAGAAGGGCGTTCAAGCAAGCTAAAAAACAACTTCAGGATGGTGTTGCACAAACAAATAACTTCCTGCAAATTATTTATGATATTCTTGAAGCTGACTCTCAGATTGAAGGGTCCGACAAGCAGATTGTAGATGTCATGAACAAGATTGACGATTCTATGGATAGGTATTCTAACCTATTTGACCAGAACGCCATGAATATCTTGACCAATATCAAGAAGGCCCATGCTAATGTTTTGGATTTAAGCCAAGTTGATGAGTCTGTTGCAAGCGTTCTTGTAAGCCATATCTTGAGAAATTCTCTTCAACGCTCTAAGGATGCGGCTCACAGGGGAAATAAGAAAGAACTGTTGGATAATTCAGTATTCTATATTCTTGAAGAAGCCCATATTCTTGCTCCTAACAAAAGGGACAGCGATTCAAAAAGATGGATTCAAAGGGTTGCAAGAGAAGGTCGTAAGTTTGGTTTAGGTTTGTGTTTGGTAAGTCAATCTCCAAAAACTGTTGACCATGACGCATTATCTCAAATGAATAACATGATCATATTAAGGCTTGTTGAACCTGAAGACCAAAGGCATGTTCAGTCTGCAAGTGAAAGTTTATCCCAGGATTTAATTAATCAATTGCCTTCATTAAACGTTGGCGAGGCTATAGTTTTAGGTTTAATGACTAAAGTGCCTACTTTGGTAAAAATTGACAAGTTTAAAGGTCGCCAACATGGTGATGATATGGATATTGTTTCACATTTTGTCCAGTCATACGAAGATGAGAAGAAAGAAATTCAGGATGAGGAAGATGAACTTTTAGGATTGGGATATGACTATTAACACTATCCCTTTTTCTTAACTTTTTTTTAATTATTTTTTAACATTTCAAATCAATTTTGATTTGTTCTCATATGCTCTCTTAGCAAACTATTAAATATAAAATGAGATATACTTTTACACATTAAATACTTAGTTAAGTGTTTAAATTGGTTATAATACAAAAAATTAGAAGGTAATATAATGAAATTTGCACATTTAGCAGATACTCATTTAGGTTATCGCCAATATGGATTATTTGAGCGTGAAAAAGACTTTTATGAAGTATTTGAAAAGGTTATTGATAAAATTATTGAAGAAGATGTGGATTTTGTAATACATAGTGGTGACTTATTTGAAACTGCAAGACCTTCACCTATGGCTTTGTTAACTTTTCAGAAAGGTTTGTTAAAGCTAAAAGGTGCTGGGATTCCTATGTATGCAATTGCTGGAAACCATGATGTGGTAATGCGTAAAGGAGCAATTCCTCCACAAGTTATTTTTAAAAAGATGGGTTTGAAAGTAATCAGTAACATTAATCCAACATATATGCATGGGGACATATTTATTGCGGGATTACCTTATTTTCCTGCATCTCACGGAAAAACATTCAGAAGCAAATTAGCTGAATTGTCTGAAAAGGCGTCTCACCATGAAAAATCTATTTTAGTTTTGCATCAGGGTATCGACAAATATTTCGGATATAATTATGAGTTGGAAATCGGAGAACTCCCTGACAACTTTAATTATTATGCTTTAGGACACATTCACAAATATGTAAACGATAAATTTGGTAAGGGAAACCTCGTTTATCCAGGTTCAGGAGAAATTTGGAAAACCTCCGAATTGCCCGACTATCTTGAGAATGGAAAAGGATTTGTAGTTGTTGATATGGATGGTCCTAAGCCTCTTGTAAAAAGGGTAAAGGTTGATATTCCTAGAGAATTTATTAAAAGGACTCTTGATTACAGTAATTTGGAAAGTGGAATTGCTGGAATAAAGGAAACAATCAAGGATTTTGATAAGAAACCTATTCTTAATCTGGTAATAAACAATGTTGATTCTGATACCAGCAGGGTTTATGAACTTATCAAGGAGGAATTGGGCGATTTGTCTTTAATGATTAGGCCAACATTCAACATGTTTGATATGGACGATCCTGAACTGGTGGCTGATGGAAATGGAAATGTTGCCGCTACTGATATCATCGTTAAACAGTTAGAGATGTATGACAATAAGGATGTTGATGCATTAGCAACCGACTTGTATGACTTGTTGTCTAAAGATAAAATGGACGAATCCAAGGAATTAATTAATCAATTCTATGAAGAGTTTTATGCTCATGAAAAGGATAGTAATGATGGGTCTGAAGACATAGAAGAAGAACAACCTCCAATTGAGGAAAAAGAAGATGTACAAGTAACATTTAAGGGGGATATTCAATGATTTTCACAAGATTAAGATTAAATAATTTTAAATCTCATGAACGCACTATCATTTCATTTGATAAGGGAATCAGTGTTATTGTTGGTGAAAATGGTGCTGGAAAATCAACAATATTGGAAGCCATCAGTTTTGCTTTATTCAAGCAGCACACTGCTAAAAAAATAGATGACTTAGTCAGAAACAATGCGGAATCCATGTCTGTGGAACTGGAATTCGTTACCAACAATAGGGAATATAAGATTGTTCGTGAAAAGAAATCCAATCTGAAATCTTCAATATTCAAGAAAACCTCTCCTGAAAGTGGATTTGTAAAAATTTGCAGTGGTGACAAGGAAGTAACCTCTGAAATTCGTCAAATTTTAGACATTGATTCAGATTTATTCTTAAATGCAATCTACATTAGGCAAGGGGAAATTGCAGAATTGGTTGATAAAACCCCTGCTGAGAAAAAACAGTTAATAGGTAAATTATTAGGTTTGGATTCATTGGAAAAAGCTTGGAAGAACTTATTACCGTTCATCAGTGACTATGAAAATCAACTTTCAGAGCTTAAAGGTAAGCTGTATAATTCAGATACTCTTATTGAGGACCGTGATAAAAAACGTGCTGAATTAAATAGCTTAAGAGACAGAGGTCATGAACTTGAAAAAGAGATTGAAGAAGTCAATGGCTTGTTAAATGAGATTTCCGAAAGCAAACGTAATATGGAACGTGAAAAAGAAATATATGACCATCAAGTTAATAATTTGGATGTCGAAGAGAAAACTTTAATCAAACTTGAAGAGGATAAGCATCTGGTCCAGGATAATTTGGATAAGATTAGAAAGGCTGAGGAAGAAATAGAAAGATTGGAAAAGTATGTTTCTAAGTTGGATGTTTACTTGGACTTTGAAAAATCAGTAATAAGCATTCAAAAACTAAAAGAAGAGGAAATCGAAATAGAAGACAAATTGGACTCAATTGCTAATCAAAAAGAGTTAGCTGTTGCTAAAAAACAAGGTTACAGTAATTACTTGGCTTCTGATGAAGAAATCAATAAGTTAAATAATCAGAAAACCAATTTCGAAAAAGAATTGGCTACAATGGCTAAACTTGAAAAAGACAAAAAAGAGTTGTTAAAAAATATTGAAAATGAAAGGAATAGTATTGAGGATTTCTTCTCAAGATCTAAGGATGCATTAGATGACAATGGATTGCATCAAGACATCTTGGCTGAAGTTGATGACTTTGAGAATCTTGAAAATGTTACTAATAACTTCATTTCACAAACATCTTCAAAGATTAAGGATTTGGATGCTGAAATCATCTCTAAGAATGAGGAAATTGTCGTATATCAACAAACAATTAAGTCATGCGAAAAACCTATGGAAGAATTGGAAGAGGTGGACAACAAGTGTCCTGTTTGCCAATCTGATATCAGTTCCTATAAGAAAAAAGAGTTGATCAAGCAGTATAAATCCGAAATTACTGAAAATGAGAAATTGATTGAAGCAAATGAGGAAAATGTTCGTTTGTTAACTAAAAACAAAAATAGTTTCGAAGAAAAACTTTCTAAACTTCAAGATTTGTCTAAAAAAATCATTGAGTATAAGCAAAGGGTTAACCAGTTACAAGAACAACTGGTCAAATTAAATAAACTCGATGAAGATTTGGAAGGCAAGGAATATATCAGTAATAAACTGGGAGACATTATCCTGCACATTGCCAACCAAAAAGCTGATCGTGAAGTATTTAAAGAAGATTATGATTCATATAATCAGGCCAAAGGTGCATTGGATGTTTTAGGCAGTGAAACTGAAACCCAATATAAGTTAAAACAGGTTAAAAATGAGATTGACAATCATGTTACAAATATCAAATTGGCAATTGACCAAGATCCTCATTTAAGCGGAGACATTAGCGCAGAAGAGCTTAAAGACCGTATTGATGATTTGAAAAAGAAAAATGAGGAATATAATCAACTTAAGGGTTTTGTTCAAAATAAACCATCTTACATGTCTCAACTTGACTCAATCAAGGAGGACATTGGTGTTTCAATCAATCAAATAGACATTACTAAAAACAAGATTGAAGCTTCTAAATATGATAAGGAAAAATATGACCAAATCATATATAGTTCCGAATTATATGAAAGAAGACACACCACCTTTAATAATGAACTTTCAGAGATTAAAGGTAGGGCTCGTGAATCTATTGCAGTCTTAAAGGATTTGAATGAAAAAATCGCTATCGCTGATGAGTTCGAACAAGAGTATAATGATATTGCAGATTATATTAATTTGCTCACTCATATAAGGAATCTGTTCAGTAAAAATGGAGTGCAAAAGGACTTAAGAAATATTTCAAGACCTTTAATCCAAAAACATACTAAAGAATTCTTCAATGAGTTCAATTTCAACTACTCTGATTTGACTATTGATGATGATTATGAAGTGACTGTTTACGGTCCTGAAGGCGAATCATCAATGAGTATGGTTAGTGGTGGTGAAAAAATAGCTATTGCTCTTGCTTTGAGATTAGGTATTACACAAGCAATGGCTAATGGTGAATTGGACACTATAATGTTGGATGAACCTACAATTCATTTAGATTCATCCAGAAAACATGAGTTGATTAATTTATTAAAAGAAATGTCATCCTTGCCTCAAATGATTATCGTAACTCATGAGGCACAACTTGAAAATGCTGCTGATAATTTAATAAAAGTTGAAAAGGAAAATGGTATTTCAAGAGTAATAATGTAAAAACTACATTATTACATTCTATTCTTTTTGCATTGTTTCAGGTGCGTCCTTAATGGAATCAATTATGCAGTTGGCGTTCCATCCGACAATGGTTGCAGCTTTTTCTTCCAACACTTCAGGAACTTCCTCAAGTCCCAATGGCCTTACAAGAACGATAGGGATGTCATATTCTTCGCTTGCATTTAATAAATCTTCAAATAATTCTTTGTTATCGTTATAAAGACCTGCCAACATGATGATTCTATCTATCTTTTTATAAAATTCTTCTCCTGCTGTAGCATATGCTCCGGACATTGATTCTTTCCATAAGAAATCAACTTTAGAATATAATTTTTCAGTAAATTGTCCGTATTCCTTGTTTTGGTCAATACCACTGGTAATTATTAAATTATAAATCTTATCATTTCTTTCATCTTCAAACATTTAAACACCTTGCTTAATTATTAATTATTATAATATAAAAATATTTATTAATTCTAAAAATGTAAGTTAATTATAGTAAATTATTTTTAAGGAATTATTTTATATGAAAGCGGCAGTAATTGGATTAGGTGTAGAAGGTAAAAAAGCAGTGAATTCCCTTTTAAATCATGGTTGGGAAGTTTATGCTACTGATTTGAATATTAATGTTGATTTGGAAGGTTTAAATTTGCCAAATTTGTCAATGAATATGATTGGAGATAATCAAACAGTTTCAATTGTTGGAGATGACATAACTGTTGATTTAGGTTTTTCCAATTCATACGCTATTGATGATTGTGATGCTATTGCAATTAGTCCCAGCATGTTTGGCGGAGCCTTTGCTGACCGTTTACTTGAAAATGGTGAGTTGTTAAGTGATGTTATTCAAAAGCATAAAGACCTTTTCACTATTGGGATTACTGGAACCAATGGGAAGACCACCACTGTGCACATGCTAAAAGACATCTTGGAGAATGCCGGTCGCAAAGTGCTGGTTGGAGGCAATGGTGGAGGAGGCTTTTCAGGTTATTATGATTTGATCCTTGAGGCTAATGATGGGGATTATGACACATTGCTCGTTGAGGTGTGTGACATGACACTTGATTTCGCTAATTACTGTTTTGATTTCGATATGGTTGGCCTTACAAATATTGGAAATGACCATATGGATGTTCACAAGACTATTGCTAATTATAAAAACGCTTTGGTAAGGTTTTTCTCCAATAAAACAATTTTCACTGCATTTAATCAGGATTTTAACAGTGATTTTAAGGAATCTGCTAGCAAGACTATTCCTTATTTTGAATATCAGGATGAATTGAAATTAATTGGAAAATTCAACTTGCTCAATGCAGGTTTGGCCACTGCAATAGCTACTGAACTTAAAATACCTAAGGATATTATCCGAGAGACTTTAGCTGATTTCCATGCTGTTCAAGGCCGTTTAGATGTTTATAAGATTAATGATGCTGATGTTTATGTTGGAAAGACTGATAATTCAGATGCATTAGCTTCAGTTTTAGCTGAGAATAACTTTTATGCATTATTCATTGGTACTCCTAGACATCATGAGGAGCATAGGTTGGACATTTTGGATGTTGCGGTTGAATATAATCCTGAGGTCATAGTTCTGTTCCCAGGGTTGGATGACACATTGGACATTGCCATTTATAGGCTTAACTCCTTGGGATATATGGGAAACATCATCACTGTCAACTCTCTTGATCAGATAATAGAACTGGTTGCAGAGTATTCTCATGAGGATGCAATATTGATTGGGGGTAATGGTCAAGATATTATTATACAAATTCAAGAGAGAATTAAGTTAATTTCAGAGAAATTATGATTTTTTAATAATATTTTTATATGACTTTATACATATTATAACATGATTATTAATTAGGTGTAGTAAATGAGTAAAAGTTGGAGAAAAGTTTCAATTGTTATTTTTATAGCATTATTGGTTTTAAGCATATTTTTTGCAGTAACATCTGCAAGTACTACATCATACACTGCACAATCAGTAGTTGAGGATTTTAATATTCCTGTTGGACAGTCAATGTTTGAGAATCAATCAATCACCGGTACTAGTAATCCAGTTGAAGTTCCATTTGTATCTAATGTAGGATTTATAGCACATCAACTTATGGCATTTGATATACATGGCATATTGCTTGGATTAACCACAGGGGTTGTGCCATTTGATTTCAGCGGTGTTTCAGGGGAAGGAATTGACTCTTACGGTAATGTAGTTGATGTTGTAGGTCCGGGTTTTTTAACCTATGAGGGGGATAAATTAGTAGTCAAATCACCTGATCATTATGTATGGGGGTACAGTGCTCCGTATAAATGGTTAGAAAAAACAGAAAGTGGTGTTGACGTATATGAAAATGGAACTAAAGTCAAATCAGTTCCTGTTGATGAGATTAAAAATTTAGATTATCATAATGAATATTATAATGCATCAACAATTGCTAGTTGGTACAATTATGATGCTCAGGTTGGTTCCACATTTACTTTAGAGAAAGGTATGGTTGGTTTCTCCGATGGAAGGAATAACATTTCATCTGCTGATGTTCCAAAGATTTTCGGTCAGGATGTAGTGGATTATGCAGCAGAATATCCTACTGGTTCAGCGGTTTTATTATATGCTGGTAATTACTCTGAAGATGCTGGTGAAACCTATGGTACATCATTAGGTTCACACCCAGGGTATGGGGACTCCATTAGGGAAGTTAATGCAAGACAATTTGTCGATGCATGGAATGGAACTGTAATTCCACCTAATTCCACAGGTTCCGGTAAGGATTATGTTTATTTTGAATCTGCTAGTGATGCTTCTGCACCTGGAGGAAGTGCTGCACATGGTGTATGTCCATCTGCAAGAGCTTTAAGGGCTGCAGTTACAGCAGAAGGATTTGATTTACCCGTAGGTATGTGTTGGGATGAAGATGCAGTATTATTCGGTTATAACCCTGCTCGTGATATCACTGTTTTCAACAATCATGATTATCCTGTTCAAATCAAAATGTGGACAGAAGGTGAAGGAACCGGAATGGGCATTTATGCTCAAATTGTAAGATATGTCCCTAATTAGGGAATATATCACTCTTTTTTTTATTTTTATGTCAATTTCTACTGTCATTACTGCAGCTGGGAAAAATTCACGTATGAGAAAGGATCAAATCTCTCGCGGTATTGAATTAACTAATAAGCTCATTTTGCCATTTGGAGGAAAGACAGTTATAGAGACAACTATTGACAATGCATTATCCTCAAATATAGATGAATGTATTGTTGTACTTGGCCACTATTCTAGTGAAATAAAAGAAGCTATTTTTGATAATTATAAAGATGATGTCAAATTCATCTTAAACAATCCTGTTGATGTAGGTTTATCAACTTCACTTTTCAATGGTCTGTCCAATATAGACTCTGATTTTGCATTATGCATAACTGCAGACCAGCCTACAGTGTCAACACAGACATTCAACAAGTTAATTGAAGTGAGTCAAAATTCAAACAATCCCTATGAAACAATATCCATCTTGAGAAGAAGAAAAACGGGGCTATTGGATACTGCAGAAGGTCTGGGAATGCCATTTGTAGCTCCAAGGGAAAACCTTATGAGATATCTTGAAAATGAGGATGATAACTTAAATCCAATTTTAAGAAAGATATTTGATGATGGGTATACTTTTTATGGAATAAAAGAAAAAAATGAAAAAGAGTTATTAAATATAAATCATTATGATGATTATTTAAAACTCTTAGATTGAGTCTAAACCAGAAATAACTTCTTCGATTTTAGCTTTACTAATACCGACAGTCATCTCATTGTCTTTAATGTCAGCTGCTTTTCTAGATCCGTCACAACCTAATGTGAAATTAATTCCATCAGTTATGTAAGGATTTGCAAAAGCGTCACCACATAATGATTGGATACCTGCAAAGGATGGAGTGATCTTTTCACCGGTTTTGTAAACGATACTTTGTGCAAGTTTCATCCCTCCAACAGGTTCAGTGATAATTTCAATCACGTCTGCTTCGAAATCAGCTTCGTCTAAAGGAGCATAGATGATTCCCCAATGGATTTCTTCAACAATGGAAAGTTTGCCTGTTAATTTTTTAGCGGTTTCTAAATCTTGGAATCTTCCTAATGAGAAGTATTTTTCACCATTTGCTAATTTTTCAGGCATGTCTCTAAGACCAATAGCGCCTGCTCCGCCTAAACACATTTGCTCATTGATTGTAGAGTAAAATTTGTCTCCTAATGATGCTTTTCTAACCATTTCACAATGTCTTATTTTTTCATCGATTAAATCATAACCTTCTGGAAGGTCATCTTCAGTTTTGATTAGCTTCATTGCTACTGGTTTTGCATCAAGCTTGATTTTACTTTCGATTTTTTCACAGTATTTTTTGTTTGTTTCTAATGTAGTCATACAATCCCTCTGAATATTAATTTGTATCAAGGAATTTTAATATCTTTTGTTTTAACACTGTTATTTTTACAGAAGGTCCTAAAATCACAAGCGCTGCAGGTTCTTTCATCAGAATCGGCTTCCCATGCTTCCTGAATCTTGCAACCGTTCATTTCTTTAATTAATGAGGACTCGATATTTGCAACCACGCTATCAAATTTTAGGAGTGCATTGTCCTGCTCATTCTCATTTACATTTATGATTCTGATTGAACGGTCTATTTTAAAATCATTGCTTAATTCAGGGGCTTTGTCATCTTCTTGCCAATTTTCGATTAGTTTAACGTCATTTACGTATTCGCCGCCTACATCTGTCAAGTCATTTTCCAGCTCTTCCTTGATTAGGGCCAAGTCCTCTTTTGATGGAACGAGTTCATTTAGATAAAAGATTATTCCTGCAATAATAGGTTTTGAGTCTTCTTGCTTGGACCTGAGCCATGAGTAAGTCAAAATTTGCTGCTTATGTGTTTCCCATTTGTCTTCAGCCTTTGAATCAAGCATTACTGTAGGTGGTCTTTTCATTCCTTTATAATCAATAATTATTTCATAATCCTCTCCATCATGTTCTGAGATTCTTTTTTGGAAATCTGAGTCCTTTTTCAAGTATTCTATAATCTTATTGTTAAAATTGTCGAGGTTGCTTTGCTCTAAGTCATGAATCTTCATTGAGGTTAAAACATCCACCACTCCATTGATACCATAATAATTGGAACGGCTTTTATGTTCCTCATAATTTGGCATTGGCCTAACTCCCTTAATCAAATGCTCGGATGAATCAATTAATGGGAACAAATGCTCTCCCCAAATGTTTATTGCCTTTTCAGCTCTTGCACTGGCTAGCTTTTTATGGTCATGTTCATTGAGATATTCTACTTCAGGATGATTTGACATACTGAAGAATAAATCTTCATCATAGGGATACAATCCCCTGACTTGCAATCTCAAATCTATCTGCTCTTCTATAGGTCTGATATCATCTATCCAATCCCACGGAAATGCTGTCTGTTTATATTTCCATTCTAGGTAAGCCTCTTCCAAGACACCATGGATGAACTCACCAAACCATCTTTGAACGGGCTTTGAAGGAGGTAATGTTCCTTTATTCTGGTATCTGTATTGTAGGTTGCATGTTAAAAATGAAAGCAGGTCTCCAGTTAAACTGTATTCGGGGATTATATAAGGTTTTGATTTTGACGGTAATTTCATGTTTTTGCTCCTAAATTAAATAAATTTCATTAAATCCAATATAGTTTTCATCTCTGCTCCATCCAAGGGCAATGTTTGGAATGTCAAAGTGGTCATTTTTCTTGGTGTATCCTTCAATTGCAGGGTTAAGGCCAACAAGCAGTAAAACGCTTTCAGCTCTTGAGAATGCCACGAAATATAATCTTGTCAAATCATCAAAGGAACGGTCTTTTTCACTTCTTTGACTTTGTCCAAGTGAGCTGTGTTGTCTTATACTGTCTTCAATTGTTAGTTTGTCGTCTTTGAGCGATTTTGGGAATCTCCACTTTTGGGTTCTTATGTCATTGGTTTTGAATTTGGACCCGACATCCACAATGACTAAAGGGAATTCCAATCCTTTTGATTGATGTATGGACAAAACATTCACCCTGTCGTCGGGTAATGTTTCAAGTAATGACTCATCGATCTTGACTCCTCCTGTTGACAGAGGTATGAATATGTTCCATATTGCCTCCAGCACTGATTCTTGTTCTTGCTTTTTATTATAGAATGAAATATTTGAGTGATAATCATTGAAGAATCCTGTTTGAGTAATAGATTTTGTTATAGCCTCTAGATATACGATTCCCTCAACATCTTCCTGCAACTCTTCAATCCATGTTGTTAATTTATATGCAAGTTCCATTAAACTGGCTTTTTTTGGCCAGGTTTCATGTCCTCTTGGTCTTCTAAGTTGCCAATATGTGACAAACTCACTTAATGTAATTGGTTCTCTAGGTTCGGGATTCATTTTCATGTAATCCTTGGCTTTAAGCCTCCATCTATTCATGTTCCTTTTTGCAAGTTTTGGAATGGATTTGTCTGAATTTTGGAATGTCGCTTCAGGGTCTATGCATTCCAGCATTAATCCACAAAATATTCCTACAATATCTATTTCCTGCAGGTCAATTCCTCTTGGATTAAACAGTTCAATAGGTTCTTTAAGTCTTCTGAGGTGTTTTCTTAGGAAAAATAGGAATGACCTTTTGCCGTTAGGAACCTCTTTAGGGGAGTAGGACAATATTGCGATATCGGATGCAGAACCATAGTCTTCATCCAATTTGATTTTGATTTTCTCCATTTGTTTTCCAGCCTTTATGTTTTCGGCTCTGATTTTTTGCAATCTTGCAATGCTTATTTCACCATTCACCTTTTCAAAATATTCTTTGTTCAAAACCTGCATCACTTTTAATTCACATTCTCCTTTGTTAACTAACTTGTTAATCAGGGTGGACAGGTCTTTTGCAAGCATTTCTGGATTATTCCTGAACAATCCTAAAACGGGCATCTTGTCCTTTTCAAAATCAGGTGCAATGATTTTAGGTTTGTTTTCAACTCTTGCATTTTGGTATTCGCTGTCAAGTTCTGCAAATTGATTGCAGTGTGCTATAATGTTTTCAGTTGAACGGTAATTGGTCTGAAGGTTGATTTCTCTTACCCCAATTCCTAATTTTTCATTTACACGTTGCGGAAAATGGGTGAATAAATCCACTGTTGCTCCCCTAAACCGGTATAATGACTGGTCGTCGTCTCCAACGACAGTTATATTTCCGTTGTTTTTTAAAGCATGTTGTGCTATAGTGAAATAGATGTCCTCTTGAATAAGGTTTGTGTCCTGATATTCGTCAATCAATACAATTTTTATATCATCAAGGAACTCGTTAAGCTCTTCATTTTTTAATTTGTTTAAAAACGTGTTCTCAAGCATTGCAAAGTCGATTGTGTTCCTATCTTTTAGTGTTTGCTCATACTCGATAATGCAATCAAGGGCGATTCTTTGGCCACTTCCCTTTTGTGTTTTATTGTATAATTCATCAATATCGATTTGATCATAGAATAATCTGTTTTTGATGTTCATCAATATTTCACTTAATTTTGATGGCTCTTCTAGTTTTGATTTTCCACTCAACTCTTTTAGGTATTCCACTAGTTCCTTATTTAAATATGATTCATTTTCAATGAGTATTCTCATCATTGCGGAGTTTGCAACGAAATCTTCAATGACAATGGCCTGGTTTTCTCCCGGTTTTTTAAAGTCTCTGAGTAGTTCTTCAGCTATACTATCTGTGGTTCCAACTTTCATTAGGTTGAAATCTATCCTGTTAATTTTTGCAATGTCTTCAAAGTCATCGACATTGTCCAGTAAGTAATTTTTAATTTCATCTCCCCATCCTAGAATACGGGAATACAGCTCTTCAGCGGCTTTTCTTGTGAATGTTGTTGCAAGTATCTCGTTGGGGTTGATGTTATCTACAAATATGTATTTCAATATTTTAAGCACCATTACAGTTGTCTTTCCTGAACCTGGTCCGGCAACTATGAAAAGGGATTCATTACTTTTTGATAGTATTGCCTCTTGCTGATTTTTATTAGAAGAAATATCTCTTTCAAGAATATTTACTACAATATCTTCAAATTCTTCATATGAAATCATTTTTTCCCTCATTATTTAATATAATTTAATG
>R25__coassemble_980_pt1 | contig 15270 bp, 14 predicted proteins | sample R25__metabat2_low_PE_004 | metagenome-assembled genome bin R25
AGCTTATTCTTGGGTTTGTTCTAACCTGACAAGCCTTGTTACATATCCAGCAATTTTGTTTCTTAAATGTTTAGTACTTACAGTAGAGTATTCTTGTACTAATTTTTTGTTTTCTTCAAAATCAGTAGTGAAAACACCTTTGTGAGTTTCAATTAATTCTTTTGCTAAACGTTTAACAAATGAAGTTCTAATATTGCCCATCAACATTCCTCCTTAAAATTTCTTTTTGTTCGTTTTTACTTAACATAGTCAGCATATTAACTATCTGATCAATAATATCAACATCAAGACCATTTTCTTCAGACAATCTCTCAACCTTTTCATGAATTGCATCTTCCCTGCTTTTATCATAAATAGGCATTCCAAGATAATCCTTGGAAATTGCAATGTCCTTTGCAAGAGAAGTTCTCTGAGAAATTAAATCAAATAACGCATTATCAATTTCATCAATACGTTCTCGAGATTCCTTGAGAAGTATTTCAGCATCTTCCCTATTTTCAAAAGATATTATTTCCTCATTACTTTTCAAAAAATCACCAAATTGATAATAATATAATTTATTCATATCCTACTATATAAACTATATGTTTGCTATTTAAATCAATGCATTGAATTTCAAAAATGACTTCATCATTGACAGTGACTTTGCAGGGGTTCCCTTTGCAATCTTGCCGTGAGGGGTTATCACCTCACATGTCACCGCAGGGATTCCCTTCAGGCTTACGGTATCTTCCAAAGCTCCAGGATATTCGGAACCTGCCTTTTTGTAAATCAGATAGTTTACATTGCTGTCCTTGGCGATGTATCTGGCCATCACAGCACTCTGTGGAGTCGGATTATAAGTCCCCATCGCAACATCCATTCCGGGTTTTCCGCCGGGTTTTGTGCAGTGGAAATCACCGTAGGCCTTGCACTTGAATTTAGTAATCAACTTGACTGTCTTATAGGATATTGTTCCCTTCTTATTGGCCAACTTATTCAAATGAACTCCATTGTAATCTCTTACATTCTTTGCAGTTCCCTTTGGATTCATGAAAGGCATGATGTAAACGGTCCCCTTGATTGGATGGTCTTCCAGATACTTGATCAGGTTCATTGCTGCAACCTGAGACGAAAGCTCATTTCCATGAACCCCTGCAGTGATGAACACTTTCTTGCCTTTCCCTCCCTTGAACTTGATTACGGGAGTTCCCTTCTTGGCAGCCTTTACGATCTTTTTGACTACCTTGGAATCCGGAATGTTCTTTTTGATTTTCTTGTTCTTTGTTATGTCCGCACCGGATTTCCACTTGTAAATCTTGATTTTATAGGCGTTTTTGACATTAATGGTATTCTTTCCGCCAACACCATCACATGAATAGGATATTGTATACTTTCCAGCGTTTAATTTGAGGGATACTGTTGCTATCCCCTTAGAGTCAGATTGGGCAGAATATTTATTGCCGTTGACTTTAAAGATGACTGACTTGTCTTTAAGCACATTGCCATCCTTATTCAGAAGTTTAACTGAGAAAGTTGTTTTTGACCCATACTTTGAGGCCACATCCTTGGCCGAAAACTTTGAAACAGAACCTGAAGGAGACTTCAATGTGGTGTCGGCACCACTTTCGTTTTTGGAAGTGTCAGCAGCAGCGAGAGTTGAGGATTCAGCCCCCTCCATAACAGGAATCTCTGCAGAATCCTTTAATGATAAATCATCAAAATCAGTTAAAACGTTATCATCAGTAGCGTTATCTGCTGCACTTACTGCAGAAATAGTCAAAAATAAAAAAAGAATTAAAAAAATATTTTTTTTAATCAAATCGCCCCCACTCATATTACTGAGTTGAATCTCAATAATGCCTTCATCATGGCATATGAAGTCTTGACCGTTTTTGTTGTCACAGTATTGTGTGGAAGCATGACTTCACAAATAACACCTGGAATGCCATTTTTGTTAACATTGTCTGCCAATGCGCCAGGATATTGCTCTCCGGCATATTTATAAATCCTTTTATTGACCTTTGCCTGACTTGCAATATATTTTGTCATTTCCTTGCATTTTGTAGCAGGGGATTTGGATCCCATGACAATATTTTTTCCAGGAATTCCTCCAGGTTGTGTTGTATGGAAATCACCATATGCATCACAGTTATATTTGCTTACAAGCTTGACTATCTTGTTTGAGATTGTTCCTGCTTTGTTAGCAACCCTATTATAATCAACGCCAGTGTGCCTTACCTTATTTGATATAGCCTTGATGTTAACAAATGGAATTATGTAGACCGTTCCCTTGATTGGATTTTTACTTAGGTGCTTAATCAATTTCATTGCCGCAACTTGGGAGGACAATTCATTACCATGAACTCCGGCAGTCATGAATATAACCTTGCCTTCGCCACCCTGGAATTTCAAAAGAGGATTTCCTTTTTTGGTAGCTTTTACTGCCCATTTAACCCACTTATTGTTGGGCATGTTTTTTTTAAGCAGCTTAATCTTGGACACATCGCCCTTATTTCCCCATTTTAAAATCTTAGTTGTGACCTTATTTGAAACTGTGTAGGTATTTTTGCCTTTCAAATCCCCAACGGAATAGCTTATGACATATTTTCCAGCAGGCAAATTAAGTTTTAAAGTAGCCACACCATTGGAATCGGTCGTGATTTTATAGGATTCATCATTGACCTTAAAGGTGACCTTCTTGCCCACTATAATCTTTCCGGACTTGTCCAGCAATTTAAGTGTGTATTCAGCTTCAGTCCCATAAGTGGATTTGATATCCTTTGTGGTTGCTTTTGAAGGAACCTGCACTTCAGCATCCTTGGAAGAGTCATCAGAAGACTCATTTGATGATACAATTATATTGGACTCATCGCTTAACTCCAACCTATCAGAATCATCATGATTCACTTCAGACATTACACTATCCAAAGGCATTTCATTAACGTCATCAATTTCCAATGGATTATCACAAACCGATAAATTGTCCGCCGCTGAAACCGCAGACATGCTTAAAACAATAGCGGCCAACAACAGCACTACATATCTCTTTTTCATAATAAACAACATCCTTCATTATCAACGTGTGTTTCAATAACACTTCCTTCATATTTCTCCCAAGCTTCCTTGACATCATCGATTGAATCATCATCAACAACCGCAACAAAGGATGATCCTGTTCCGGACAAACCGGAAGCGATGGCCCCTTGGGCCAATGCATCAACTGCAATTGTTGAGTCGAATCCCAATGTTGCTGAGTAAAGCAAACCGTTCAATGTCAATGCCTTAAAGTAATCCTTATCGCAGGCAAAACCAAATGCCTCCCTCACCAATGGAGCCAGCACCCTCATTCGGCCAGCATCACTATCTCCAGATTTTGAATAAAAATTAGGCATGTAAATTAAAATGGGATGCGCTTCCATTTTCTCTTTAATGATGAATTCCCTATTCTTATTGTCTGTAACTACAACCCCTCCAAAGTATGAAGCTGTTGCATCGTCAAATGATCCGGTGATTGTAACGCCAGCATCCAGTGACGCATCAATTGCCATATTAACGACCTCCAAATCATCAAGAGGATTTAGGTCAAATTCCTCTGCAACGATTTCAGATACAACTTTAACTATTGCATTTGATGAAGCACTACTGCTTGAAAGGCCTGATGCCATCGGTAGCTTTGATTTTGTCTTTAAGTTGATTCCGAATTCACTTTCATCAATGTCATAGTGATTGAATACCTTCTGAACGCACAGTTCCATCAAGCCTGTGTCGGCTCCGACGTCATTTGAGCAGGTTATTGAATTTGATGTTGTTTCAGCCTCGCATTCTATATCCAATCCTATTCCGAATGCCGAACCGTATCCTGTTGCTATTGCGTTAATGATTGTTGCTGAACCTGGCGATCTTACTGTCTTTTTCATTATTGAACCTCATCGTAAGGGATTGTGACTTCCGAGAAATCCCTTGCCCTGTTTCTTGCATTCATTGACAATGCATTTCTAAATTCATCATCATTGACAATCCTATCGATTGCATGAGCTATTGATGAAACCTTTTTAGGATTTACAAGCAATCCCACTTTATCGTTTATGATTTCTGTGATTCCGCCAACATCACTTCCGATGACCGGCTTTTCACATGCCAATGCCTCAATCAGCACAAGGCCGAAACTCTCTGAAAATGATGGCAGGACCAAAACGTCACAGCTTGGAATGATGTTTTCCACGTCCCCTCGGGAACCGGTGAAAATAACGTCACGGATGTTTTCCTCCTCAACCTTCTTTGTCAGCTTCTTGTAAAGCGGCCCGTCACCGACGACCACAAGATAATAGTCGCTGTTGGCAATCTTTTTGGCCTCAAGAAGTGAATCAACGTTTTTCCTTTTAATCAGGTTTCCCACAAAAAGAACTATTGGCTTGTCTGTGAGCTTATATTCCTTTTTAAAGGAATCATCATTGTTTGGAGAGAATCTGTCAATGTCTACGGAATTCCATGAAAGCTTGGTTTTATCTGCTATGCCGACAACTCCTGTGGCTATTATCTCATGTCTCAGTGCATTGCTCACTGCAAAAACTCCATCTGCATTCTTCAACACGTTTTTAATCGGTGAGCGCATAAGAGGCTGGGACTTGTAAAGCTCAAACATGTCCGAACCGTGGGCTGTCACATATGTCTTTATGTTGTGGGCGTTTCCAACCTCAACAGCGGCCGCTCCCGCAGGGAAGAGGTAATGGCCGTGAATGATGTCGATATCTTCTTTTTCCAAAAGGTTTTCCAATGCCTTTTTGGCATTCTTCTTGAACATCAATCCACGAACTCCTGGGATATTGAGCCCTTTAGTTCCGATTACATGTATTCCATCGATGTCCTTGATTTCCTTGTGGGGATAGGTTATTACATAGACCTCATGACCCTCTTCAACAAGCTTCTTGGACAACGTGTGTATATGAACTCCCACTCCTCCAACATGAGGCGGGAACTGACCAACCATAGCTATTTTCATAAAATAAAACTCCAAATTTCACTATATAATTATATAATTAAATTATTCTTTAAATAATTAATCAAATTGGAATGGATTCCTAAAAAGTTCAATTAAATTAGAAAAAAAGAAAAAGTGGTAGGCAACTGGATGCCTACATTTATCGAATTTAAATTATTCCAAGCTTATGGGCGGTTTTCTCGTCAACCTTGCCTGTCACTTTGAGTCCATTGTCCTTTTGGAACTGCTTGACGGATCTTTCAGTGCAGCTTTTGAACTTGCCGTCGACTTTAAGGTAGTGGCCTTTGTATGAAATGTAGTAACCTTTGTCTTTTAAGGCTTGCTGGATTTCCTTGACGGTTGACTTGTCCTTGCTTCCTTTGGATACTGTCTTGAAGGTTACAATGACTTTAATGTTGGCTTTTTTGGATACCTTGTTGTAGTACTTGTTTCCTTTATAGGTTATTGTTGCCTTGAAGGTTCCTTTCTTTTTGAGATTTTTGATTTTGAAGACTGCTTTGCCTTTGCTGTTTGTGGTTGCCTTGTAGGTTTTGCCCTTGACTTTCAGGGTGACTTTAGCCTTCTTGATTGCCTTGCCGGTATTGTCCTTTAATGTAATAGTGTACTTTTTGGTTTTTGTAGTTGTCTTAAAGGTTTTCTTTTTAGCAATCAATTTAGGAGTGGCCTTCTTGACAGTGACTTTAACATTTTTGGCGGATTTTTCATAGTTGGTATTTCCGTTGAATGTTATTTTTGCAGTGTATGTTTTAGGAGCAAGTCCCTTGGTTGATACCTTGATCTGACCGTTTTTGTCAGTGGTGTAGGTTTTAGCACCGTTCAAGTCAACAGTAACTTTAACACCGGTTAACGGATTGCCGTTGGCGTCTTTTAAAGTGATTACTAAATCCTTGTTGATGTTGTATATTATGGACACATCCGCAGCAGTAATGCTGGTTGCCTGTTTGTTTACTGTGAATGTTTTTGTGTCGTTTGATTTATGGTATATTCTGCTTTCGTTGTTGATTACTACAATTGTGTATTCACCAGCGTCAAGGCCAATAACAGTAATAGTGTCGTTTGCGATGATTATCTTATCATTGGATACTCCATCAATTGTTACTGTTACATTGGTTTTATTTTCAATTGTGTATGTGATTGTGACATTGTTTGGATATACGGTACTGTTAATTGGTTCGATTGTGACTTTGGAATCGTATTTGATTACATCAACATTTATTGTTTTGTCTTCAGCAGCTGCGTAATCATCATTGCCGGCAAAACTGACTGTAATGATTGCAGTGCCTTTACCAACAGCTATGATTTTTCCATCTTCAACTTTAGCAACAGTAGTGTTGTTTGAAGTGAAAGTTAACTCACCCGCATCTGCAGGAGTTAATGTGGCGCAAGTGGCAATGGAATCATCTACAAGCAATTCAAGAGTTTCATTTTCAACAGTAATTGCAGTTGGGGTTTTAGAAATACTGATAGTACCATTTGTAATTGTTACATTGTCCAATCCCTCATATGTTGCATTGACCTGATAAACATCATAATCAGCAAATGTATGCACCGCCCACCAGGTACCGTTACCACCATAAGTTGCTTCAATTTCAGTGCCATCTAGTAAGATAAAGTAGTAATTTACCTGGCATAATTTCACTGTAAATATTGGATTTTGCAGTGATGTTAACAGTCTTGTTAGTGGTTGTCTGGGAGGTGACATTCACATTGAATTTAGTGTTGTTTGAGATTGTTTTTTCAGCTTCTGTGTAGTATGAATCTGTGTCATGGCGAGCAGTGATGTAATAATTATCGCCAGCATTAATGTTTAAAACAATTGTACCCTCCTCATCCGTGACATAAACTTGATTTAATACAATTTTGCCATTAACAACTACACCAACAGTGATGTTTTGACCGGTTGCCTTATGGATCCAGACATAGTAGAACTGACTGTTGTAATTCCATTTGCTCCCCAATATTTCACATTGTTAAAAGTAACTTCAGCATCCTCTCTATAATAAATTGCATTTAAAAGATTATTCTGACCTGTGAATGTGATTGTAATATTATTTTCAGTTTTAACAATATCTAAAGCTCCTGCATTTGCCCTATTGTTTAAGAAAGTAGAATCGGAAACAGTTAAAGTATTTGAAGAATCCCAATTGTAGAAGTAAATTGCAGAACCATTAGTTGCATTATTGCCAGTAAAATTACAATTTGTCACAGTACCACTATCAGTGAAGTAAACTGCACCACCATTTATAGAAGCAGTGTTGCATGTAAAATTACAATTTGCCACATCACCACCATCCATGAAGAAAACTGCACCAGCACTTCTAGCAGAGTTGTTAGTAAAATTACATTTTGTCACAGTACCTTGATGTATGAAGAAAACTGCACCACCATCTCTAATTGTTGCTTTGTTATCAGCAAAATTACAATTTGATACAGTACCTGAACCCACGTGGACAGCACCACCTTGAGATGATACAGTGTTGTCAGTAAAATTACAATTTGTCACAGTACCTGTACTACTAAACCTAATTGCACCTCCATAACGAGCAGAGTTATTAACAAAATTACAATTTGTCACAGTACCAGTACTATCAAAGTAAATTGCTCCTCCATTACCATTATAATTAGCATTTTTAATGGTTAGGTTTTTAATTGTTACACCTGGACCACTAACATGAAATGCCCTGATTGTTGATCCTGCCATGTCAATGACTGCACCGTTACCATCAATGACTTTATTGGCCTCACTGATAGTAATGGCTGTTGCATCCTTATCGTAAGTATAGTTTTTATGGGTTAATGTAATGTTTCCTGGCTGGCTAATTTCTTCAGCCAAATCAGAATATTAGCTGAATCAGCACCCAATACCTCAGTATCAGTTTGCGCAATAGCCTCATCATAATCAGTTGAAGCCAATGCCTCGTTTTCTTCACTTGTTTGCAGATTATCCTCAATATCATTATCAGTGGATAACTCGATTGTATTTGTATCCTCACTTGCTAAAGTATCATCTATTTCACTTGCACTAACACAGGTTATGCTTAATAGAAAAACAACAAGCGCCAATAGGATTATTGTTTTCTTGTATTTCATTTTCTCCCTGAACTCCTGAAAATTGTATGCTAAAAAATGTTTTATATCATTCAAACAATCATAAAAATACATATCCTTTGTTTAAAACATCTAAAACATGAATAAAAATCTATCAATAAATATATTTATACATAACTATACCAGAGACATGAAGGGCAGATAAACTGATATTTATGTACCTACCATTTTAAGAAAATAATGGAAGAAATATCCACCAAAACACCTAAAATTTAAAATACGAACAAGATTATCCGATGAATTTCCTATGTGATATTTTCACGTTGTTTTGATTCACCATTGCATATTGCATGGTAGTGTCAATCTGTACATGACCCAACAGCCTTTGAACCTGTTCAATCGGCATTCCTTTATCAATTGCATTTGTTGCCATTGTTCTTCTGAACTTATGTGGATGTATTTTTTTGATTTTAGCTTCATTGCCAAGTTTACGCATTCTTTTTTCAACACCAGGAATTCCCAACCGATTGTGAGGTTTTCTAAGTGACACGAATAGTGCGGGATTATCATCGTTTCTTGACTCCAAGTATTTTTGAAGGTGAATTTTTGTTTTTGCATCAAAGTAAACTATACGTTCACTGTCACCCTTGCCCAATACAACACATTCCCTTTCACTAAAAAGAATATCATCAATATTTAGATTTACAAGTTCCCCTACACGTATACCGGTTGATGCTAAAAGCTCAATCATTGCCAAATCCCTGATGTTATCACACTTGTCCCTTAGGACTTCAAAATTTTCATCGCTTAAAACCTCTTTAACTACCCTTTTGGTTTTAATCCTATGAATTCTTCTAACGGGATTTTTTGAAATATATCCCTCATCCTCAAGCCAGCTGAAAAAACTAGACAGAACTCTTCGGATATTGTCAATCGTTGATTTGGATGCATTACTCTGATTTTTATAGTCTGCCAAATATTTTCTCAAATCATCAGTTGTGATGCTTTCGATTTTAAGATTAACTGACCTCAACATCCTGGAAATCATGTTTCTGTAATAATCAATGGTTTTTTCAGAACATCCCTCAATTTGTTTGGCTGAAAGAAAAGACACCAACAATTCCCGATTTTCTTTTGATTCATCAGCCGATAAAATATTGTCCTTTTTAAACACTTCAAATTCATTCAAAATACTTTTTAGACATTCATTAAGTTGTGCCAATTGAATTTCATTTAGATAATGCCCTATATTACTTTCTATTAATCTGATCAATTCATTTTTCATTTAAAATCACCATATGACAATATCTATTAAATCATACTGGAAAACATATGCAACAGAAACTTTGACACTAAATTTTTCTCATAAACCTAAATTTAATAAAAAAATAGAAAAGTTAGTCTTATAAACCTAAAATTTTAAACGAAAACCAAATGTTAGAGAGATTAACTGATATTAATATTTTTTGTCATATACAAAAAAATATATAAAATTGAGCAATATTGTTGATTATGTATACAAGGTATACCTTGTAAACTATATATACTTAAAACTACAAAATATATTATTGGTGATGTATAAATGGAAACAAAATCTATCAGAGTCAGTTTATTTAATCATGAAAGATTAGCAGACATTGGACATAAGAATGATTCTTTCAATGACATTATCTCTAAAGTATTAGATGATTATGAAGAATATCAGGAGATTAAAGACTTAATTGAAGCAGATAAAGAATTTGCAAATGGTGAAGGAGTTCACTTTTCTTCATTAGACGAACTTGATGCATATCTAGATGATTAATATGGAACTTGAATTTAAACGTTCTGCTTTAAAACAATTGAAATACTATAAAAAGAAAAATCCAATAGCTTACAAAATAATCCGTGAAAAATTAGAAGAAATAATAAACAATCCAGAAGACAGTAACTATAAAAAAGTAAAAAAATATCCAAAATACAAAAGAGCAAGAAAAGGAAATTATAGAATCTGTTTTAGAGTAGAAAACAATTGCATTTATATTGGACGTATTGAAGACCGCTCAAAAGTATACCAATAGTTTTTCCAAATCGGGTTAAACTATTTAATTTTCTATTGGCAGATAAACTGATATTTATACACATATTGATTTGACTTTAAAAACTAAAAAAAAGCAGTACCTATTAAAAAATGATTAAATGAAAAATGCAAAAAAAAGAAAAAAGTGCAGATGCAATTGCATCCACATTAAATTTAAATTAAACCAAGTTTTTTGGCGGTCTTTTCATCAACCTTACCGGTCACTTTAAGGCCTTTGTCCTTTTGGAACTCCTTGACGGATCTTTCAGTGCAGCCTTTGAATTTACCGTCAACCTTAAGGTAGTGTCCTTTGTATGAAAGGTAATATCCATGGTCTTTTAAGGCCTGTTGGATTTCTTTAACTGTGGATTTGTCCTTGCTTCCTTTGGATACTGTCTTGAAGGTGACAATGACTTTAATATTGGCTTTTTTGGATACCTTGTTGTAGTATTTGTTTCCTTTATAGGTTACTGTTGCCTTGAAGGTTCCTTTCTTTTTGAGATTTTTGATTTTGAAGACTGCTTTGCCTTTGCTGTTTGTGGTTGCCTTGTAGGTCTTGCCCTTGACTTTCAGTGTGACTTTGGCCTTCTTGATTACATTACCCGCATTGTCCTTTAAGATGATTGCATATTTCTTGGTTTTAGTAGTAGTCTTGAATATTTTCTTTTTAGCAGTCAATTTAGGAGTTGCCTTGTTGACAGTAACCTTAACATCCAATGCAGACTTGTCATAGTTAGTGTTGCCATCAAATGTCACCTTAGCAGTGTAAGTCTTAGGAGCAAGTCCATTGGTTGACACCTTAACCTGACCGTTACTGTCAGTAGTGTAGGTTTTAGCACCGTTCAAGTCAACAGTGACACCTGCACCAACTAAAGGTTTTCCTTTACTGTCTTTCAATGTGATTACAAGATATTTATTGACATTATAAGTTGCAGTCACATCTGCTGCAGCCAGATTGGTGGAAACCTTACCTACATTGATAGTAACTGTTTTTAAATCAGAAGCATATTTATCATTTCCAGCAAATGAAACAGTGACAATGGCAGTACCTTTACCAACGGCAACAATTGAACCATCATCAGATACTTTGACAACACTTCCATTGCTTGAAGAATATGTCAGATTACCTGCATCAGCCGGATTCAAAGTAGCATTGAGCTGAACAGTGTCACCAACTTTCAAATCAATTGTTTCATTAGTTATATCAATTTCAGCAGGCATTTGAGAAACTGCATATGCCTTGAGAAGCGCTACAGAGAGTGAATTACTCAAATCTTGCCAGGATTCACCATCATTACTAACAAAAGACTGTCCCATTTGAGGGTGAATTCTGAGGGTATTGACGGCATAGAGCATGTTCTTAAATGTGACTTTAAATTTTTCCCCTTTTTTAATTGGAACGAGTTTATCCAGTTTGATTGTTTCATATCCCCTAAATTTGCTTATTCCCTTTTGAGTATGTACATCAACATCGTTTACGGATATTGTAAACTCATATTCAATGCCACTTTGATTGAAAAATGTTCCGACAGCCCCAATAAATTCATCCTCATCGGCGGTGAAAACATTGGCATAATACTTGGATCTTTCCATCCATTTACCTTCCCCGCCAACATCATGCTGATAAATCCGGGTGTATGAATCATTGTTAACTATGTAACAAATACTCTCTTTGGTTGCAAATGAGGTGTCGTAATAAGACACGTAGAAGTATCCTCCATCACCCCAATCAGTTCCCCAACTGTTTTTGCAAATCCATGCACCGTCACCTTCAGGAGTGTTTAGGAAATTATATCTTGAATAGCTGTCATCCCACCCCACAATACAAACCCTATGATTTGCATTGTGTGTGCCATAAAAATATTGTGCAGAACTTGACTCGTTGAAATATTTACTTTTATCGAAATTTGCGTAATGAGCTGTTGATACAGCCCCATATTTTATTAAAGAATCTTTGATTAAATCCCTATCTGAAGCATTTTTTATTGGGGCAATGACAACCACATTTTGAATATGGATGTCTTCGGGAGTTATGGCCAATGAGGATATCTTACCCAGTTCATCGTAACCGTCATATTCTTCGGGAAAGATTCCAAGCCAGTCAATCAAATAAGCAACAGCGGAAAATGCAATTCCCCCTTCCTTCATAGAAGAATCTCCATATTTTGAATACTTGAGCATTGAATTCTGCATATTGTTCACTGATAGGGAATATGTCTTATTTGCATATCTCAGCAATGATGATTCCAGTGCCGCAAGATTTCCAAATGCCCAGCAGGATCCCGCGAACCCCTGGCTTTTAACTGGAGTAATCCACCCATAGCTTCTCAAATCAAATTTTTCAGGCATCTCATCAAATGAAAGAGTGTTGTTGATTATTATAAATGAACTCGCACTGCCTTCAAAATTATAGAAGTTATTGGTGTTGTTGAAAGATTTAACATCTGAACTATAATTGTTATCCCGTTCTTCATCCATTTTTCCATATACTGTGTATATGCTTATCGCATCAGAGGGATTGTTGAAGTAATTTCCGATTAAGTTTAAAGTCACATCATATGCATAAACTGAAGCCCCTTCAAAAGCCATATTGTTTTCAAAAGAATTTCCATCTAGGGTTACAGCACCATTATCAAAATAACATGCCCCTCCATAAGACATTTCGTCAATCAGACTATTGTATTTGAATTTTGAATTGGAAATCCCTACATAGGCATCACTTGTATAAACTGCACCGCCTTCATAATGTGCAATACTGGAAGTGAAATTTGTATTGTTAATAACCAAATATCCATCCAATTGAAGTATGGAACCTCCAAAACCGGAATAACAGTTGTTAAATACTGAATTTTCAATTTCAAGTTTATATAACGCCCCATCATAACCTTTCATGTCAACAAAAATTGCACCCCCATTGTTTGCGCTAGATACATTGTCAAATTCGCAGTTTGAAACAGTTAAATCTGATACAACTTTTGCTCCGATTGCACCTGCAGTTTTATAAGCAAACAGGTTTTTGAATTTAGAATTTTTAATATTTAAGTTTCCATCATCCATTAAAAAAATTGCAGTAGCATATTTTGAGGTAGTATTTAAAAAATTGGAACTGTCAACAGTCAACTGTGAGTTTTCCAAATATATATGTCCATTAATAATCATATCGCTACCGCTGATGAATGTGGAGTTGACAACATTGACCGTAGATCTTAAAGAAGTGAGTGAAGCACCATTTTTTCCACCATTATCAATGAATCTACAATTATTAACGTTTAATGTAGTCCTGTAAGAAAAAATGGCACCTCCACTATAAGTTTCATTATCCCCTAAGCAATTTATGAAGGTAACATTGTTCAATGTTAACTGGGAGCCAGTTCTAATTGCCGAACCATACCCGTAAAAGGCATTTTCAATAATTAAATTATTTATTTCAACATTCTTTCCTGTGATATAGAACGCTCTGGATTGACCGCCACAGTCAATTCGATGATTATTCCCATCAATTATAAAATTATCCTTGGTTATATTGACTCCACCAGAATAATTTTTGTCAATTTCACCATTAAATTTATAATCACTTTCAAAAGTAAAATTCAAATTTTCTCCATTAATTTTAATATTAAGGTCACCATATGATTTCTCTCCAACATCATTTAAAACATCATGACCAACAGTATCATTTAAATCAACTGCAGATACTGATGTGATTGAAATCAAAATGCACACTAATATAAAAAAATGTAATACATATTTATCATATGTCATAATTTTCCTCAGAATATTATTCATAATTAAATTTCTTTGGAACAATATTTAAATTTATTTAAAATAATTTAAATGCAAATATGATTTTATCAGTTATTTATATATTTATTTAACAAGAGCGAATGTATCAAATATATTTCAAATCATAGAAAAATTAACTCTTAATCATGAAAACTGATATTTATATACCTATTTACAATTGTAGAAAATATATTACAAAATACAGCAATAAGAACAAAATTTGGTTTAATTTAAAAAAATACAAGATTTAGACACATTTTATAATCGCAATGTTTTAACAGCAAGCGTGGAATTCCTAACTAGAAAAACTTATTTCAGAAAAAATACATAGACGGTACCAACTGACCGCATTTAAAAAAGAATAACTTTTGGGGAAAATATCATGGATGAAAAGGAATGCTATAATTGCAAGCATATGGAATTTGATATCGGCCTTTGCACCCAATATTACTGCAGATTGCATGAAAAACTAGTTAAAATGGATGACACGTGTGATGACTGGAGCAAATAACCTAATTAAATCCATTTGTTGAAATAATGACTATTTTTGGTTTCAACACACATGTGCTCAACTAATCCTGTTATTCAACGTCAAAGCCCTTTTCCATCATGCTGTTTTTAAGAATCTCCATGGCTTCTATTGTATCAGGCCCTGAAACCCTCTTGATCATACGGTTGTTTTCATTAAACCTTCCGACAAAATAATCCTGCTGCTCCTTGCTGACAAGGTCGAGTCGAGTATAGTTTGTAAGGCATTCCAGAAGTGCAAACACACCTCGGTTTAAAGCCTTTGCGCATGGATGGTTTTTGACGATTTCAACAACATCGCTGCTTACGATATAAGCCTCCCCGTTTGAGGTTACATGGTCCCTAATCGGGTCCATTTTTCTAATGTCTGTGACATCGCAAATAATATACGCTTCGGCATTTTTCAATATTGCAATGTCCTCATCATCTGTAAACTCTTCAATATCCAGGTTTCCGATGGTTGACTTTACAAAGTTTATAGGGTCAAAAGTGATGTTTACAACATACTTGCGTGTTTCCATGATGTTTTTAAGGGTTTGGGTGCCGACAAATAACCTGCATCCGAGTTTGTTCTTGCCCTTGCACACAATTCCTATTGGCGCAGCATTTTTTACACCGTCATTGCTCATTGTAGTGTAAATCCCTTCATATTTCTGTCCTTCTTCAATTCCGATATCAGTCAAATCAATAGCCATTTTATCATCCACATTAATCACATTCAATATTAATATCTATTCATAATCTAATTAAAAATTATTGTGAAAAATCCTTGATTCATTGAACCACCCCGCCCTTAAGAGGGTGGGGATTCCTGAATTTTTCATTTGATTGGTTAATTTTAATGTTTTTTCAGGCTATCCCCGTTGAACCA
>R25__coassemble_1027_pt1 | contig 14866 bp, 14 predicted proteins | sample R25__metabat2_low_PE_004 | metagenome-assembled genome bin R25
TGATTTTATATCCAATTCAAACCTTATTAACTTATATATGATGTTTTTTTGATGTCAATTTTACAAAGTGAGTGCAATTTTTAAAAATAAAATCAATTATTTGTTAAATATATCTTTTCACGCGAGATATGCCTGAACAACAAGTCAAAATAAAAAAAAGAAGAGAAATAATTCTCTTAATCATTTATGTCATAACCTAAAGCCTGTAGGTTATCACGGATTTTATCGGATAAGTCATATTGCTTGTTAGCCCTTAACTCAGATCTCACTTCTGAAATCAAGTCAAGCAAGTCATCTGAACCTGCATTGACCTCTTCAGTCACAAAGCTAACACCGAAAATATGTGCAGCATCATCCAAGAATGCCTTAATTGCAATCTTGTCCTCATCAGCCAAGCTGTCCAATTCATTTTTGGAGTCATTGATCAATCCAAATAGTGCTGCAATAGCCTTTGGAGTGTTGAAGTCATCATCCATGCTGTCGAAGAACTCTTTGCTCCATTTAGCTAAAACCTCATAATCTGACTCGACATTTTCAGCCACTTCAACATCCAGCTGTTCGTAGAATTTTCTGATTCTGTCCAAGCTTTTCTCGGATTGGTGAAGTGAGTCTTTTGAAAAGTCAATCGGACTTCTGTAATGGGTTGAAAGCACAAAGAATCTGAATGTTTCAGGAGCATAATCCTCAAGCAATTCACGGATAGTGATGAAATTGTTAAGGGATTTTGACATCTTTTCTCCGTTAACGTTTAAAAATCCGGTGTGCAACCAGAATTTTACCATTGGAGCTTTTCCTGATACAGCTTCCATTTGAGTGATTTCAGCTTCGTGGTGAGGGAAGATCAAGTCAAGTCCTCCACCGTGTGCATCATATTGTGGTCCGAAGTAGTATTCTGTGATTGCAGTGTCCTCAATATGCCATCCAGGTCTTCCGTCTCCCCATGGGGAAGGCCAGGTCGGTTCGTCCACTCCTTCACGTTTTTTCCATAACGCAAAGTCTTGCGGATTTTTCTTTGTGGTTTCTGCAATGTCTCTGTGGGATTCCAATTCTTCAATGTTCCTGTTGGATAATTTACCGAATTCCGGGAATTTTTCAATTTCAAAGTAAACTCCATCTTCGGTTTCATAAGCAAAACCCTTGTCGATTAATCTTTGGATTTGGTCTAATATTTCATCAACGTGATCGGTTGCTCTTGCAAATAAGTTAACACCATTCACATTTAACTTGTGCATGTCTTCAATGTATCTTTTCTCGAACTTGCGAGCTAACTGGCTTGCAGGAATTCCGCTTTCTTTTGACCTGTTGATAATCTTGTCATCAATGTCAGTGATGTTTTGGATATAGAATACTGCATATCCTTTGTATTCCAAGTATCTTTTAATTGTGTCAAAAGAGATGTATGTTCTTCCGTGACCAATGTGAGCATCGTCATAAACAGTTGGTCCGCAAACAAACAAGTTAACCCTGTTCTTATTGATAGTTACAAAATCTTGTTTACTACGAGTTAATGTAGAATAAACGTTCATAAAAATAACCTCGAAAAAAAGTAATTGTAAAAAGGCAAGTGAGGGATTTGAACCCCCGTATTATGGTCTGCAGCCACACACCTAAGCCACTCGGTAAACTTGCCATAAACATATATAGGATAATAAAATATTGGTAGTTAATAGTTTATAAAGTTTACTATTTTTTCCAATATTTTCCTATTTTGCCTCAGAACCTAAACAGGATTGACAGTCCTCACCAAGATCGGATTTATCAATGTTGAGCTGTTCCAATACATCCACTGTTTTGACATTTTTGCATATTGCACAGGTTCTTGGAATCAAGTCAGCCTTGGTGGCTTCACATTCTGCTAATTGACGAGCAAATTCATGTATTTTAGCTCTTACACTATCATCAAGCTTAATTCCACTGCCCCTTTTATCGGTTATGTACTGGGATACAGCAGGTTGAGTTATGTCCATAAGTTCAGAAACATCTTTCTGTTTCATTCCTAAGTTTAAAAGTTCTTTTGCTAATTCTGATCTGATTGCAGGTATTACATACCATACTACGATTTCACAAGGTGGTTTCATAAAAATCCCTTCTATTTTTTAAACAAATCCTCTAAATCTTCTTGTTCATCTCGAATATCCTCAGTCAGACAAATTTCATGCTTTTCAAATAATATTTCAAAGCGCTTGTCATTATCCTGAAGATGTTTTTCGATTGTTCTGATTGCATCAGCAACAGGGTCCGGGAGCTTATTGTGATCAAGGTCAACTTTCTCAGGACGCACGCCTTTACGCCTAACTATACGTCCAGGAACTCCAACACATGTTGATTGAGGAGGAACATCTTTAAGCACTACAGCGCCAGTACCTATTTTTGAATACTCACCTATAGTGATGTTACCCATTACCTTAGCACCAGCCCCGATAATCACTCCCCTTTCAACTGTAGGGTGTCTTTTAGTTTTTTCGGTACTTGTACCTCCAAGGATTACTCCCTGGTAAATCAGGACATCGTCTCCAACAATTGCAGTTTCCCCTACAACAACTCCCATTCCATGATCAATAAATACACGTTTACCAAATGTTGCACCGGGATGAATTTCTATACCAGTCAAAAATCTGGCCAAATTAGAATTCATACGAGCAAGCAACTTTAAAGAATGATTCCATAACCAGTGACTCACTCTGTGAAATAATAATGCATAAAATCCTGGATAACACAAGAAAATTTCCAATGTGGACCTTGCGGCAGGATCCTTATCTTTTATAGCTTTTATTTCACTTCTTAACCCGTTGAACATCATAAACCTCAAAAATGTTATATATTAAATTATATAACATATGGTATATATAGTTTTACTTAATCAAATAGCCAATCTACAGAGAGATATCTCTCACCATTATCCGGTAAGATTGCTATTATTCTTTTACCCTTATTTTCTTCTTTTTTAGCCAATTCCAATGCCGCCCAAGTTGCAGCTCCAGATGAAATTCCGGAAAATATACCTTCCTCCTTAGCAAGGGCGAGCAAAGTGTTTCCAGCATCCTCATTTGCAACAGGAATGATTTCATCAATTACATCAGAATCATAAATGGACGGAACGAAACCTGCACCGATTCCTTGGATTTTGTGAGGTCCTTTTTCACCTTTTCCTAATGTTTGTGAATCGACTGGTTCTACCGCAATGATTTTAGCGGTTGGAACCTCTTCTTTTAAGACCTTACCGATTCCAGTGATTGTTCCACCGGTTCCGACTCCTGCAACCACATAATCAACTTTTCCGTCAGTGTCTCTTATAATTTCCTGAGCTGTGGTTTCAGCATGGATTTTTACATTAGCAGGGTTGTCGAATTGGCCCAAAATAATAGAATCAGGAGTTTCCTCATTAAGTTCATTAGCCTTTGCAATAGCTCCTCCCATTCCGTCAGCACCAGGTGTCAATACCAATTCAGCACCTAAAATGCTCAAGAACTTTCTTCTTTCAACGGACATGGTTTCAGGCATGGTCAAGATCAATTTGTAACCTTTAGCAGCCGCTGCAAAAGCAAGTCCAATACCAGTATTTCCACTGGTTGGTTCAATAATTGTAGCGCCAGGCTTGAGCAAGCCTTTTTCCTCAGCATCTTCAATCATTGCAACAGCAACTCTGTCTTTTACACTACCAGTTGGGTTGAATGACTCAATTTTCACATCTACTTCAGCTTCTAAACCTTCTGTTAAATTGTTTAATCTAACAATAGGTGTATTACCGATAGCATCAGTAATACTTTCTAATACTCCTCTAGTTAATTTTGGAACATTTGCCATATTTTTTTCTCCTATATTATTAATTGTTTTTACTGGTATATTAAAAGGGTTAATTTGAATAGTTATATAACATTCGTTATAATAACTATTGTTATATAACATTGTTTTACTTTATAAATGTTTTGGTAAAACTAAAAAAAAGATTAAATGTTATCTGCAAAATAATCGCAGATATCGGTGCAAGGGCAAATTTCACACTGTGGACCTATCGGTTTGCAGATATTCTGGCCAAACTGCACCATCAGGTCATTGAGTTTAATCCACAACTCCTCAGGAGCAATCTTACACAGTTCAACCTCAGTGTCTTCAGGGTCCTTAGTGTCAACAAGGCCCAAACGGTTTGAAATTCTGTGAACGTGAGTGTCAACAGGAATTGCAGGAAGCTCAAAGGCAAAGACCATGACGCAATTGGCGGTCTTACGGCCAACACCCGGAAGCTTGATCATCTCCTCAACGGTATCGGGAACTTCCCCACCGTATTGGTCAATCAAAATCTGTGAAACCTCCTGAATACGGGCTGCCTTTACATTATAAAAGCCAGCAGGTCTGATTAGCTCTTTAACATCATCGATTGGAGCCTCCACAACAGCATAGATGTCAGGATACTTTTCAAACAAATTGTTGGTAGCCTGATCGGTGTTCTCATCCCTTGTCCTTTGGGACAGAATTGTCCTGATCAACACCTTATACGGATCATGGTCCAGGAATGTCCTTATCTGAAAAACGCTTTCCAACTCCTCGATTAACTTGATTACTCTCTCTTCCTTATTCATCTTCTAACTCCAATTCAAATCCTAATTCTGCCATGCTTTCAATGAAATTAGGGAATGACACATCAAACACTTCCCCATTTGTAATCCTGATGTCATGCTTAAGTCCAATAAGACTGAATGCCATAGCCAATCTGTGGTCACCATGTGAATCGACAACGCCTGATGTGACGCCACCTGTAATGCTCATTCCGTCCTCATGCTCTTCCAGCTTGCAGCCCAGTTTCTCCAATTCACGGCAAGTGGTATCGATCCTGTCCGTTTCCTTAACTCTTGCATGTGCAACGCCTGTGATGTTGGTTGTTCCTTCAGCCATCGCCGCAAGGACTGCAACGGTTATCAGCAAGTCTGGAGCATTTGCCAAATTAACATCAATAGCCTTTAGGTTGCCGTTTGAAGCTATTTCAACGTAATCCTCTCCACGGATTATTGTGGCACCCATCTTCTGCAGGATGTCCAGTATGTACTTGTCCCCTTGCTTTGAATCAAAGAACAGATTCTTGATTTTGGCATTTCCACCATTGATTGCTATCAATGCCAATAAGTATGATGCTGAAGAGTAGTCCCCCTCAACTGTGTAATCGCAAGCGACATAATCCTGCTTTTTAATCTTGAACTCATCAATTCTACAGCTTTGATGCTCCTTGTCGCATGACTCATGCTTCAGGTAATACCCCTTAAGCACCTTGACTCCAAATTTCCTCATGATATCCAATGTCATGTTAACGTAAGGCTTTGACTTGAATTCAGGCAACACGTATAATGTTGCTCCCTTATCAGATAACGGAGAGGATATTATAATTGATGAGATGAACTGGGAACTGACATTTCCCATGATGTTGGTTTCACCACCGACATATCCCGGCTTGATTAAAATCGGCGCCTTGTCATTATCTCTTAATGATTCGGTTTCCACACCCAAAGGCCATAGGGCATCCATCAGCAAACCCATCGGACGGGTTTGAAGGGACTCGTCACCTGTCAATGTGACTTCATTGTCAGACAATGCTGAAACACTGGTCATCAATCTTAAGGTAGTTCCTGAGTTTGCAAGATCAATTGGATTTTGAGAGGAATTGTGAAGCTTGCCTCCAGTTCCAATGACTTCCAAACAATCATCTTTTTTGGTAATTTTAGCGCCTAAAGCTTCACAAACACGAATGGAAGCTAAAGTATCTTCTGAGTATAACATATCATATAATTTTGAGGTTCCATTAGCCAAACTGGCTAGAATTACTGCTCTGTGGGAATAACTTTTGGAAGGCGGTGCCTTTACGACCCCACCGATTTCTGAAATATTTTTTACCTTAAGAATCATTTTATCAATAATATTTTTAATTAAAATTCAATAAATACTTACCTATGAAAGAATTTGACAAAATGCTGGCAGGTCTTGAATACTGTTATGATGAAGAGGAAATATCCTTGATGAAATTGAGAGCTATTGAAAACGCAAACATATTCAATTCACTTCCAGAGGACGACTTGGACAAGCAGCACGAGGTTTTATCAGAAATTTTAGGTTCCGTAGGTGAAAAGGTATGGATTGCCAAAAGGTTCTGCTTTGACTATGGGAAAAACATCCACATTGGAAACAACTTCACAGGAAACTTCAATTTAACCATTCTTGATATTAACGAGGTCCACATTGGAGACAATGTGATGATTGGACCGAACACAACCATAACAACCGTCGGCCACCCGTTATCCCCTAAAAAAAGGCGTGAACATATGGGACAGGCAAGCGAGATAAGGATAGGTAATGACGTGTGGCTTGGAGCCAACGTGACAATTCTGCCTGGAGTTACAATCGGAAACAATGTAGTCATTGGAGCGGGCGCTGTTGTGACAAAGGACATTCCGGACAATTCCCTTGCGCTGGGCGTTCCGGCTCGCGTGGTCAAGGAAATTGAAAATGACATTGAGTGAAAATATCCCAAAATTAAGATAAAATGAATTCAAGAAACATTAACCTGACAATAAATCTAATGATGGTTATTTTGGAAATCCTTGGATTCATATTGGTTTTTAAGGAAATGGGACTAACTTCCTTGGAATATTATACTGAGGACAGCAATCTGCTGCTGTTGATATCATCTTTAATGCTTTCAATATTCCTTTTAACAAATAAGGAACTGCCGTCATGGTTCAAGTCCTTAAGATATGTCTCAATCGTTTCAACAACCTTGACATTGATAATTGTCCTTACCGTATTGTCATGGACAACCGATTTTGGATTGTATCACCTATTATTTGGCGGATCCATGCTATACCATCATACTCTTTGCCCAATTCTAGCAATCATATCCTTTGTAATTGAAAAATATGACAATTTAAATGTGATTCATGGATTGTACTTTACCATTATATATGCAATAATCATGATTATTCTGAATATCCTAAAAATAGTGGAAGGGCCTTACCCTTTCCTATTGGTCTATAATCAGCCAGTAATCCATTCTGTAATATGGACAATAGTTATTTTAGCCATTACCTATGCAATAGCTTTAGTATTAAAAAAAGTTAATGGAAAAGTAATCATCTGATTACTTCCACAATCATATCTAAGTTTTCGGATTGCAAGATATCCACTTTCTTACCGGATGCTCCAACAATCTCCTTTTTGATGTTCAACATGTCTTCAGGAACCACAATATCGCCGATTGTCAATTCATGGTTTTCCTCTAAAACTGAACCGATTTCATCGATATCGGTGGATTTAAGATAACCTATGATTTTACCTGCATCGCCTTTGAATGTAGGTCCGATTTGGGACATGTCAGGTTCCACTTCAATGATTTTTTCATGGACTTCAGGTTTTCCTGAGCTGATTTCCAAATCATTGATTTTCAAGGTTCCTTTAATGTCTGCATCGAATTGATTGAACACATCCACCAAATCGTCATCGGAAGTGTAGACGTTGACTTCCGCAAGTTCAGCATTTAATGGGATTTTTGAAGCGGATTTGAATCTTCTTACTTCATCAATCAACTCAACGGTGGTTTCTCCTTTTGTTTCCATTTCTTCACTGATCAATTCGTCATACACTTCAGGCCATGAGGTGGTGTGGATTGACTCGTCTGAGAAGTATTGGTAAACCTCTTCTGTGAAGAACGGTGCAATTGGAGCCATCAGTTTAAGGGATGTTTCCACAACGGTTCTCAATGTGTATTTTGCAGCCTTTCTGGATTCGTCTGAAACGTCACTGTATAATCTGTATTTTACAGCTTCAATGTACTCGTCACAGAAATCGTGCCAGAAGAACCTTTCGATTGAGGTTATTGTGTCTGCAAAGTTGTAATCTGCAAACGCTTGGTCAACAGTCTTGTTCAAGTTGTTCAATTTGGATAAAATCCATAAGTCAAGAGGTCCAAGGCTATCTTTAACCTCTTCATATGAGACTTCCTCATCGAAGATTTGCATGCTGATGAACCTGAATGCGTTCCAGAATTTTCTTAAGAAACGGTAACCGTGCTTGATGTCTTTCCAGTCAAATATTACGTCAGATCCAGGAACACTGTTGGCTGCCCATGTTCTTAATGAGTCAGCACCGTACTTTTCAATGACCTCTTCAGGACCAACAACGAACTCAGGTCTTGATTTGGACATCTTGTTTCCATCTTCACCGAATACCATACCGTTGATTACAATGTCATCGAACGGCTTTTGGTCGGTCAACGCCAAACATCTGAGTGTTGTGTAGAACGCCCATGTACGGATGATGTCGTGTCCTTGCGGACGGATGTTTGATGGGAAATGATTTACGTAATCCTCATCAGGCCATCCTGCGATTGATAAAGGTGAAATTGATGAGTCCATCCAGGTGTCCAGTACGTCCTCTTCAGGAATAAACTCTTCACAGCCACATTCGCAAGCATGTTTTGGCTTGTCGACTGTTGGGTCAATTGGCAAGTCTTCAGCGTCAGGCAAAATCACTTTTCCACAGTCTTTACAGTACCATACTGGAATTGGAGTTGCAAATATTCTTTGCCTTGAGATACACCAGTCCCATTCCATGGAATCCGCCCAGTTTACCATACGGGATTTCATGTGTTCAGGAACCCATTTCATCTCATCCGCTGCGGTTTTGGTCTTTTCGATTAAGTCTCTCACTGCAACAAACCATTGTTTTTTAACGAGAATCTCGATAGGAGTCTTACATCTCCAGCATTGGCCTACGTTTTGGTCAACTTGCTCTTGTTTTAACAGGTATCCTTCACTGTCCAAGTCTTCGATTGTTTGTTTTTTACAGGTTTGCAGGCCCATTCCTTCATATCTGCCTGCAGCGCTTGTCAATGTGCCTGTCTCATCGATTGCATTGATGATTTCAAGGTCATATTTTTGAACCCAACTTACGTCAGTCTTGTCCCCGAAGGTACAAATCATTACTGCTCCTGTACCGAATTCAGGGTCTACCTCTTCATCTGCAATGATTTTAACTTTTTGATGTGATAAAGGAACTTCCACATATTTTCCTAAAAGGTGAGTGTATCTTTCATCTTCAGGGTGAATTACAACTGCCACACAAGCGGACATCAATTCAGGACGGGTGGTTGCAATCAATATTCCCTCATCCTTAGGGTCAGCCTGTTTGCCTGATTCTTGAGAGGATACGATGTCATCATAGGAATCTTCAACAGCTGGTGGGAAGTTTACATAGTTTAAGAATGTTGTATTGTCTGAGTATTCAACTTCTGCAAAAGCGATTGCAGTCTGACAACGAGGACACCAGTTTACCGGGTGAATTCCTTGGTAAATCAATCCTTCATTATACATTTTCAAAAATGAATACTGGGTCTTTCTCATGTATTCAGGAGTCATTGTGACGAATTCACGGCTCCAGTCCTGTGAATAACCCATTGCACGCATCTGTGATTTCATCTTTGCAATGTTGTCAGTGGTTAAGTCAATACAATACTGTCTGAATTGTGCTCTTGACACATCATTTTTATTAATCTTATGAGTCTCCTCAACCTTTACTTCAGTTGGAAGACCGTGACAGTCCCATCCTTGGGTGAACAATACATCATGACCTTTTTGTCTTCTGTATCTTGCGTTCATATCAATGTAAACCCAATTCAATACGTGTCCCAAGTGAATGGAACCTGTTGGGTATGGTGGGGGAGTATCAATTATATATCTAGGACGAGAACCATCTCCAATGTACTTGTAGATGTCTTCATCTTCCCATTTTTGCTCCCAAACCTTTTCCTTTTTAAAGTCATAGTCTTTAGGAATTTCTTCTTTTGACATATATTTTCTCCTAGTTAATGTAAATAAAAATAATATTATTAATTATGTAATTTATTATTTAAAAAACTAATTGAATTTCAAATATTTTGAAAATAAAAATGCTTAATAGATAAATATATTATATAATAAAATCAAATTAATAATATTATCAAAAATAGGACTGTGTATAAAAATGAACTTGATATGGTTTTATGTTGCTATTGTTTTAGCTATAAGTGATGTATTGCACACCACATTAATGTGGAAAGTATTCAATAACTTCTATATAATCTTAGGAGGTTTGATTCAGCAATCAACACACTCAACATGGCAGACATGGGTAGCGCATGAAATAATGGAGGCAGGATTCCACTTCATTGTTGTATCAATAGTGTTTTTAAATCCGGTTATTGGGATTTTAGCAGCCCTCATTCATTTTGTAATAGATGTTACTCACACAATATTTATACGTGATATGGGTGAGTTAGAACATAGAGCTCTTCATTTTGTGATTGAATCTCTATTTTTCATGTTAATTTATGGATTTTAAAAAAATTAAATGGAGTTATTAAATGCCAGTTATAACATTCAAATACGATGATTTAAAAGATTTAGGAATAGATATGGAAAAAGATGAACTAATAGACACCTTACCAATGATGTCAAGTGATATTGAAGACTTTGATGATGAGGAAATCAAGGTCGAATTCTTCCCAAACAGACCAGACAACTTGTCTGTTGAAGGAGTAGCCAGATCTTTTAAAGGGTTTATCGGTCAGGAAATAGGTTTGCCTGATTATCCAGTAGTACCTTCCAATGAGGAAGTTATTGTTGAGGCAGAAGTGGCTGAAATCAGACCATACATCGCTTTTGCAAAAATTGACAATGTTGACTTTACTGGCGACAAGTTAAAATACATCATGGACTTCCAGGAAAACCTCCACTGGGTTATTGGAAGGGACAGGAAAAAAGTAGCTATCGGTATTCACAATGCTGATGTTGTAAACGCTCCATTTAAATACATTGCAACTCCAAAAGATGCAAACGCATTTGTTCCTTTGGAAAAAGACACTGAAATGACTCCAGAAGAAGTTTTAACTGAACATGACAAAGGAAAAGATTACGCTCATTTGATTGAAGACTTTGAAAAATATCCATTAATTTTAGATAAAGATGATCAAGTATTGTCCATGCCACCTATCATCAACGGTGAGTTGACCAAAATCAAAGAGGACACCAAAAACATCATTGTTGATGTGACAGGTACCGATGAAAGAGCAGTGCATCAGGCATTGAACATCATCTGTTCATCATTTGCTGAAGTGGGCGGACAAATCAAGTCAATGGAAGTTAAATATGAAGACAAGACCATCGTAAGTCCTGACTTGACTCCACAGGAAATGAACGTTCACGTTGACACCGCAAACGAATTGATTGGTGGAACCAGCCTCACCGCTGAAGACATCAAAGGATTATTGTTGAAGGCTCGTTTCAATGCTGAAGTATTGAACGACAATGAAGTCAAAGCCATCATTCCGGCTTACAGAGTAGACATATTGCATGAAGTGGACATTGTCGAAAACATTGCAGTTCAGTACCACATCAATTCCGTTGAAGCTAAATTACCTAAAATCAACACTGTTGCTTATGAAAACGACTGGTTCCGCTCTGAATCAATCATCCGTGAAGTTATGGTTGGTTTAGGATTCCAGGAAGTAATGAGCTTGATGCTTACTAGTGAAGATGCACATTACACAAAAATGAACCAAGAGGAAAAACCTCACGTTCAAGTTGCAAAACCAATTACAATTGACAGAACAATGATTAGAACAAGCTTAATCAACAGCTTGATGGAATTCTTGGAAGACAACAAGCATGAGGACTTGCCACAAAAAATATTCGAAATAGGTGACGTCCTATACCTTGACGAATCCAAAGAAAACAAGACAGTCTCATCCAAAAAATTAGCTGCATTAATCTGTCACTCAACAGCTAACTTTACCGAAATCAAGTCAGTCATGACCAGCGTTTTATCCAACTTAGGATACAGTATGGAAATCTCAGACAGTGAAAACAAGACATTCATTGAAGGTAGGGTTGCTGACGTTGAGGGAGAATCAGAAAAAGGATTTGTTAAAGGATTCTTCGGTGAGGTTTCCCCTGAAGTAATCACCAACTTTACATTAGACTATCCGGTAATTGCATTTGAAATAGAATTTATAAACAAATAAATTCTTTTCAATACCACAATTTTCTCATTTGTATTTCTGTTTGAGAGTAATTGCTCAGTGTTGGCGAAGTATCATAATTATTGAAAAGCAGTATGAAAATCAACAATAATATAATTACAACTATTAAAATTATTGTCCATTTTCTCAATTAAACACCAACCATCATAAAAATTAGTTTTTTTGTATAGCTTAATCTATAAGGTTAGCTATATCTTCACCTTTCGGTGTCAATCTGTAAATTCTGTTTTTGCGTTTTTCTTCATTTATGCACTCTGCAACGCCACATTCCTTAAGTTCCCTCAATACTTTTGAAATGTGATTTGACCTGATTCCAATATCCTCTGCAAGATCTGTCGGAATCTTGTTTGACTCATTTAATGACTTTACAGACTTCTCCCTATATGAAGAGCTGATAACATAACCGTAAGTTTTTAAAGTTTCATCATCCATAATAATCACATCTTATTAATATTATATTATTCACCTATTATTGTTAAACTTATTGTTCGTCCATGCCTTGGCCCATCAAGTTCAATGAAAAATACTGACTGCCAGGTGCCTAAATCCAATGTATTGTTTTTTATAGGTAAGCACTCGCTTGAAGATAAGAGAAATGATTTCAGGTGTGAGCGAGCATTGTTGTCAATCCTGTCATGTTCATAAGAGAATTTATCATCAATCAAATTATTTAATGTGAATTCCAAGTCATTCAAAAGACCGGATTCATTTTCATTGACTACAATTGCGGAAGTGGAATGCCTTGAAAAGATTGAGACTATTCCTTCCTCAACGTCAATCATTTCATTGATTTTGGAAGTTATATCGATAATTTCAAAATTCTTGTTAGTGTTGATTTTAAAAGAATGAGTATTGATTTTCATTAATTAATAATTAGTTCTTAATAGTATATAAAAAAAAGAAGGGAAATGTTACTCATAGTCTTCCTTACGCCAGTAACCGTAGATTAACATTCCCATAATAGAAAGTATACTTAATACTACAATACCTGAGGTATCTGTGATTTCTTTCGAAATCTTGCTTGGAGGCACAATTTCATATGCTTTACCCTCTTCGGACACTTCACCCTCACTAGCATCACCAGCATTAACGTTACCGTTAGTCAATGCACTTTCACCGTTATCAGATGAATCCTTAAATGTTCCAGATGCATTTGTCCCATAAACACCAGATTTATTGGAGTTTGCATAATGCGCACTGTTTGAAGTTCCATTTTCACCGTTTCCCTTGGAAACCCCATAACTTAAACCTGTTGAAACATTTGGATTGGACCCTGATAATCCGGTCTTTCCGTCTTGAGATTGTGAAGTTTGAGAATCTTTATTTTCTCCTTTATCACCGGATGCAGTTCTATATTTATATGTCACCGGCTTTCCACCAATCATGACATCAACATCATATTCCTTGTCAGGATCAAGATTGGCTTCTATAGTGGCCTTACCATTGACAAACTTTGCAGTGTATCTGTTTCCATTAATGTTGACTGTAGTGTCAAATGTACCAAATTCCTGTACGGCCTGACCGCTAGTATCATACATTTGAAGACCGATACCATTCTTAACGGATACAGTACCCATTTTCATAATTCCTGCAAGAAGCATTGGACAAACAAATGTATTTGAATCATCAGTAGAGTCAAACCAGTTGTCCCCTAACTTAAATACTGGCAATTCAGGATTGTTTTTAGCCTGATAACCTTCATTATGAGCTAAAACATTGTATTTCACTTCCAATCTTGAAGGATTGCCCTCTTTTGCAGTTTTAAAATCTGCACCGAATAACAGTCCGTTACCCGATTCAAAAGCACCTAATTCATAATCTGTGTTTCTGCGATTATTCGTGAATGAATTTGAATTGATTACATCATTGCTTGACTGTGAATCAATGTAAATTCCGTTTGGATTTTCATAGGCCTGATTATGCTTTATGACGTTCCCATCAGATATGTTGAACATTGAAATTCCATTAAAGTTATTGTGGTGAACTGTATTGTTAGTTATTTTACAATAATAAATGTTGGAAGTTTCAATTCCTGATCTCTTGTTATATGAAACATCATTTTTTGAAATAATGGAATTTTTAACATTTTTAAGTTGAATTCCATTTTCAGAGGCTCTTGAGACGTTATTGTTGGTTAATGTAATATCCTGAGCGTTTTTAACAAGAATTCCATTAACACCCCCAGTGATTGTATTATTATCGATTGTCACATTGCCTGTAGAATCAACAATTATTCCATAATCACTATTGGATGCAATAATGGTAATTCCAGATAAAACACTGCCTGCACCATTAGATGTAAAGTAAAACCCGAAAGTATTGGTTATTCCCAAATCTTTAGCCTTAGAGCATAATTGATTTGAAGTGTGAATTTTAGAGTCAACAGCAGATACGATATTTAGTTTCTTATCAACAACCAAGGAAATGTTGTTGTAAGTACTGTCTGTAAACTCAAAGGTGTCACCATCTCCAGCACTATCAAACATTGCTTGAATGTCCTCATTTGCCAAATCAGAAGTGACCTGATAATTTGTGCTGGCAAGTGAATCTTCAGTTTGATTTTCATCAATTGCACTAACCGCCGAGATTAGAAACAAGCCTATAAAACATATGAACAAAACATTGAGAAATTTTTTATCCATATAATTACTCCCCGATATGTAATTATAATCAATTCAATTAATTTAACACCATTATTTTAATTAAAAATAAAACTATAGGAAATTAATTAACTATTGATTAAATTTTTAGTTAAAAATTCGTTATTTAACCTTAAAAAATAACGAATTAAATTAATTTATATATTGATTA
>R25__coassemble_1070_pt1 | contig 14480 bp, 14 predicted proteins | sample R25__metabat2_low_PE_004 | metagenome-assembled genome bin R25
ATATTTAATTCTTTTTTAAAAAAGGTAATACTTTTTTTAGTTTATTTTCAAATTAGTAATACTAATTTTAGATTTAGTAGTAAATTTTAAATACTTTGTTTTTATAATTATTAATTGTAATATCTTTTAATTTAATAGTATTACTAATCTAATAATTTTTTAAGTTTTAGTAATACTCATTGCGATATTACTTTAATTTAAATTTAAAAGTAATTTTTGATGAGGAATATGATATGGATAAAAAGTATATTATAGGAGTAATTGTGGCTGTTATCGCAATTATCGGTGTCGGTGCTTTTGCTTTAGGTGGAGGGCACACAGAACATGCAGCTAATGAATTAGTTGCTTGTGTTGCTGCTCACGGTGAAGAACCTGAATTTGGTTTCGACCCAATGCATGGTTGGGGATACCACGATTCCGGAACTGAACCGCTTATTCAAAGTACAATTCTTAAAAGAGACAAAGATAATAATTTTGTAAATGACTTAGCAACAGATTATGACATTTCTAGTGACTTCAAAAAGTACACTGTAACTATTCGTGATGATGTTAACTTCACTGATGGTTCTAAATTAACTGCAAACGATGTTGCATTTTCATATAATAAATCTAAAGAATTAGGTGAAGGTGCAGATTTAAGTTCCCTTAAAGAAGTTAAAGCAGATGGAAACAAAGTAGTATTCACACTTGAAAAACCAGATTCCACATTTATCAACAAATTAACTGATGTGGGAATCGTTCCTGAAGCTAATTATAATGAAGACTCATACGGTCAAAACCCAATCGGTTCTGGACCATATAAATTAGCTCAATGGGATAAAGGACAACAATTCATCTTAGAGAAAAACCCAGACTACTATGGAAAAGAACCATACTTCGACAAAATAACCAACCTCTTCCTTGATCCTGATGCAGCATTTGCAGCAGTTAAAAACGGAGATGTGGACATTGCTGAAGTGCCTGTAGCATACGCTAATGAAACCGTAGACGGATACCACATGGAATACTTCGATTCTATTGATGTACGTGGTATTTCCTTACCAACTCAAATGGATGAAGGTAAATTAAGCGAAGACAATATTACTATCGGTAACAATGTAACTGGTGACCCAGCTATTAGGGAAGCATTAACTGTCGGTATTGATAGACAAGCATTATTAGATGGTGCATTAAACGGATACGGTGATGTAAATTACAATGGTGTAGCTGACCAATTAGGTTGGTCCTTTGAAACCGACTATAAAGATGGTGATGTTGATAAAGCTAAATCCGTTCTTGCAGCTGCTGGATGGAACGATACTGACAATGATGGAATTGTAGATAAAGATGGTCAAAAAGCTTCATTCTCTATCTACTATAACTCTGCAGCATCAGAAAGACAAGCAATTGCTGTAGCTGTTGCAGAACAAGCTAAAGAAATCGGTATTGAAATTGAACCAGTAGGTGGAAGTTGGGATGACATTGACCCTGTAAAATACAGTCAAGGAGTAGTATGGGGATTCGGTTCTGCTGACCCTATGGAAATTGAACACCAATATGATTCAAGAGTGGCTGCTGTCGGCTATGACAACCCAGGTGCTCTTAATGATACTGCAGTTGATTCATTAATCGATGCTGCTATGGCTCAAGAAACTAACTCTTCATATGCTACCTGGTCCCAAGCAGCTCAACAAGCTACCTCCCACAATCCATTCTTATGGATTGGAACCATGGACTACACTTACTTTGTAAGTGATGACTTAGACATTTCCAATAGTACTCACCTCATCTACCCACACGGTGGAGATATCTGGGGTAACATCTACGATTGGAACCGTATTAATGAAACCGCAACAGAATAAATGATTTATTTTTAATAACTCATTTTTCTTTTCTTTTTTTTAAATAAATTTTTATGAGATGATTAAAATTAACAATAAAAAGTTAGCTAAATTTTTAGGTTTAAAAGCCATCAGATTACTAATTTTATTAATTGTTATTGCAGCAATCAGTTTTATAATGATACAATTGTCTCCAATTGATCCTGTTAAAGCTTATCTTGGTCAAAGAATAGTTAGTCAAGAGCAATTGGCGATTATGGGTAACTATTGGGGAACAAATCTGTCCTTAGGTGAAAGGGTCATGGGTTGGCTTTCAACTTTGGCTTCTGGAAGCATGGGATTTTCATTAATTTATAGAGTTCCTGTAACTGAGGTAATTGTTCAAAAATTCACCTCTTCCCTCACTCTTATGGTTGTGTCCTGGATAATCTCTGGAGTTGTAGGTTTTGGTTTAGGGGTTATTGCAGGTGCAAAAGAAGGAAGTTGGATAGATAAAGCTATTAAAACTTATTGTTACATATTACAATCCACTCCTACCTTTTGGATAGGATTAGTGCTCTTAATGGTTTTCTCAGTATATTTAGGTTGGTTCCCTATTGGACTTTCAGTTCCTATAGGACAATTATCTGATTCCGTGACATTTTGGCAATGGTTATACAGGTTAATATTGCCTGCTATCACATTAAGTATCGTTGGAATAGCTTCTCTTACTATGTACACTAGAGATAAGCTTATTAGTGTTAAAAAAAGCGATTATTTCTTGTTTGCACAAGCAAGAGGTGAAAGTTTTTGGGGAATAATTAAAAATCACGGAATAAGAAACATTTTGCTTCCGGCAATTACAATTCAATTCTTGTCATTCAATGAATTATTTGGTGGAACAATCCTTGTTGAACAAGTATTTGCGTATCCTGGAATAGGTCAAGCGACTGTTGCTGCAGGATTAAGATCTGATGTTCCTTTATTGTTAGGTATTGTTATTGTCAGCACCATTTTTGTATTTGTAGGAAATCTTATAGCAGATATGATTTATGAGTATGTCGACCCAAGATTGAGGAGTGATGAGGATGAATAAGACTCCATGGTACAATAAAGGTTTGTTTAGTTCACTAAATCTTAGGCAAAAAACACTTTTAACCATAGCACTCACAGCATTGGTCTTATTAGTTATTTTCATTAGCGGAACGATGATTAATGTTAATTTGCCTACTGATTTTGCTACAAGAATGAAACCTCCATCCTTTGAGCATCTCTTCGGTACTGATTGGATGGGCAGGGACATGTTTTTAAGGACCATCAAAGGTTTGAGTTTAAGTATTGTTATTGGGATAGGAGCATCCGTAATCTCCAGCATTATCGCAACAATTTTAGCATTTGTTGCTAGTATGAATAAGTACCTTGATTCATTTGTGTCCTGGTTAATTGATCTGTTCGCATCAATACCTCATATCCTATTGATCATGATGATTTCCATTGCATTAGGTAAAGGGGCATTTGGTGTAATAATAGCAGTTGCATTTTCACATTGGGTTAACCTGACAAGAGTATTGAGGGCTGAAGTACTGCAGATTAACACATCTGAGTTTGTTGCGTTGTCTGGCAAATTTGGTAAAAGTAAATTATGGATTGCAAAAGAGCATATTTTGCCTTTGGTATTATCTCAAATATTTGTTGGAACCTTGCTTGTATTCCCACATGCAATCATGCATGAGTCAAGTGTAACATTTTTAGGATTTGGTTTGTCTCCACATGAACCTGCAATCGGTATCATATTGGCTGAATCAATGTCTTATCTTGCAATGGGTGCATGGTGGTTAGCATTCTTCCCAGGTATCGCATTGCTGATTGTAGTATTGCTGTTCGATATCATAGGAGATAATTTAAAACGATTGTTTGACCCTTCACAGGCGAATAACTAATGGGTGATTTTATGGAAAAGTTATTAGAAGTAAATAATTTGTCAATATCTTTTACACAATATGTTCAGGGATTAAACAGGCATGAGTCAAAGGTAATATCTGATTTGACAATTGATATCGGTGAAGGTGAAATCGTAGCAATTTTAGGTTCTAGTGGTTCAGGTAAAAGTCTTTTGGCTCACTCAATATTAGGAATTTTGCCGTATAACTCTAATGTAACTGGTGAAATTAAATATGAGGGTCAAGTTTTAGACCAAAAGCTGAAAGAAGATTTAAGGGGTGATGAAATTTGTTTAATTCCTCAATCAGTAAATTTCCTTGATCCTCTTATGAAAGTGTCTGAACAAGCTATTGGGGAGTGTAAAAACGAAAAGGAACACGATGAGAAAAAATTAAGGCAAAGGGAGATTTTTAGCAAATATGGATTGGATGAAAGTGTGGATGATATGTATCCATTTGAGTTGTCCGGTGGAATGGCTCGTAAGGTATTGTTGTCTACCGCATTGGTTGGCGATCCTAAATTGTTAATTGCTGATGAGCCAACTCCTGGTCTTGATAGTCAAAGCGTTAAGGAAACAATTGAAGACATTAAAAATCTAAGGGAAAACGGTAAGGGAGTATTGTTAATCACTCACGAAATTGATGTTGCTTTAAGAACTGCAGATAGAATTGCGATTTTTTATTCCGGTTATGTAATTGAAATCAACACTGTTGAAAACTTTAAAAATGCTGATAATGTATTGCATCCTTACTCTAAAGCCTTAATTAATTCACTTCCAAAAAATGGTTTTAACTTAACCGAAGGAGTTCAACCATTGGAAGACCTTCCTGGTTGTCCATATTATGAAAACTGTCCTATACGTCTTGATAAATGTGAAAAAACTAAACCTAATCTTATTGAACATGAGGGGGTAATGATTAGATGTTTTAATTTTGAGGGGGCAAATAATGGAGCTTAAAGCGAACAATATCTCATTTTCATATAATAAGAAAAAGGAAATCCTAAAAGATTTTTCCATATCTCTTAAAAGCAATCAAATCATCGGTTTGATGGGGGACAGTGGAAGTGGTAAAAGTACGTTATGTAAGATTATGGCAGGTTACATCTCCAATTATTCTGGAGAGGTAACCATTGATGGCAGTAAAATTCCAAATAAGGATTTTTATCCTGTGCAATTAATCTTTCAGCATCCCGAAAAAACAATGAATCCCAAATGGAAGATGGAAAAGATATTGAATGAGTCATGGACTCCCACTCAAGATTTAAAGGATACTTTTGGTCTTAAGGATAGTTGGCTTTCACGTTGGCCAAGTGAACTTTCTGGTGGGGAATTGCAACGTTTCAGTATATTAAGAGCCATCAATCCAAAAACAAAGTTTGTCATTGCGGATGAAATAAGTACAATGCTTGATGCAGTAACACAAGTGCAAATATGGGAAGCGCTTATCAATCATTGTAAGGCCAATAATATTGGAATACTTGCAGTCAGTCACGACCCTGAGTTGCTGGACGTCATATGTGATGACATATTGTATTTCAATGAGATTAACAACCTCTAAATCCCAATATTTAATATTGGGATTTCTCTCTTTTTTTAATGTTGAATAATTAATTTTATATTTGAATAATGTTTAACTATTACATATGTTAAGTAATGATTCGTCAAATAGTGTTGATTTAATGCTTCAAAACCCTAAAAGAGCATTAATCAGGATGTCAATTCCTTTGATTATTTCATTGCTTATAACTAGTTTTTATAATTTGATAGATGCTGCATGGGTTTCAGGTTTGGGTGCTGATGCTCTTGCGGGGGTGGGGTTTTTCACACCGATATTCATGATTCTTGTTGGTTTTGGAAATGGATTGGGTTCCGGCGCCGCCTTTGCATTATCAAAATATCTTGGTGAGGATGATAAATCAAAAGCGGATAACGCTTCTATTCATTCGATTATTGTTGATGTTGTCGTGTCCATTTTAATAACTGTGATTTTATTGGGCTTGTTAAATCCTATTTTGAATGCGATGGGCGCTGGTCAAACAATCGGTTATGCAATGGATTATGGAGTAATTATTCTTTTAGGGTCAATTTTCATAATCCTTTCCAATGCATTGTATGGCATTTTTCGAGGGGAGGGGGACACCACCCGTCCGATGTATGCAATGATTGCCTCTGCAATTTTAAACATTATTTTGGATCCCATTTTTATTTATAACTTAAACTTGGGTGTGAAAGGCGCTGCTCTTGCGACAATCATTTCATCAATTTTTGTAATAATTATTTTGTTATATTGGTTTTATATTAAAAAAGACACTTATCTAAATCCTACTTTGAGCAATTTGTCTTTTAAAAAGGATATTTCATTTGATATTATAAAAGTTGGCGTTCCGGCAAGCATTCAACTTTTAAACAATGCATTCTTTGCAGCAGTTTTTTCAGCTCTTTTGACTTTTGTCGGTTCAACTGATTCTGTTGCGGTTTATTCGACAGGTTGGAGAATAGTTACAATTGGAACAACTCCTCTGCTTGCTATTGGGACTGCACTGATTTCAGTAATAGCCGCAAATTATGGTGCTAGGAACTATAAGAATATTCAAATTGCCCATAGGTATGCAATGAAAGTGTCAATAGTCATTGCGATTATCGTCATGGTTATAACTAATGTCTTTGCAGGGGATATTGCATCGGTGTTTGCATCCAGCGGCAGCAGTGTAAGAATTGCCTCCGAGCTAACAGGATTTCTTTCATGGATTGTGATATATTATCCAACAATGGCTGTAGGTGTTGCTTCAACTTATGTTTTTCAGGGTGTTGGAAAAGGTTTGACTGCAATGTTTCAAACAATTATGAGGGAAACTGGATTCACAATATTTTTTGCAGTTTTACTTGGTGTTGTTTTAGGTTTTGGCGTGTGGGGTGCTTGGATGGGTATTGTTTTGGGCGAAGTTGTTTCAAATAACATTACTATGTTCTGGGCTGATTGGCACATTAAAAAATTAATGGGGTCTAGGTAGTTTTCATTAATTTTAATTAAAAATCACGTCAATTATTATGATACATTGAAATTTGTTTTCATTTTTTATGATTGTTAATCGGTTTATTTTAACGGTATTATTTTTTTCATGGTGTTGTTGGTATTTAATGTAGGTATGGTGATGGCATTTGGTAGAGTTATATGATCTTTCTAATCAATACGGAGGTATTGTTGGTTTTGCCTGATGGCAACATCATAACTTCCTTATGGAAACCTCTGGTGTCGGTTTCAAGAACAGGTGAATATAAAATTGCTCTCATACCAGTATATGTTCTGTAAAGGACTGGTGTCTTTTCGTCCACGTATTTCCAGACGTTTGAGAATACTCTGTCTTTAGGCTCTGCAAATGCAGCTATCATCAAAATGTCATAATCCAATTTTTCGATTGCATTTTCATCGCCGACCACAATTTCAATATTGTTTTCAAGTCCTAATCTCTTTAGAACCTTTCTGGATAGTTCTGCAACGTCTTCCTGTATTTCGATTCCGATGCATTTGCAGCCGAAGACCTTGTTGAATATTATCAATGTGAGCGGCAATGGGCCTGATCCTAAAAAGACAAATGTCTTGTCCTCATTGAATTTTGCCAATTGGCTTTCATTTTCAATAAGTCCTATATATCTATCATAAAAGTGGAACGAGTCCAATGTTTCAGTTGGATTTTCTGATTCAAGGATTTTCATTGCATTTTCCCTTTCAAGCCTTGCTCCAGTGTATACATAGAATTTCCTAATCAGTTTCAATGCCTTGTTCATTTTCTCATCATCGAGAATGTGCTTTGCGGAATCGAAGTCAATGGTCTTGTCGTGGGCAATGATTTCAACTTCGTCCAAAATCTCGATTATCTCATCAATGTCAACATCATCTATTTTTGAATGGTCGCTTTCCAAGTCTCCATATTCTGATAACTTGTTTGCAATTTCCTCAAGTTTTCCCCAATATTTATAACAGCTCATTTTTATCACATTTCAAATAACAAATTTTATATATTATTTTGTCCTTTAAGTATATTAAAGTTGCTTAAATTAAAAATAAAGTATTACTAAATCTTTAAATTTGATATTAAAAGTATTACTTTTTTTATAGTCCTAAAAAAGTATTACTATTTCTCCATATTTTTCAAAAAAGTAATACTTTTTTAGAAGGTTTTAATATGAGTATTTTGATAAGGAAATTGGAAAATGATGTGGAACAGATTAAAAATCTTCAGAAATTTCTCTTTGGTCAAATTGAAAAAGAATTTGGCTATGGGTATGTTCCAGCATATCACAAGGACATCAAAAACTTAAATTCTTATTATATTGAACCTGAGAAAAACATTTTTCTAATTGCTATTGATGAATATTCCGGAGAAATCATTGGAACAATAGGTCTTAGGGCTTACGATAAGAATTTTGATGAATTTGAAGGAATATATTCAAGTAATTCCACTGCAAGCATCTGGAGGCTGTTTGTAGATGAGAAGTACAGGCGATGTGGAATAGCATCTAAGCTCTTTGACCTGGTTGAAGCGTTTGCATTTGAAAACCATTTCGCTGAAATATATCTCCATACTCATAAGACATTGGATGGAGCATTGGATTTCTGGAAAAAGATGGGCTTTAGAATCACTCTTGATACTCATAACGAGTTGCAGACGGTTCATATGGAAAAGAATATTTCACGGGATATCTTTTCAACAAGTTTGTCTGGGAATGTGGATGATTATGTAATTTTGATATAATTTAAGTAGTATTATTTTACAAAAAAGTATTACTTAAAATTTTATTTTATTCACGTTTGTTCCAGTAAAAATAATATTTCAGTTCAGTTTATTTTGTTAAACGATTTCATTACTTTTTATTCATGGAAAACATTGTTTAGAATTTTTATTTTACAATATGGTTGATTTTGAATTTTTTTAAGAGTATTAATTGACTCATGAATTCCTGTCAAATTACTTAATTTTTCAATAATGGGTAGTAAAATAAGATATTTGAGTATACAATGCATTAAATTTATTTGTTAATAATTTAAAGCACTATTCTAAGAGTAATACTTTAATTAACTTTATATGGTTATTACTCTTAACAACTAATTAGATTATCCGAAACACTTGGATGATTTAGATAATTAAAATTATAATATGCATATAACTACTCTATCTTTCAAAAAAAAAATTTAATTTTAATTATCGATTATATTTACCAATAATATGATATATTCATCAATCGATAGGTCACATAATGTAAATAGCTATAATGTTTATAGCTATTTGCTCTCTCCTCTAATTCTTAAAATTTATCTTATATGATTGTAAATATATTATTGATGAAGCGAACAGCACTAAAAATCGGATATATCGGAACTAATTTTCACGGATTTCAAAGGCAGCCTGACCTCAGGACAGTTGAAGAGGAGCTAATCTATCACTTGCGCAAGCTGGACTACATTGACGACTTGAAAAAGTCAAGATTCAGGATTGCCGGAAGAACAGATGCGGGAGTCCACAGTCTGGGTAATGTGATCAGCTTCCAGTCAGAAAAGGAGGTTCGCGTGAATGAAATCAACAATTCCCTTCCCGATGATATTCAGATTTTAGCCAGTGCTCCTGTTCGCTATGCATTCAAGCCAAGATACGCCCAGATGAGACAGTATCGTTATATGCTTTTCCAGGATTTGGATGTTGACAAGTTAAGGGAGTGTGCTGAAGTGTTCAATGGAACACATGACTTCACCAATTTCACAAAGCGTTTCCAAAAAACCACCACAAGGACAATTGATGATATCAAGATTTCAAAAGTAGATTTGGACGATTATCACAAGAGGGAGTTCCCTAACCTGCATGATACATTGTCTCCAATATTCGTTGACATCTATGGCGAGTCCTTCCTATGGAACATGGTCCGCAAGATGATGAGGGTGTTTGTGGATGTCGCAATTGGCAAGATGGACTTGGATGAGGTCGAAAGGCTTTTGAATCCTCAAGAGGATGAACCAAGAGCATACATCAAGGTCATGGAACCGGATTATTTGATTCTGATGGACATCCAGTATGACGGAATCAGGTTCAGGTATGACGATTACGCATGCGAAAGGTTCAGGCGCAATCTGGTTGATTCCCTAACCGACCTTCAGAGAAAATACGCAATAAGAGAGTCAATGATAAAAAGCCTAAAAGATTTGCACGAGTTTTGATAATATGGATGAAAAGATTACCTATGAAGACGTAAAGGAATATGAGAACCTTTTTATGTTGGCACCTTCATTTCTGCTTGAAAGATTTGCCCGAAAGAACACAAATTTGGTTTCTAAATTCAAATCCCAAATACAATCCCATTTAAATAATCTGGATGATGTCCAAAGGGCCAAATTGAATGTGATTTTAAACAGTGACGTTGATGAATTGCAGGCCGTGATGGAGGAAGCTTACAAGAAAAGCGGCGTAAAACAGTATAGGGTATTGGCGAATCCAAAGTATAAGGGATTCATTGAAAACAATCTTAATGAGTTGAAAAAAATTATTTAACATTTTTTTTATTTCATAAAAATTTTTAACTATTCAAATAGATATATAATAATATTATGAAGATTGCAACTATTTTGGGAACAAGGCCGGAAATTATCAAGATGGCTCCAATCATTGATGAAATCTCAAGGAGAGGCATCGATCAAATCGTCTTGCACACTGGCCAACATTACGATAAGGAAATGTCTGAAACTTTTTTTGATGATTTGGAAATCCCTGCCCCTGACTACAACATTCATGTGGGCTCCGGAACCCATGCAAAGCAGACTGCACTGATGATGGAGGGCATTGAAGAGGTTCTCCTAGAGGAAAAGCCGGACATAGTGCTTGTTCAGGGTGACACCAATGCGGTTCTTGCAGGTGCCCTTGTGGCATCCAAAATGCATATTGCAGTGGGTCATGTCGAGGCGGGCCTCAGGTCATTTGACATGACAATGCCTGAAGAGATAAACCGTATAGTTGCAGACGGAGTTTCCACAATGTATTTCGTTCCCACAAAGGAATCCGCAATCAACCTTTTGGCAGAAGGCTTTTCAAGAAAGAACCTCTTCATAACCGGCAATACGGTTGTGGATGCATGTCACAGGCATTTGGAAATTGCAAGAAAAAGGGGAATTCAGGAGGAATCCCTTGCAAGGCTTGACATTGGGAATATGGACAATATCCTTACATTGACAATGCACAGGGCGGAAAACGTTGACATTAGGGAGCGTGTGGTCAATATCATTGATGCGTTAAAAGAGTTGACCCAAATGAACATTGTTTTCCCGATACATCCGAGAACCAAAAACACCCTTGAGAAATTCGGGCTGTTCGATGAGCTTAACAATCTGGAACATGTCCACATCATAAAGCCGATCGGTTATCTTGACTTCCTGCAGCTGACTTCAGCCTCAACATTGGTTCTGACCGATTCAGGAGGCCTTCAGGAAGAGACAATCACACTTGACGTTCCGGCATTGACACTGAGATACAATACAGAACGGCCTGAAACCGTGACTGCCGGTGGAAATATTCTTGTGGGATCAAATAAGGATGCAATATTGAAATATGTAAACATGATTTTGTCAGACAAGGAGTTTGCAGACAGGATGAGAAACGCTCCGAACCCTTACGGCATGGGGGACTCTGCAAAATCAACAGTCGATGCTATTGAGGATTATTATGATAACGGCTTGCTTGATATCGAGGCTCCAGAAGACATCATGTCATCATTCACAAGAAAGATGGCCATGATTGAGGAGGATATTACTGTCGCCGATTTTGAGAGCAAGGAGGATGCGCTGATTCACATGGTCTTTGATGGTGAGAAAATGTGCTTCCCTGCCGACGATTTAAACTTAAATGGGATGATGATTACTTATGATAAAAGAGAATGATTCAATTTTGGTGTTTGAATATTTCACCGCTTCAGGTGAAAAGGACAAATGCATTATTTCAGAAGCGGAAGAATTGATATTTGCACTTCTGGATGACTTGAAAGATTACAATGTTGACTTGGTAATCAACAAGTCATATGAGGGCATTGTAAAGAAATATGATAATGTCAATCCGATTCTGATTGATGAAAACATCATAGATTGGCTTGAAGGCAATGCTGGCGATTTCAGCAATGCGATTTTCATTGCGGCTGAAAACAACAATAACCTTTACAACATAACCAAGATTCTTGAAGACAACAACGTCAATACATACACCTCCTCAGCGGAGGCTTGCTTTAAATCTTCAGATAAATATGAGACCTATGAATTGCTTCCGAACACAATTCCTCAGCCAAGGTCATTCAGATTCAAGATAGATCCTAAAGGCTATTGGAAAAGGGCAATCGAAAACCTCCATGAAAAGTGGCAGGCCGAAGACCCGTTGACTCCATTGAAGCTAATCATAAAGCCGTTGATGGGAGTTGACTGTGAGGACATAGTTATCATTGAAAACATTGAGGATTTGACCTTGGACTTGGATAAGATTTTCAAGCCAGGCTCCCGTGTGCTCGTTCAGGAGTACATTGATGGGGTTGACATAAGTGTCAGTCTTCTGTCTGACGGCAAAAAGGCAATTCCAATAAGTTTGAATCAACAGTTTGTTGAACTTAAAGGAGATAAGGGCACTTATCTTGGTGGAAAAATACCTTTCGATTCCAAATATAAGGATGAGGCTTTTGAAATTGCAACCAATGCCGTTGAGGCCATGGAAGGTCTGAAGGGATTTGTTGGAGTGGACATGCTAATCAACAATGATGAAAAGGATATCTATTCTGTGTATCTTTTGGAAATCAACTCAAGGTTCACAACACCATATGTTGGCCTGAAGCAGATTTCAAGCATCAACATAGGTGATTCCATAATCAAGTTAATTGACGGCGAATTGAATATTGAAGATTTAGACATTTCTCTGGATGGTGAAGTTGAATTTAGGAAATCTGGAGAATCATTACAAATTAGGAGAATATAATTTATGAAAATTGCAGGATTTGACATAGGCGGAGCAAATACCGACTTGGCGGTAATCGACTTTGAAGACGGTGAGATTAAAAACATCGAGGTCGATTTCGAGTACTTGCCGATGTGGAGCAATAACGATGACTTGTCACAAGTATTGATTGAATTGATTGAAAAGATCTGCCCTGTTTCAGAGATTGATGCTGTGGGTATTTCAATGACTGCAGAGCTTGTGGATGCATATGACACCAAAAAGGACGGAGTTCTTGATGTTGTAAGAAAATGTGAGGACACTTTTGACTGCCCAATCGCATATGTGGGTGTTGATGGAATGCTTTCAAAGGACGAAATAGAGGAAACTCCTTTAAAGGCGGCTGCTGCAAACTGGATTGCAACAGCACAGATTGCAACATTGATTTCAGACAACTGCATATTTATCGACACCGGAAGTACCACAACAGACATCATTCCAATCAAGGACGGCAAGGAATGTGCTATCGGAAAATCCGACTTTGACAGGTCAGCCACTGGTGAGCTGGTCTATACCGGAACATTGAGGACAAATCTTGCAAGCTTCCTGGACAAGGTTGAATTAAACGGCAAGGAATATCGCGTGGCAAGTGAGCTATTCGCACAGACTGCTGATGTCTACATGGTTCTTGACCTGATAAGTGAAAAGGATTACATTTGCGACACTTTCGATGGCGAAGGAAAATCCAAAATCGACTGCGCCCGTAGAATCGCTCGTGTCGTATGTGCAGACTTGGAAATGCTTTCCATGGATGAAATAGTTGAGATGTCCAAGTTCATTCACCAAAAACAAGTCGAACAAATCGCAGATGGCTTAAAACAAGTTCATGAAACCCAAAACCTCGACTTGATTGTCACAACAGGCCTTGGAAAGGATATTCTTGACAGAAGGGCTGCTGAACTTTTAGGTTTGAATGTTAAGTCCATGGGTGATATCTTAACAGATGATGAGTGCACTGTTGCTCCTGCAGTCGGAACAGCAGTAATGATGGAAAAATATTTAAATTAAGAGTTATCATCTCTTAATTCTTTTTTTAATAAAATTAGTACCAAACATCTTTAATTCCGAGCAAGTATGCTCCGGTGTTTGCTATTAGATGTATGATTAATGTCAATACGATTGCTACTATAACAAATAGCCAGTTTAGTTTAATTACTAATGCGACCAATATCAATGCAACAATTAGGAAATCCAATTGATCAAGTAAAGGTGCAGGTTTTCCCCTGCCGATTCCAAGTCTTCTTTTTAGAAAGCTTCCTAACGCATCGCCCAACAACGCTCCAAAACCGAGCAGGAATCCAACAATTATTCCTTGTGGAACGCTTGTCACGATTGGTGTTATTAAGTATTGTCCGATTTCAGGCAATATCATAGGTGCCAAGTACCCTTGAACTGCTCCGGTGATTATTCCGATTATTGTTCCGGCAATCACTCCTCTCCATGTTACACCGTCGCCTATCCAACGCACTCCTTTTTTGTCAGATTTACCGAAATCAACTGGTAATCCTCCTCCAAATGCCAACGCTCCTCCATTTGAAAAATAAGCTGGTAAAATGAAGTAAAGTGTTGTTAGACATCCAAATAAAAAGATATTTAAGTCCATTAATTTTTCTCCAATCTTATATTAAGTATACTTTGTTTTTAGTAGTATATATATTATTTAATTAAGTTTAAATAGGCTCTTTCAAAAACTTGTGTGATTTTTTTCTTTTTCGTTTTTTATGTTCCAGT
>R25__coassemble_1087_pt1 | contig 14322 bp, 22 predicted proteins | sample R25__metabat2_low_PE_004 | metagenome-assembled genome bin R25
CAATAGCTATTGGTGTTGGTGAAAACGAAAATATAATACAAGCTTGTCATATTTTTAAAGAAAAACACCCAAAAACGGAACTTAAATTAATATATAAGGATGAAGACTTGGTGAAAGCAGTTTTAGATGATAAAATCGATGGTGTTGTTCGTGGATCTCTTCCAGCATCTAATATCATGAAAGAACTCAAAGAACATTATCCTAATTTATCAAGGGCAACCTATGTGAATGGGGATGAACATGAATTCCTGTTAACTCCTGTTGGAATTGATGAAGGAGTTAGCGTTGAAGATAAGTTCGAAATAGCAATGAGCTGTTGTGATTTCCTTAGAAAAGTTGGAAAAAAACCAAAAGTGGCAGTTCTTGCAGAAGGAAGGGAAGATGATTTCGGAAGAGGAAGTGAAGTTTCCAATTCAATTAAAGACAGCAAAAAATTAACCAAATTAATTGAAGAAACATCCGAAGATGTCAAAAACTACTTTATATTAATCGAAAAAGCTATGAATGACAACTGTAATGTCATTATTGCACCAAACGGCAGAGTGGGTAATATAATTTTCAGAACATTGGTATTGCTAAGCTCCTGGCCAAGTTATGGTGCGGTGACTTTTGGAATAGATAGGATATATATCGATACCAGCCGAGACCAAAGCATTGAGGGATATGTTCGCAGTTTAATTTTAGTAAATGAATTGACTGAAGATTAAAAACCACAAAATTGAAGGGATTTTTATGGCAGAAAATATTCTTTATAGATTATATGAATGGTACATCACTCGTGACTTAAAGCCTGAGAAAATGCCAAAGCATGTAGCTATAATTATGGATGGTAATAGAAGATACTCCAAACTCCAGGGAAACATGGATGTTGTTAAAGGACATGAAATCGGAGTGGATACCTTAGAGAAAGTATTGGATTGGAGTATTGAACTTGGAATTGAAATCATTACCGTATATGCTTTTTCAACCGAAAATTTCAACAGACCAGAACACGAAGTTGAAGGATTGATGAATTTGTTCGTCACCAACTTCAAAAGACTAGTAGACCATGAAAAAATCCACAGAAATGAAGTAAAAGTAAAAGTAGTCGGTAGAACTGAACTAATTCCAGAAAGCGTGCGTGATGCAATCAAAGAAGCGGAAGATGCAACAGCACATTACGATAAAAGATTATTTAACATAGCTATTGGATATGATGGACGTTTGGAAATTATCGATTCGTTCAAAAAGATTATCGAGCAGGTGCAGGCTGGAGAAATCACTGTTGATGACGTTGATGAGGATCTTGTAAGCAAAAACCTCTACACTGGAGGATTGGCTGACCCTAATCTTATTATCAGAACTAGCGGTGAAGAGAGACTAAGCGGATTCCTGCTTTGGCAATCATCCTACTCTGAGCTATACTTCTGTGAAACCCTATGGCCAGAATTGAGGAAAGTAGACTTTATCAGAGCAATCAGGTCATATCAGGCAAGAGAAAGAAGATTCGGTGTATAACATGATGGATACACACTGTCACATTGACTTTGAGGACTTTGACAGTGACCGTGAAGAGGTCATCAAAAGGGCTCAGGACAAATTAGATAATGTAATAGTTTCAGGTTACAGTAACGACAGCAATATGGATGTATTGAAACTTTCAAAAGATTATGAAGGCTTTATTTATCCTACTTTTGGTTTTCACCCAGTAAGCTCTCAAAATGCTACTGAAGAGGAGATTAACATTGCTCATGACAATGTTAGAAATCACTTGGATGAAATTGTAGCAATCGGTGAGGTTGGAATGGATTATTTCTATGTCACTGACAAGGCCTTGCGTGAAAGGCAGCAGGAAATATTCACAGGCTTTTTGGAACTTGCAAATGAATATAAGGTTCCTATAGTGATGCACGTAAGGGATTGTGAGAAAAAGGCAGTCAACATCATTGAGGACTATGATGACATTCCGTATTTTGTTTTCCATTGTTATGGGGGAAGTCTTAAGACCGCTAAAAGAATCATGAATCGTGACAATTCCTATATGAGCTTTTCAACAATGCTTTGCTACTCAAAGCACCATCAGGACTTGATTGAAAAGATAGATCTTGATTATGTATTGACTGAAACCGATAGTCCATATCTGGCAATGACAAAAGAGGAGAGAAACGAACCTGTTAATGTCGTAAAGGCAGTTCATAAAATTGCCGAGATAAAAAATATGGATGTAAGCACTGTTGATGAGATAACCACAAACAATGCTCGCAAAATCTTTAAAATTTAAAAGTGCAAAATGAAGTTTAAATTAATTAACACTTCATTATTTTCTTTAACTGCTTCAATTTCCAATTCGAAGTCTGTTAAATCTTGTTTTACTAAATTAATCAAATGATAGTCCAAAAGAGAATCATTTAAGAATATTGTGAATTGGTTTCTGTCAATTTTCACCTGTTTTCTGCAGAATAACTTGAATGCGTAGAAGTACAGTTCAATTCTGAAAATCAAGTCTTCCTCATCACCTTCGCCATTGATGAAGTATTTTTTCAAATCTTCCTGAAGTATCTTTCCTTCATCGCCAGTATCTGCCTTAAATGTTTCCATTTCTTTCAAATCATTCATCAATTCTTGTTTTTCATCTTCATTATACATTTAATCACTTAATTTGAATTTTAATTTAATTATATTATATGAATTGGGCATGAATGTGGCTTCAAATCTGTCAAAGGCATCATCAAGTTTGCGCAGAAGATCTAATTTCAAGTCATCTGGAATTATGTACAAAATGAATGAGTCTTCATCAATTTCAATTCCCAAATCCTCCAGAAGGGGAATATTCAGTTCGCTTATGAAAACGTATTTGTAAACTATCAGCTCATAGTCATTAACTTCCTTATTGCTTTTGATGATGTCAGTAAGCTCTTCCTGCAGTTTGCTTGCCACAACATCAAATGTATCATCGCTCATTCTATCTTTTCCAAACATCCAATTTCTGTTTCTTGTTGAAGTACCTGTTCAAATCCTGATTGTCAACGCTCATGTTTGGCTCGAACATGCTGCATGAATCATTAGGATCAGTTTGACCCATTCCGTGTGTGCATTTCACTCCCTGGGCGGGACCGAACAGCTGAACGTTGGTCTGCCAATGCTTGCAGTTCAGGCATACCCTGTCATAATTGACATCAGAGATGTTGATTCCGTCTAAATCATACATAATATCTAAAGCAAATTCCTTTCAGTGAACACTTCCTTTGCGGCCACCACGCCATTGATTGACTTTGGAAAACCGCAATAGGCGCTCATCTGCATGATGATTTCAACAATTTCCGTTGGTGTATTTCCGACATTCAATGCGGCATTGATATGGTCCTTCAATTGGGGAATTGTTCCAAGGGTTGTCAGTGCTGCAACTGTACACAATTCACGGGTTTTCAAATCAACTTCCTCACGTGTGTATATTTCAGCATATGGAAATTCCACAACAAATCTTGACATATCCGGCGCAATATCTTCAAGGCCTTCAAAGATTTCCTCAACAGACCTTTCCTGAATGCCTTCCAAAACTTCTTTACCTTTTTCATACCTAGACATGTTTAAGAATATATTCTCAAACCCATTTAACATTAGCGGTGGTGTAAACATAATGGGGTGAAAAGACAGGATTGTACAGTTTATTCGTTGAAGAGGTTGAGTTGAAGCTTATGGCGATTGATTTTCTTAAATTATAATTGATCCTGTCGCCAATAGACACCAGTTCCTCATGACTGAATCTGTCGGATGTTTTTGCATAAATCTTGAACTGCACTCTTTTTTTATTATAATTTGCATCATAGCCCAAATCAGTGTATGAGACATTGACTATTTCAACTGAGTATGGGAAAAATAATGTTGTTTTGGTTGTCGAATAATCTCTGTAGGTGTCTTCCGGATAAATTGCACTTGAGGATGATGCAATGCCTTCATTGGCACCGTTCCTTGCTGCCGCCATTGCAGTGTTCAGTTCCTGCTCCTGAGCCACAAAAACGATTGCAATCATTACAATCAATATCAAAACCCCAAAAAGGAATAGAAATTCCGCTGAAATCTGGCCTTTATTGTCAGTCATGATATCACAATCCCATCATCGGTTTTAGTTATAATATAACTCCTGCCGCTGATTAACTTATTATGCGAATCGATATTGGTCAATGGAAGCAATGTCTCTCCTGTCTTATCTCCATATTTAATGATCAACTTGTTTTTATTGATTTTTAATTCATAATATCCTCTGTCTGAGGGCAATATGATTTTTTTAGAGTAACCGACTCCGTTTGAGTTTACTTGACTTATCTGGTTTGCCACTTCATCCAATATTATCCTATGGGATATGCTGTCTTCAATATTGAAACTTGATGATAATGCTGATGAAGTAAAAAATAACATTCCTGAAGCAATTATAATAACAATAAATAATGTAAACAGATATTCAATTGAAATAAAACCTTTATTGTCCATATTTTTTAGTTATTTTTGAAATTAATAAAGTTTACTCAGATTAAAAGTCAATATTTATATAATATTGTATTTAAAGATAATATCATGAAAGGTAAAGTTATTTTTATTGGTGCAGGTCCGGGAGATCCTGATTTAATAACTGTTAAAGGAAGGAAAGTCATTGAACAGGCTGATGTTATTATTTATGCAGGTTCTCTTGTAAACAAGGATGTTTTAAGTCCTGCACGTGATGATTGTGAAATTCACAATAGTGCTTACTTAAATTTGGAAGAGACTGATGGAATAATCACTGAAGCAGTTAATGAAGGCAAATTGGTTGCACGTGTACATACCGGTGACCCATCAATATATGGTGCAATAGGTGAACAGATTCGTGAACTTAAGAAACATGACATTGAATATGAGATAATTCCTGGTGTGAGTTCACTGTTTGGTACAGCAAGCGTTCTTGAAGCTGAATTGACCTTGCCGGAAATATCACAAAGTGTAATCATCACTCGTCCTGAAGGAAGGACTCCAAAGCCTGCTGGAGAAAGTTTGGCTAGTTTTTCAAAGCACCATGCGACCATGTGCATTTTCTTGGGAATAGGTATGATTGACAAGGTCGTTGAAGAACTGCTTGAGGGTTATGAGGAAACCACTCCTGTTGCAGTTGTCAAAAAGGCAACTTGGCCTGACCAGCAAATAATTAGAGGAACACTCAAGGATATTGCAGGAAAAGTTAAAGATGCCAATATTACAAAGACTGCAATGATTGTGGTGGGAGATGTCCTAGACCCTGGAGACTTTAATGCATCTAAGTTATATGACAAAAACTTTAAACATGAATATCGTTAAATGAGGAAAATTTACCTCATTTTAAACTATTTTTTTAAAAAAAGAATTATGATGATTTGTTAAAATCATCAATTGCGGAATCAACTAATTTTATTATGGACTCCTTTAAATCCGGATATGAATCATTTATAGGCACTGGAATGTTGTCACAGTAAACAACGTCTAATCCATGAGCTATTGCATCTTTTGTTGCAACATCCACTGCTGCCGCCTTAAGCTCGGTCAACATGACGTCTGCCTTGTCCATATATTTTGCCATGTCCTCGCGCAGTAATGGCCTGTTGGATAGATGGGCGGTTGTTCCAACAACAGTACAATTGTAGTTTGTTTCAAGGTATTCAACCAGCTTGTCCTTAACGGATTCCGGGGCGGTTGTTGCAAACAGTACGTTCTTGCCTTCAATATCCTCCAATGGCTTTGGCCTGAATACAGTGGAAATCACGGTTGCATCGGGATTGACCTCAGCTACGAATTCCTCAATGGCTTGGATTTTATCATCACTGCACATTGGCTCCTCGCACATTGTTAAGATAACCAAATCTCCAAGACCAACTCTATATGGTCCGAAGTATGTTGTCAGGTTCTCGATAGGTTGGTTTGCTCCGATTAATGCAATTTTCTTGTTTGTTTTAATTGGAGGTATTGCAGCGCCGCTTCCTTCAAATATTGCAAACTTGGAATCGACTTTGTTTGCCAGTTTCGCTCCCTTTTTCATGTTTGTGAGGAATACTTCGCCTGCCATTCCTCCACCACAACGTCTGCAGCCTATTGTTAGGATTCTGCTCATCAATGCATCTTCCCAATGATCGCTTGCAGCATGAACTCCTTTTTCTGACTGTTCAAGCAGGAACTCCGCATTGATTTCAAGTTCTTCTCCATGAACGATTTCAGGTTCTTCAGGTCCGCCTCTGCCCATTGCAATGACGCATGGCTCGTATCCGTTCTTGTCTATCAGTCTTGCAACAAAACCGGACACTGCAGTTTTTCCGATACGTTTTCCTGTTCCAAGAATTGTTATTGAAGGCTTTTCCATGACATCATACTGTGAGGTTGGTTCAAACTTGAAGTCAGGTCCTTCGTAAGTGATTCCTTCATTCAGCACTTTGCATGCAATCTTGAATCTTTTAGGATAGTCAAGTATAGGCTCGTCACTTAAATCGAACACTGTCTCAATATCATATTCTCTAATCATTTCAACAATGATATCGTAGGGTATGTCCTTGTCTTTTGCAAATTGGACAGGTATTCCAAGTTTTTCGGAGTAGGATTCCTCTGAATCATCTCTAAGCTTTTCAGTTCCTCCAATGAAAACTGCGCCGGCGATATCAATGTGTTCCAAATTGTTTAATGTATCTATTGCTTCTTGTGTGACTGGCAGGTAGTGTTCACCGTCAACTAAACAGAGCATTTTAGTTAGGGATTTCATAATTGATTATATGATTTTTATGTATAATAAGTTAGATGATATTTTTCTAAATCTCAGTTAAGTTTTTATAAATATTTTGTGAACTCTCAAATTATGTAAGGTATTTTTAAATGCAATATTTAAATATTATTACTTTCTAATATCAATGTATAGAATTAAGGAGTTAATTTTTAACTAACTGAAATTAGTTAATATGGGTTAGATATCTATGTATAAAGACGAAATGATACAATTACATCAATTTTTAGTATATGTTTTAAAATATTTAGCAGAGGATGACCAAATAACAAATGATTGCAGCGAATATATCACCCTGAAAATTAGTCCCCATCATATTCACAAGACTAAAGCTGAGCATAAACATGCCATCTTTGTTTTATGTAAGATTATTTCTCAAGTAATCGCTGATAAAGATAATAATTCAATTCCTGAGAGTGTTCGCAACTCACTTTCCGATTTAGTCACTAGATCTGAAAATGAGATGAATGCATCTTAATTCTCTTTATTCTTTTTTTCTAATTTCTTAAAATAAGTAATGTTATAAGTTTTTAATTATCTCCAGCCCCACTGGTGTGCATTTGTACAATCTTCCTTTTCTTGCATTCTCATTGACACATTCAACTAATTCTTTTTCTTTCAGGTCATGAAGTGCCGCTGAAACCTGGCTGGTCCTTACATTTAGTTCCTTTGCAATTTCTGAAGGTATTTTTAGTTCATTACCTATTGTTTTTAGTGTGTTTGTTCTGTAAGGGGAAATCTTGACAAATCCCAAAATTCCATAGAATTCTTTTTCATCCATGGTATTATTTGTTTAGATTAAGTAATTAATCTTTATATAATGATTATGTTTGTTTATATCTGTTTTTTAATATCTTATTATCATGTTGATAAACATTTATTAGTCAATAAGGACATATTCACTAGTATGTCTGAATCAGAATTTTCATTTGCCGATATGGTTGATGATGCAATTTATGTCGACGGCAGGCTGTCCAAGGCCAAGCTTGCAGGTGTGGCCATCTTTGCATTGTTCATGTTTGCAAATATGATCTTCACATTCCCTTCAATGCTTAGAATAAACTTCTTGCTGTTTGTATCTGCTGTTGTTGTAGTGTTTCTAATCGGACTGTTCTATTATGCGGTATGTCGGGGAATAGGATTTGTAATAAGAAGATTCATCAATTAAACAGATTTCAAATCCTTTCTAATGAGTTATTATTGTCATCATTTTCTTTTGAGTAATATAATAAAAATGTATTTAAATTATTTTTATTCATCTAATTTTAAAAATTTTGAATATAATTGATATATTTCTATTTTTCTTATTGTACATTTTCATACATTCCAATTACTTAATAGTAACCTTTTTATTTAATTTTATACTAATATATAATCATGTTTGATAAACTACCAATTTCTTCCGAAACTGAAAAGATATTGACCAAGGCATTGGATGAGCCAATCACTGTTGAGGAAGGAAATCATTTAATGAATATTAAAGGAGCAGATTTATATCCTTTACTAGCAACTGCAGACTATTTAAGACAACAAATCGTTGGAGACAACGTGACATTCATTAACAACTGTAATATTAACTTCACAAATATCTGTACAGTAAGGTGTGGTTTTTGTGCATTTGGAAAGGATGCTGACGACCCTGAAGCGTATATCCTAAACGATGAGCAAATTTTGGCCAAGGCACAAGGTGCCGTTGAAAAGGGCGCTCATGAGTTTTGCGTAATGGGAGGAGTGCTTCCAGATGCGGATATTGATTATTATGAACATTTATTGACTTTATTGAAAGGAGAATATCCAGATGTGATGATTCACGGATTTTCACCTACCATGATTAAGGACGCATGTGATGTGTCTGGCATCGATGTGGCCGAAGGATGTGAAAGGTTAAGAGATGCTGGTCTTGACACCTTGCCTGGAACAGCCGCTGAAATATTGACAGACCGTTCAAGAGAATTGATTTGTCCTGAAAAGGTAAGCGTTTCCGAATGGATTGACATCGTTAAAACAGCTCATGAAGTTGGAGTGCCAGGTTCAGCTACCATCATGTATGGACATGTGGAAACATTGGAGGAAAGGGTGGAGCACATTGACATCATCCGTAAACTTCAAGAGGAAACCCATGGTTTTACCGAATTCATTCCAATGACATTCATGCATGAGTATTCCCCAATATTTTTGGAAGGCCAATCCAATTTGGGAGCTACCGGAACAGAGGACTTGAAATTGTATGCCGTTTCAAGGTTGATGCTTAGGGACTTGATTCCAAACATCCAGGTATCTTGGGTAAAGATGGGATTCAGATTTGCACAGGTCTCACTTACCGCCGGGGCCAATGATTTAGGTGGAACATTGGGTGGAGATGAATTGTCTGAAGCATCAGGAGCGCCTGATGGAGTGGATGCATCTATCGGAACCTTGGGAAATATCGTAAGGAACCTCGGTAGAAATCCTATAGAAAGAAACTCCAAATATACTGAGTTTTACCCAATTGATTAAGTGATATATTATGAAGAAATTTATTGTCATCGATGGATTGGATGGGTCAGGAAAGGACACACAGGTTAATCTCCTTGCTGAGATGTATAAGCAGCAGGGAAGAGATGTTGTTGTAAGGTCCCATCCCTGCAATGACAATAAGTTTGGTAGGAAATCAAAACAAGCTCTTTTAAAAGAGGGCAAGATAAATCATATAAGGGCAACCCTTAATTTTGGACTGGATGCCATCAGGTCAGTCCATATGTACTATTACAATAAGGATGTGGATGTTTTAATCTTTTCAAGGTATATCCTTGCGGTGATGTATCTTCCTAATGTGGTCAACACAATTGTTTATAAGATTGTGGCATTTGTGCTTCCTACATCCGATTGCATGTTCTTTTTAGACATTACTCCTGAGGAATCCTTAAGAAGAATCGGTTCACGTAATGAAGAAACAGAAATGTTTGAAAATATTGATTCTTTAAGGGAGAACCGTTTAAGGTCACAGAAATTTACCTATAACTGGAATGTGGTTCCGGCTGACGGTTCACCTGAGGAAATCTCTCAAAAAATAAAGGTTAAATGTTTGGAAACAGACTGAATTTATAATACGTCTTTTATTCCATCTGATGTGATGATCATCAATGAATTGAGGTTTTCAAGCACCAATGAAACGATTGGATGGGTTTGAATGTCCTTATGCATAAAAATTATTTCTTTTTCTACAATGTCAATCCAATTTACGTGATACACGACAACTCCGTTAACGATTAGTCCCAAATATTCCGGAACAAATCTGTTTTCATTAATCTCTTCAAAATAAGGGCTCTTTCTAAGTATTTCTCTTAAAACGTTTTCCATATTAAACACCTTTTCTCTCATAAACGAATTTAGGGACTGCCTTGTCGAATGGGTCAAATGTTTCACGGTTTTTCACTTCCATACATTTCATGCTCACCTTTGAGTGAAGTGATGAAGGCAATCTTAAAATCCTTTTAAGGTCGATTGAAACCTTGGCATCAATTGTTGCAAGATTGACCCTTGCCATTGCCTCAACAAGATTCTTGTAACGTCTAGGGCCGATGTCACGTTTGAAATAACCCCAGTTGTCCTGCTCCAAATGATGTCTGGAAGCCATGATGTCTTTCATAAGTTTAGGATTGATTCCGTCAATCTTTTCATTGCCGACCAAATGCATGATGTTGAATTTCACCTTATCGGTGAATATCTTTTGATATCCGACAGGAATTGTGAAATGCTCAAAGTTAAAGCTTTGATTTGAAACCTCTGAGTTCATGAATTGTGATTTTGGAACCTCTGCACCTGCAGCGTATTTTAGCACTTCTGACCTGAGCTCGCTTCCGGCAAGCATCATTTCCTCATCAAGAATCCTGATGTGATATCCTCTTCCAGAATAGATTAAATGAATGTTTTTTAATCCCAAATCGCCTTGCAATGTGTCAATCAGCCTATTGACTATTTCTAAAGCTTCACCAAGACATGTTTCACACACTCCATTGCATTGGCAAGACCTGATTGGAATGTCCTTTGCATCTACATCGAAGATATATTCTGCCTTTTGCCAGTCTTCCCTTCTTTTAGGGTTGTTATAAAAAGCTACTGAAATGTATGCCGCAAAAGGAGCCTTATACCTTAAGAATTTGCGTAATGATTCAGGTCCTCTAAACACCTTGTATCTGTCATTAGGGCCACGTCCGTTATGGTCAAAACCGAATTCCCTTTTTTTGATATCTGTGGCGATAAAGTCAGGCAAGTCCTTTGGGTCCCATTCTTCACGATAGTATTGCCTACGCTCTTTAATGGTAGCTTTAGAAAACATGATTATAAGTTACTTTTTTAAAGTATTTATTATTTAGGTAAGTGCGATTCTGTGCAAAAATGTTTTTACATATCATGACAAATCTAATTATGAAGGTGTGTATATGTATTTAACATTTTGTTTATTGATATTATGTTTGTTTGCAATTTTGCTGATGCTTTATTCAGGTGTTGCCTTGATTCAGAACAAGAAATTATTCAGCTCAGCGCCGAATGATATTCAGGAGGCAATAGGTGAGCATGATGAACGTTTCAAGGGAGCTCATTTGATCGGTTGGATTTTGCTTATAATTTCGGCTGCTATAATTACGTTTTCACTGGTTTACGGAGCGTGGGATGGAATCATGAACAATTTTACCTTATGGGAATTTTTTGTAAGGTTTTTCATCATGTTTGAGATTTACAAGCTATTTGACATGTGTTTCATTGACTGGTTCCTGCTTACTAAATCCAATTTCTACCAACATTATTACCCTGAAACCAGGGGTTGTGAAAGTTATGACAACTATGGATTTAACTTAAAGTCACAGTTGCTTAAATTGATTGTAATTTTCCCACTGGTAGCATTTGCGTTGGCATTTGTTGTTTCATTAATCTAGCCATCAATACTTTTAATTAACATTAGTTTGAGATATATCAGCATGGAAGAAATAGTTGAAGTCATTGGTGTTGAACATTTAAAGACAGTTTTATCAAGCTTAACACCTGAAGAAATTGTAAAGCCTGCATTTGACAATTGGATGGCGGGCATGAGAACAGGCCATACCATTTTAAACCTGGAAAACGGTAATGTATACGGTTTGGGCATTGAATTGAACCAATTGCCATTGGCTGATAACATTTATATTGAGCTATTCACTATCAAGTCACATGAGGATCCAATCAGTGAGGAGGAATTCTTCTCTAAAAATGAATACGAGGAATTTCTGGAATTCAGCAGCGACGACCCATGTGAGTATATTCCAGATATCATAACTGAATTTTGCGAGTTAAAAGGCATTGATGAATACAACCGTAAGATTGGCCTTTTAGCATATAAATTTGAGAAAAACGAGCAAGCGAACTATAACATGTGGGAATCTAAAATATTAAACAAGTATTATGATGCGATTTATGAAAATCACAATCCTTTCCAGTTTTCCCAATCTAGTCTTTAGGAGCTTGTCTGTCCAGTTGGAACTTTTTACGTCCGTAGCATGATAATGGATTGTTTATTCCTTTGCATGACTTGTCGGGATGGCATAGGTTAGGCAGATGTATTTTTATTTTCTCACAGCTCATTGGAGTGTACCACTTGGTTTCCCCTTCGTGGTTGATGTCTACCCTTTCATGCATTCCAAATCCTAGTTTTGATATGATGTTAATTTTCTCTTGAGGCTGGTCGTCAAATAAAGGTGGTGTACAGTTGTCCGCAGCATCAAAAATCAACGGCAATATCTCATTTTCTGTAATTGTCAAGTCAGGGTCCATGTCTGATACCTTGACTGTTTCATCTAATGCGAAAATCCTCGGATATAATCTTGCATAAGATGCAAATGATGTTAACAGGAGCACAATAGCATCGTTACGCCCACCGGATGAGACTCCCTCAACAGTTGCCTTAATGCATGGTGGAAACGCTTCAGGATTCAATTTTCCAGCTTCGACTGTACCATAAATTCCTCCGCTTCCTGCATAGTATTGGTTGTATTTGCTTATCTCTTCAGGAATGAACTCTTTCAGGTCTTCTCCAATCTTAATGATTGCAGGGTGTATCTCGATTCTTGCAGACATTTCCTTGATTCGTTTGATGTATTCCTCGGTTTTCTGCATAATTAATCTTGATAGAATCTGTTCCTTGACGCTGTCACCAATCAGTATGTTGTACATCCTTTCAGGACTCCTGTCGGTGAATTCATCACCAAAACGATATAGGAAATCCTCTTGTTGCAGAACCACATCTCCATCATCGATTAATAAGTCTGTTAATTTCAATTTTTTGCTGGCTACAACATCCTTTAGGGATTTCCAGTTGATGGAACCGTCAACCTTTACCTCATCGAGCACTTCATCGATTATTTCAGCCCTTGACATTGGAGGTATCTTGGCCAGTCTTTCTAAAATTAGCGATCCCTGTGATTCAATGAAAAGCCTTGTCTCACGTGAACCTGTGTTGAATTGAATTGCAATAGCTTGACATAATATGTGGAATGTAACGACATCCTTTTCAAATATTTCCTCATTTGTCAAGTATTCGAATTCGGATTGGGTGAAGTTATTGTTATTTTTTTTCTCGATAGCCCATTGTATACGTTTCATTGCAAGATTAGCATATGATTTTGGAATTAGTGAGTCATCTGATATCTTTTGGTTTAATGTATGGGTACATATTTCTATCAGTGATTCGTCCTCATCAAAAATCTGATTTAAATCGCCATATCCGCGTATGATGCTTCTTCCTTCATCGGATAATGGGTTGATAAATGATACTTCAGCCATGTTTTTAACTTTTTATTTCATATTTTAAATAGATAATGTATTTTTAAGGTCAATATTGATTTGTAGTTGGTGATGGAATGAATTATATTAAATTATTGCAAAGCTACTTTCTGAATTGGGGAATCCATATTGATTAAGGGCAGTGAGTTGTAGAGATTCATTTTCATTTTTAACTTTAAATGTTACTTCAACTTCAATGGTATCTTTTCCAATAATGATGATTACGTTTCCATCGGGATTGGTTAATAATTGTTTTTCTATTCCTATAATTTTAGAAGCGCTTACAATTTCAAGATTGACTGGGAGGAAGTTTTCATCAAAATCTAGAAATACTCCAAAAGCTAAATCTATAGTTTTTTCATGATTATACTCTTTTTTGACTTCTATATTAACAACGTCTAAATCATTATCATAAGTGTATTCCGCTTCAAAGTTTTTAATTTTCATAATGCCTCCTCCTATTCACATCTTTTTTAATTAAAGTTATTATTTCTATTTCTTCTTCATTCAATATATTAATTACTATGCACAAATCCTCATATTTTGAATATTCATACAGTAATTGAAAAATGCTTGATTCATTTAATGATTTTTCAATTCCAACTAATAATCCTTCACGTAGGTTACTATTCACAATATTTAAATTAATATTTCTTTTTTGTGCACGGTATAATGAATGGTAGGTGTCTTTAATCCCATATGGATTGTCATTTATATTTTTTAATGTTTTTACGGCATCTTCAACATAATAATTCACTATGACCAACCTCTTATTTTAT
>R25__coassemble_1119_pt1 | contig 14082 bp, 13 predicted proteins | sample R25__metabat2_low_PE_004 | metagenome-assembled genome bin R25
AACATAAAAACCAGGAAAAAACATGAAATCAAAAATTAAGTTGACGACATTGAAAATTTTTCTGAATGCATTTTATCCAATGTGGAGTTGCATATGTGTGTTTTTGTGCATTATCGCACTTTGAAAATTTCCTTATACTCAAGGCTACAAATTCATTATAAGACTTGCCGGCATGTCTTAAAAATAGGATTTGAACTTTCAGATTGCGAAAGATTTTCAAGCCAAACCATTGTTTAATTAAAAAACAGGAAGAATAAATATGAATAGGAAAAGGAAATTTTCCAAACCTTTTGATTTAGCCCATAGCATCATGTTCAGCACGTTTCCCAAGGAATACACTGAACTATTGGGCATTCCTGGTGAATTCGTTAAGAAAATAAATAGGAGGGTGCATCTGAAGGATGGAACATCAGGAGAGATGGATTCGGCATATATTGCAGACCCCGACTTTGATGTCCTGACTGAAAGGGTTGCTGTTGCACTTGAACACCAGTCAAGGCCAGTCAATGATGAGAAGTTGCATGCCATTGGAAATTATGACACTCAACGGGTCGTGGATGAGCATCTGTCGACATTTTTGGTTGTTGCATCCCATTTGAACAAGGAAAAATCAAGAATGGAACTTGTAAGGTCACCTTCTGACATTACCCGATTGTACTTCCCGAATTTAGACGGGGCAAACATATCCAAAAGGTTAAATAATGTAAATGAGATAATAGAAAACAATGCATACTTAAGCACGGAAAATGCATTGAATTTGGGTGTCATCGTGCTTTACGCACCAAGAAACCACGCCGGTCGGATAACTGAAGAGGTAGTGAATCTCTATTCAAAAGCATCCAGAGATTTGGATTTTAAGGTGGAATTCACATTATATTCAGTCATAACTTTAATGATTGATGCATTTTTTGATGATGAGAACGACTACAAAAGGTTGTGTGATAAGATGAATAGAAATACTTCCGACGAAAGCATTGAGAAATTTGACCCCTTTGATTTTTTAAGAGAAAGTTTGGAATATGCCAATGAGGATTTAGCTATAATTAATAAAGATTTGGCTATTGCTAATGATAAAATTGCTACTCTTGAAGCTGAAAATAAAAGGCTTAAAGAAGAATTGCAGGCGAAATAGGATATCTTTTTGATATTCTATTTTCATTATTTTTTGTGATAATATGGATAGTGAATCTTCCTGTAAAATTATCGATGAATTTGATCCCTTTGACTTTTTAAGGGAAAGCCTTGAATATGCAAATGAGAGGATTGCGGAACTTGAAGCTGAAAATCGAATGCTAAAAGAGAAATTGCACCAAACAAAGTGTTTTTCAAATAAATTTACGGAGTTTGATTGTGATGATTGATTTGTTGAGAACAGCTCATCCTTTGGAAGTGGATTGGAAAACCATTTCAAAAGTTAAGGAAAAGCTCAAAAAAGAGAACACCACATCAGAAGAAAAAATCAGGGAGATTTTTTCAGAAATATATGTGGAAATAGACTTGGATGAAATGATTAATTAGCAATTAATCATCAACTTATTTTTTTAGATAAAATCACTTTTAGGCCTTGCCTCAATGCAGAATTCGCAGTACATTTCTCTTGTTTTTGGATTTGACTCTATAGCAAGGTATTTGTCAGGGTCATCTCCATGTGTTGGAAGAACTTTCTTTTCAAGCCAGTACCTTTTAAGTTCAGGCGGACGCTTTCCGAAGTTCCAGTAGGACTCAGCTATTTTCAAGTTTGTATTTTCCTCAATGTGTTTGAGTGAGTCGTTGGATGTGTAATCTGGACTTGCAGTTATCAGAATGACATAATTGTCCTTTATGAGATTGACCAGTTCATGCTCATATTTCCTTTTGAAGATCTTTTGAGGCAACTTCTCGTATCTTATTGCCCATGAGTTTGCAATGAGTGTGTAGTTCAAATCAAGAAGGATAATCTTGTCCTTAGGAATGGTTAATTTTTTATCTAAAATCTCTTCATGGTCTTTCTTTTCAATCAGCTTTTGGCCGCAGTTAAGGCAATACTCTTCAGCAGAATCGTTTTTGGTATCACATGAGGGGCATGTTTTAAAACTCATTTTTTCACCTTCTGATTGTAAACTTGTTTAAACAGGTTTAAGAAGTAATCCAAATCGTCATCTGATTCATATTTCATGTTGTAATTTGCATTTCCTCCTGTTGACTTGTCTGAAATGTCAATTAAATTATCAGCATCACTCAAATCATCTCCGTATATGTAGATGTTGAATGAGGATTTTTGAAATCTGATGACGCTTATGAGATTGTCATTGACCTTGAATGCGAACTGGTCCACTAGAATCTTGACATATGCATCTTCAAATTCATCGAGAACCCTGTTTTTCAAGTTCCAGTACAGGCTTTTCATGTAATCTGACTTGTCTTCCAAAAGCATCTCTTCGGTAAGCTTCAAATCATTCAGATTGATTTTCAATGTTTTAAATGTATTGTCCTTTAGATTTTCATAGGCCACTTCGCCGTCATCGAACAGAGTCACCTTCCAAATCTCAACATTGTCTTTGGCTTCATCAATCTGGTCTTGAGTGAATTCTGGTCCGATTATCATTATTCTAACATTTTCAAAATCAACATTTTCTCCATTTTCTAGTCTTTTTATAAAGAATTCCTTGTTGTCCTGAATCAGGTCATGGTAATCCTGAGCCTGGTTTAGGACATTCAGGTTCAGCTCGTTTTTGTACTCGATGATTACAAATGAATTTGATTTTAAATCAAATGCCAGATTGTCCAGTCTTAGATTATTCAATTGGATTTCAGATGCGACAAATTCAAGGCCAAAGAGTTTCTTGAGGTGTTTTTGTGTCAGTTGGTGCAGCACATATTCGCTTTTAAATTCGATTTCTTTTGACATGATATTACTATGGTAATGATAATATTTAAACACAAGTTATTACATAATTTAACTTAAAGGTGGTTAACTTGATTGAAATTGATGAGATACCGGAAAACTGGACAAAAGACCAAACGAAAATCTATGAGATCTACTCAAATTATTCCATAGATAATGAGGATGTCGTTGAGGAATTTGAGAAACTATTGACAAAATGGCTAAGGGAAAGCCAGATGAAGATAATCTCATGGAACTGCAACGGGAAGTTCAGGGAAAAGTTCAATGAGATACTCGAAGAGGATGCGGATATATATGTCATTCAGGAATGTGAAGATCCTGCCCAGTCAACCGATGAGGATTATAAGGAATTTGCAGGTGACAACTACATATGGACGGGAAACCTTCACTATAAGGGACTTGGAATATTTGCAAAGGAGTACATAAAGCTTGAAGAGCTCAAGCAGTATGAAAGTGAGGAATTCAAGCATTTCATTCCGGTTCGAGTAAACGATTCGTTCAATCTGCTTGGTGTCTGGGCGATGCAGAAGTATGTTGAGATGATTATTGACTATTTTGATGCAAATGAGGGATTGTTTGATGAAGATCTAATCATGTGTGGAGATTTCAACAGCAGTGTTGAATTTAATAATCATCATCCCAAAAAGAAAAACCACACGGTGCTGAATGAAAAACTCGAAAGTAAAGGCCTATTCAGTGTTTATCATGATTTAACAGAGGATGTGCAAGGCAAGGAAAAGTCTAAGACCTTCTACCTGTACAGGCATTTAAACAATAACTTCCATTTGGATTTCGTTTACGCCAAAAAGGATTCCATCAGCGAATTCAAGATTCTTGACCAGTACAAATGGATTACCTTAAGCGACCATTTGCCGTTGGCCTTTGAAGTGGAAAAATAAAGAGGTGTCAGAATGGATGAGGAAAAGATTAACGAATTGAAAGAGCAAGGTGCAATGACCGACAACACAAGGCTTGAAGAGTTGATGAAGGAGGAAATCACTCCTGAAATGCAAAGGGAGTTTTTTGATATATTGAAGGAGTCACAGCTATTGATGCCTGTCACATTCAGCCCAAACATCTTTGAGGGAATTGAGGATGCAAAGGTTGGGGATGTGATTGAGCCTCAGGGTCAAATGGGCTTTAACGTAAACTATCTTGAGGACAATCATGGAAACAAGGTTCTTCCGCTTTATACAAGCGACAAGGCAATGGAGGATGCAGGGGTCAGAAGCTCAATATATGCCATTTTCATGAGCGACCTGGCAGACATGTTAAGCCAAACCGATAAGTATACGGTCATTTCAATCAATCCGTTCACAGACCATGACATTAATTTTCCTGTTTCTGCGTTCTTAAGCATGTTTGAAGAGCCAAGCGATGAGGAAAAGGAATTCATGGAATCCTTGAACGAGATGCTGAAAATCTTAAAGGAGCATTCCGTTGAGCTTGATGACAATTATCTCTTTGTCGTGAGGATGGATGAAAACATCATGAAGGAGCAGGCCGTTGACGGCGTGTTTGTGCCTAACGTTCCGATGTCTGTGAGCAGCAACCGTGATTTCAGAAAGGACCTTAAATACACAAATATAATTGGAATGCCTAAGGGCAAAAAGGTGTTGCCTATTGGAAACAACGGGAAAGATGAGTTTGACACTGTCATAGCGCCCGGAAGTGAAATCAAGATTATTAAGGAAATTGATGAGTTCACAACCCTTTGGGAATGCGGTGCGCAGCCTTTCTATGATGATTGAGGGGGAGTTTGGTGAGTTGCGCTTTGGGATGAGATGATCATCTCAAAGCCTCATGATTGAGCATGTTATCTCCTTTTCTTTTGGTGTTAATTTTTTCCATTTCTCTTTCGTATATTTTACCATTTTGAAGTTTTGTCTTAAAGCAGCATTAGTGAGTTGATTATTTGTTCTGCTTCTGATGTTAAGCCTTTTAGTTGCTGAAGTTGCCTGATTTTGTTTTTGTATTGTTGGTTTGTTTTCTTTACTTTGTCAATTTCATCGTCTTTGTTTTTAATCTGGCGTGCCATTTCCTCTATTTTCCTGTCTCTTTCGGATAGTGTGTCTCCAAACTCTTCATAGATTATTTTTTCCATTTCATTTTCATATTCTCTCATATGTATCATCTCCAGCAATCTGTCCTGTGTCTTTCTGTCTGGGAAATGCCTTAAAATCATTCCTCCAAAAATTATCGCAACATCTATCCTCAGCTTCATGTCGGGAATGATTGCATCATTGAATATTCTCGCCAATGACTCTGTGACCTCCTTGGCATGTTCTTTTGCGATGAATTTCGCAATGAATGCAATGTCAAGGGATTCGGTATCATTCAATTCCTTTTTTTGTTGGACCTTGTTAATAAGGTTTTCATATTTCTCTCGGAGCTGCTCTTGGGTGAGGTAGTAGTAATGGACTTCAATGCATGATGAAGGTCCTGTCCTGTAGGTTTCTCTTTCCCTTTTCGGGTCGACATGACATATTACGGCGAGATAGACGTTTTTGGAATACATATAGCTGATGAATCTTATGTATTTACCGAATTTCTCCAGCGTCTCCTCCGTGATTTTGCCGCTTTCCTCCTCCAGGTCAATGAGCATGCCGGTGCTGGTTGAGTACAGCTCGTCCAGCCTTCCGGATTCCATGTTGGGAAAGATGATTTCCTGGGGATAGTGTGTCTTGAAGCTTCCCGGAAGTCCGAAATACTCATGCTGGCGTCTCGCCTGGGCATATGTCTTGTATTTTATGGTCTTGTCATTTAGATGATGTCTGTTGCCTTTTTCCATAAATATGTCTCCGCACTTGTTTGGGATTTCCTGAAATCATATTATGCTCATGAGCAATTGATTATTTAAAAAAGGTATTATATTAATGTATGTATTAAATAAAGTTAATATTGACTTTATTTAATAATTTAACAAGTTTTAAACAATATTTACTTGAATTTGGTGATAATCATCTCAGAAAAAAATAAGTCGGTTTAGGGATTCAGGTCATAATCGATGTACTTGTATGACTGAGGGGCCTTAATGCCTTCCGGGATGAAAGGTTCGTCAAATATTTTCAGGTTTGTGATTTCAATTGCATAGGCCTCGTCCTTGTCGTGAAGATATCTGAGTAAATGTTCCTCTGTGGTTCCTGAAACATCCTTGAAGTTGTCCCATAGGTTTTGGGGAGTGTCCTTTATTATTTCACCGGGTGTGAAGTATGCAATGATTCCTGCATCAGGCAATGTCTGGTAGATGTATATCTTTTCACCTTCCTTTGTGTAGATTCTTCTTCTGAATTCGTATTTCTTCTCACCAGATAGTATTTTTTCAACGAATTGTGGCTTGATTGAGATGATCAGGTTCATGAAGATAATTATTTATTCTAATTGTTATAAACTTACTGTATAAGTGTGATTTAAATGGAACTCGGTTGGATCGATTTTTCAAAAACGGAAAGGAATAAGGTTTTAAGTGTATTGGATCTTTTAGGTGAAAAGGGAGTTTTGGATGAGATGGGAATTGCACCGATTCGCGATGCCTATTCTGACTTGTTTTTTCCCGGAACATCTACAATTCAGACACGCGCCAAGTATTTCCTGATTGTTCCCTATGCTTTTAGGGATTTGGAATTCAATAATCAATATACTTACTCCAAGTTAAGAAAGACTTTCAATGATACTGAAGAGCGATGTGCTCACGTTTTTTTAGATATCAATCCTGATGAAAATGGTGTCATAGGAAAAAGGTCCATCCAATCAAACTCATGGGTTCAAAGAACTCCTGCCAGCATCTACTGGGCAGGGTTAAGAAAATATCATATTTTTAAGGGAAAAATGTCAATCGACCAGTATATCAAATACGTTACAGTTCAAAAGCAGGACAGGTCAAACAATGTCAATATGGGAAATCGCAGTGACGAAAGCCATGACGATGAAAATGCTGGAGATGCCCAAAAGATTCATTATTTCAATATTCCAACCTATAAACGGGATTGGTTTGACAGTTTGGACATGAATTTAACTTATGATGAAGGTCAATTCTTGAAAAACCAGATAATCGAGTCATGTCCCGACTCCTTAATGGCTCATGTTTTAAAGGATGATGTTAAGGAATTTCTGGATATTCCATCATTTGCTGATTTGCATACTCTTATAGGCAGATTTCCTGAAGATATTCGGGCCAATTTCTGGAATGCAAAAGACTTTAGCGATTTCTGTTTTGCATTGAGGGTCGTTTATAACATGATTGTTTCCGAAAACAAAAATAAAAGGGCCAGTGAAATATATTCCACTTTGGATTTTGAGGATATCTCTAAAATTGATGTTGACGGCATCATGAACACATTCGGGATATTCAATCCGTATCTGAGGAAATTCCTGAAAGATTCTCGGGAGGCCATGGCAAATAATGATTTGGATGAGTTGAAAAACATCATTCAGCGTAGGGAAGTGTTTTTAAAGGGAATAAACAGGTCCAAAACAGCACATCCTGGTGAATATGGGGCTGATGAATGGTTTGCAGGTGAATACCTGAACTATAGGTTCAATGTTGCACGCGATATTATGGCAGACATTTATGAAAGTGAGGGGGATGGTAATTAGATGTTAAATCCTAAAAATAATCGTCTAGATTATGGAAGTATTCTCTCACCACCTAATAATTATGAACTGGATTTTGCAATTGGTACAACTTATGCTCTAGACTTGGATGCATTGGTGGGTGCATCCATATCACTAGGTTTATCAGTTGAAAATGATACTGATTTGAATAAGAATCCGATATTTCTGCTGGAGGCACTTAGAAGCACAGGGGATAAAGTCGCACTTTTCTGTGAAGGCGGACAGATTAAGCTGCCGAATAAAACCACTCCACTTTACATATTGCTTGAGGAGATGGTATTTCAGGTCGCTAATGACAATGATGTAAAATACGGCAAATATGCATCATTTCATCCTAAGGTCTGGCTTATTCGTTATGTCAATGACGAAATGGAAGCATTGTACAGGTTTATAGTATTGAGCAGGAACCTGACATTTGACAGAAGCTGGGACTTGACCTTTTCAATGGAAGGGCATAGTGAAAGTGAAATCATGCGTAAAAATGCTCCCTTGATTCATTTCATTGAGTATTTGGCTGCCTTTTCAACCGATGCCGGAAAAACCGATAAGATCAATCAAATCATTGATGAACTGCAGTATGTTAATTTTGAATTGAACTCTCCAATTTTTGAAGGCTTTGAGTTTGTTGTAAATGGAATAGGTGATGATTCGGCCATTCAAAACCATCAGTTATTTACAAGCAAGTCATTGGGCAAGCTGCTGGTCATGACTCCATTTTTATCTAAGGATGTGATTGAGGGATTTAACAATCGTATGAAGCCAAGATCAGATGCCACATTAATTACTAGATTGCAGTCATTGGATAAGGATTTGAAATTGGATAATTTTGATGTCTATGCTCTTAAGGATGAGATTATCGACGGAGAATCCTTGCTTTCAGGTGAAGAGGGTCAGTTTATAAGACAGGACATTCATGCAAAGATGTATGTTGTTGAAAAAACAAAATATGTCGACATGTATTTGGGGTCTCTCAATGCATCACACAATGCATTATATGGCAATGTTGAATTCATGATTAAGCTTTGGGCTCGAAAGCGCAGATTTAACATCAACAAGGTTCTCAACGAAATTTTCAACGGTGATGCAGACGGTCCAGACAATCCCTTCCAAAAAATTGATTTGGATAAACTTGAACCGGTTCCTGATGGTGAAAATAACTTGAATATGGCGGTTAAAGATATAGTCAGATTAAATGCAGAGGGCAAAGTGTTGGAAAACAATGGCAAGTATGACATTGTGTTGAGGTTTGAAAGGGGTTGCGACAAGTATGAAATTGAGGTAAGTCCATTATTGTCCGATAAGACGGAGGAATTTTCACGAAAAGTTATTTTCAGGGGATTGGATAAGTCTCAGCTATCTGAGTTTTTTGTAATAACTATTTATAAGGATGATGAATACATTAAAAGGGTGATTAAAGTTCCGATTGACAATCTTCCAGATGACAGGCAAAAGGAAGTTGTTTCCAATGTAATCAATGATAAGACAGCATTCATAAGATACGTGGCATTCCTTCTTGGTGACGAGTATATCCTAAGCTCAATTGAAGAGGAGGGGGAAAGCTTGAATGAAGGCAATGCTGGTTTCACCATACAACTGCCTGAATTATATGAAAAGATGCTTAAGGCTGCAATGTATGCTCCTGAAAAGTTCATGGAACTTGAATTTCTGATTAAGACATTGTCTGATGATGATATCATTCCTGAAGGCTTTGACGAGTTATACAATACCTTTAGGCAGGTGATTGACGATGAGTAAGATAATTGACCGGTTGGATGAGATTGAGAAAACCGTTATGGATGAGTTGAAGGACTTCCAGAAGGCTACAGTTGAGAGAATCGATTATCTGTACCGTCATGGTCAAAACAGAATCCTAATTTCTGATGAGGTGGGACTTGGAAAGACATTGGTTGCAAGAGGGGCCATCGCCAAGTTTGCAAAGCTCAGAAGGGATGAGGGGGATGACCTTGTAAAAGTCGTATATATCTGTTCAAATGCAACAATTGCAGAGCAGAACCTTGATAAATTAAGGATTGTCAATGAGATAAAGCCTGAAAGCACAAACACATCAAGGCTGTCAATGCAGCATCTAAACATTTTCAATCAGGAAAGCGATGAGAGTATATTGAGCAAGTATATTCAGCTAATTCCGTTGACTCCCGAAACCTCTTTTAAGGTGACTAATTCACAGGGAACTGTCAACGAAAGGGCATTGATGGTGGCAATACTAAAAAGGATACCTGAATTTAAAAGGTATAGGCGAAATCTGGACAGGATATTCCGATTTGGCGTCAAGTATTGGGAGGGCCCAAGGAACTGGTATGAAGAGCAGGTCATTAAGTGTGATGAGAAATCCGGCGGGAAATATGTAAAATATATGGTTCGAGAAATAGTCAAAAAACTAAAGGATAATGACTTATGGGAGCCATTCGGGAGGATTGTTCGAAAAAGAAACTATGACAGGCAAGAGGTTAAACCCTATATCGTTCGATTGAGATTGATGTTTGCAGATATCTCACTCAATAAGCTTGATCCGGATTTAATAATCATGGATGAGTTTCAAAGATTCAAATACCTGCTTAATAACGACAAGAATTCTGACATGGACATATTGACAAACAAGTTCTTCAATTCCGATGATGTGCGCATCCTAATGCTTTCGGCAACTCCGTATAAGATGTATTCAACACTTGATGAAATTGATGAGGAACAAATTGACGCTCACTATAAGGAATTCTTTGATGTTGTTGACTTTTTAAACAGCACCGATGAGGATAAATCTGAATTCAGAGAAATCTGGAACAATTATTCAGTCAAACTGAAGGAATTCAATCATGATAAGGTCTCTTTCATATCTGCAAAAAATGACGCTGAGGATGCAATGTTTAAGATTATCAGCAGAACCGAAAGAATCAGCGAAAACAGGCTTCATGACAATATTGACAGCAGCGATTCCAAAAATCAGCTGAATGTCATTAGGGAGGACATCACTTCATACATGGAAATTCAAAAGCTATTGGATGACATTAACCTGAATGTCAATGTTCCGATGGATTATGTCAAGTCAGCGCCATATCTGATGTCTTTTATGAAGAACTATCAGCTCAAGCGTAAAATCGAGAGATACTTCGAAAGCCATCTGAACGAATTGGACAAGGTCAATAAGCCAACCTTATGGCTGGATGAGCGGGGCATAAATAACTATGAGAAAATACCATCAAACAACGCACGTCTTGACAATCTGATGGAGCATGCCCTAAAGGACAATGCGCCAAATCTTCTCTGGACACCTCCATCTCTTCCATATTATGAGTTATCAGGTGCGTTTGAGGGGTGTGACGAGTTTTCAAAAACACTAATCTTTTCATCATGGGAGATGGTTCCAAGAATGATTTCATCACTTGTTTCATATGAGGTTGAACGTGAAACAATCGGAAATTTAAATCGTAAGATAAGTTATTTCTTAAAAAACAGATATCCTTCCCCAAGAATGACATTTTCCCTAAAAGATGACAAGCCAACACAGATGACATTATTTGCACTGATTTATCCATCCAAATTCCTAATTGATGCATATGATCCAATTGACTGTTTGAATAGGGAGTTGGGACTATCTGAAATTGAGGAGGAAGTCAAGGGCAAAATTCATGAAGGGTTGAAAGCAATACCTCATGAGAACACTCTCATAGATGATTTCAGATGGTATTATCTGGCCCCAATGCTTTTGGATTCACGTGAGCACGTTGACTTGTGGTTTTCCCAATCAGACAGATTGGTTGAATCAGGGTATTATCATCAAAAGGGATTTTTAACACATTACAATGAGCTTAAAAACAGATATTATGGTTTTGAAGGCAAGCTGGGCAAAATGCCTGATGACTTGGAGGAGGTGTTGTGTGACATGGCGCTTGCAGCTCCTGCAATCTGTGCGTACAGGTCTTATGAGAAGGAATTGCCTGAAAACCTGGAAATGGATGAATTTGTATATGCTCCAACGCAAATCGGAAGGAAGTTCATTGACCGCATGAACCTTCCCGAATCAATTGCAGTTGTTGACTTGAACTCTGGTGAGAGTTCAGAGGATGCCTACTGGAAAAATGTATTGAAATACTCAAAAGATGGAAATCTTCAGGCAGTATTTGATGAATATGTTCATCTGCTTTCTAATGGTCTTGATAAAAATAATGAAGACAGAATCTTGATAATAAATGAAAAATTCATAACATCATTTGAATTCAGGACCACTTCATATGATATAGATACAGTCAACACTTTCAACTCAAGGATGAATGGCGAGGAATATGATAACGTATCGTTAAGGAGCCATTTTGCAGTCTCATTCACCAAGGGTCGAAGCGATGAAAGGGACACCAACCGTAAAAAATCAATAAGGGATGCATTCAACTCACCTTTCAGGCCGTTTGTTCTCGCTTCAACATCAATAGGTCAGGAAGGATTGGATTTCCATAACTATTGTAGGCGTATTGTGCACTGGAACCTGCCGTCAAACCCGATAGATTTGGAGCAAAGGGAAGGAAGGATCAACAGGTTTGAATGCTTGGCCATCAGGCAGAACCTGGCCAGGAGATATTGCTTTGACTTTGAAAGCGATGTTTGGGAAGAGTTATTTTTAAAAGCCAGTGAAAAGGAGAAATCCGAAGGCTGTTCCGACCTGATACCTTACTGGGGATTGGCTGATGGTGAAGATATGGTGAAAATTGAGAGGATTGTACCTATTTATCCGTTCAGTCGTGATGAAATAAAATATGATAGGTTGATTAAGATTTTATCCTTGTATAGGTTAACTTTAGGCCAGGCCAGACAAGAGGAACTTTTGGAACGGATATTAAAAAGGATGAAAATTGATGAGAAAGAGATTAATAAATTGTTTATTAATTTAAGCCCGTTTTACAAATAGTTTATAATTATCAAAAAAAGCATTATTAATGTCTTATTGTAGAGATGAACTCTACAATACCCCAGAGACATTAAACTACATAATCTAATCTAAGAGTTACTTGGAAGTGAACTCTGGTTATTATATTGTCATAAATTGTATATAAAGTTAATTATATTTAAGGCAATTAATTAGTGTTCATCTAGCAAAAGCCTCATAGAAACTGGGTGTTTTCCATATTTGATATTGGGTGTTATTAATTGCCTTTTCGGTGAATTTAGGATATGATTTTCATTATTTCAACAATATCAAAAAAATATGATGCCATTAGAAACATGAAAATATCCATTAAAACTCACCTCCATGAAGATTAAATTATGTAGAGATAAATAGTTATCTGATTTTAAAATCATCTGTATCTATCTAATTTTTATTATGGAGGCTTTTGCAACTTATAGATTATTTGAATTTATATTTAAAGTTTGTTGAAATCATTTTGCAATATTGCTGTCACTTTAACATGTAATTAAAAGCTTTTGGAATCATATCTATCACTAACAATTGATGATTCGTGACAGCATTTAGGGGAGTAGTATGTTTGAACACAAACTACATTAACAACCTCACCGCAATATTAATACAACCAACCATTTTAATTTGGACTCTTTAAAAACCATAGGAGTTGATAACATTTACTTATTGAAAGAAGATGACATCAAATTGATTTTTGCACTTTTAAGCGTGGTTTTCATAACTCATGCCGTGTTTTTCATGACCATAAGCTATATCGTGACCGGAGACCCGTTTCTGGCACTGAAGAATTTCTATCTCTTGAGATATAACATGGGGGTGTGAGATGAGGGACTTTACAATCGTCACGGTTGTTGTGACAATAGTCGGATGCATACTTTTCATGTTCCTAAATCCTGTACTTTTCACCGAGTTTGAGCCTGATTATGTCCAGGATGAGGTGTTCTATCCTGTCGATGGCCAGTATGACTTTCGCCTCTTTAACATAAGCACTACCAACTCAAGCAACTTCACGGTCGACATGATTAAGGCAGGCCATGCCAAGCTGATGTCGGGAAAGGGATATGCGATAAATGTCATTAACTACGACAAGATGCTTGACTTTGAGGTCAGGGGCAATCAGAAAAGCATTGAGGCAGAGATGAAACGAAATTATCAGACTGTTGATGGCGTCAGGGTGTATGAGGCAGACTTCATACTCTACAAGAGGTATGGAAGCTTCGTTAAAAAGGATAATCTTGAGCTATTCATAACATCTGACAGTCCAAACGAGACTGCTTATATGGTGAATTCGCTAAAAATAGTTTAATGATCAATATCTACATTGCAAGGCGTTGTGCCTTGCAAAGCACAGATTAGATATTGAAATGACAAAATAAACGTTGAATTTAAATATTCTCTTGAATATTTTAAATTCTATTAGTTAGTTATGTTGAAGTAGTATATAAATTGTGTTGTTTTTAATTTTGAGATGAGTTTAATTCTTTAAAATTAGTTTATTGATCAATATCTACATTGCAAGGTGTTGTTCCTTGCAAAGCACCGATTAGATATTGAAACGACAAAATAAACGTCGAATTTAAAAATTCCTTGTGGAATTTTTTGAATTCTATTAGTTAGTTATGTTGAAGTAGTATATAAATTGTGTTGTTTTTAATTT
>R25__coassemble_1120_pt1 | contig 14069 bp, 18 predicted proteins | sample R25__metabat2_low_PE_004 | metagenome-assembled genome bin R25
TTGTTAATATTTAAAATTATGTACGTATATATTTCAAAATTAAGAATAAGTTATTTTAATTCATTTTTAAATAACAATTGCAATTGGTGTAAAAAAATATTTTATTAATAAAAACAAAAGTAAAATATAACAAAAGTTAAGGTTAGAGATATGAAAAGACAAATTGCAATACTGATTATGGTCTTATTAATAGTTGCCCCAGTTATTCAAGATGTAAGTGCTGCAAAAACTGTTTTCATTACATCAGACAATATTGTAGACCATGATACAGATTTAAAAGTATTAAATTCAATTAAAAGTTACATAGAGGAAATCAGCGGTGGAGAACTTCAAGTAATTGTAGACAACCAAGCTCCAGCAGCAGGAGAGGGATGGCGAGCAATCGAAGTTACTAGTGATGTGAGTATTACTTTGGCAGCATCAGATGCTGGAAACTACTTGCAACTAGCTTCATCTACAGTAAATTCAAACAAACAGATTGTTTTTGTAAATATTGGCGATTATGATTTAGACAACCATACTAACTTTTTAAGAAGAGCATGGGATGACAATTATTCTAATGAAAGCCTTGCAGGATTGAAAGATCCAGGTACATTCTTGAAAAATGCTGGAATTTATTATGTGCAACCGACTAAAGAGTTCCCAAGCAATACTGATAACGGCATTTTAGACAGATATGATGAAGACATGAATAAGCAAATCGCTCAAGAGATTGTTGACATCATTAACACCCATGGAAACGACACAAAAGTATTAAGTGACAATCTAGTCTCACAAAATACCCTAAAACCAGGAGTTGTGGCAAATGCAAGTAAAGAATTGATAAACAGTGGCGATAAAGAAATGACCGGAACATATGGCAATTACACTGCACCACAACTATTATATCAAACAAGTTCATATTTAAATGGAAATGGATTAGATTTTCCTAAATCATACGAAGAACCATCAAACCCTATGGGAATTTCATTTTTAGTAAAAGACACTTACTCCATTTACGATTATTTCAAAATGGCAGGAATTGTTAGGGAATATATGGATCAGAACGGTAGAGCACCAGATTCCATAGAATATGAAGGCGCACACATCGGATATTATGACTTATTGTATAATTTTGCAAAAATTACACAAAACCATACTGACGTTAAGCACATGGGTTTTGAAAGTGAATATCACTTCGATAAAGTAAACGATTCAATATTACTACACGTCTTCCCATTTGTAGCAATATTATTCGTATTATTCCTTGCATATCTATTATATAAAAGAATAAGAAGATTTTAATAGAAAGACAAATTAATATTACATCTGAGGGAAATTTATGAAAAAGTATATATCAGAATTAATAGGAACAATGGTTCTTGTGCTATTTGGTTGTGGAAGTGCAGCCATAGCAGGTTCCGTTTTAGGCAATCTTGGAATTGCAATGGCATTCGGTTTATCTATAGTTGCTATGGCTTATGTAATTGGCGACATTTCCGGATGTCATGTCAATCCAGCTGTTTCAATCGGTATGTGGATTGATGGAAGATTAGAAACAAAAGACTTAATCATGTACATTGTATTCCAATGTATTGGTGCAATTATTGGTATTGCTCTTTTAGCTTTAATCATTAACTCTGCTCCAAGTCTCGGAGGATATGCTGCTACCGGACTCGGTCAAAACGGATTCGGATCCGCATCCAGCGTAGGACTTGGCGTTACAGGAGCAATCATTGTAGAAATTACCTTAACCTTTGTATTTGTATTCACCGTTCTTGGTGTAACTAAAAAAGCAGAAAATGGGGCTGTTGCAGGTATTGTAATTGGTTTAACCCTTGCATTCGTACACATCTTAGGTATTCCATTAACCGGAACCTCCGTTAACCCTGCACGTAGTTTAGCACCTGCATTATTCCTTGGTGGCCAAGCTTTACAACAAGTTTGGGTATTCATTTTAGCACCTATCGTTGGTGCAGTTATTGCAGGTTTATTATTCAAAGGTTTAAACACAGAGGATGCTTAAATCCTCTTTTTTTATTTTTTTAAAATTCAATACTTCCAGTGTAAGTATATCCCTTAATATCTTCAAAACTAGTTTTTTTAATGAAATTAAAAGTATCTTCATTAGAGACATACAAATGAGCCAATGCAATTCCAACATCAATTGGATTCCATCTTTTAAGGACTTGGCGTTTTAAAATATTTTGTTTCACCTGATAAACATCAAATCCCTCATCAGCGTGTTTGAAATACCATGGTTGAGAGTTTATCGCCGATGGAGCGAGCTGTGCTGGAATCAGTTTATCATCTGCAAAATCAGATATTTTATTCAAATCCTTACGTTTAAATGAAGAGATGTCCCTAGTCATCTTATCGGACTTACCGAATGAGATAGTAATTACAAAATCATCCGTATTTTTCTTAGGTGAAGCCATTCCAACCCAACAGTTTCCAATGCCTACACTTTGAAGATATAATGAAAGTTGTTGGAATATAAAACCTATGTTTTCCAGGTAATGTTCTTTTTTCTCACTATACAATGCCAAGTAATATGGTGCAGTCCAACGGGTGCGGACGTTAACTTCACTTGCAGGCAAGATTGTGTATGAGTAATCAATAGCCTCGACTAAAGGTTTGACATCTGACATGAAATCATGAATTAAATCCATGTCAACTTCATCATCTAAATAATTCCTGCAGGATTTTCTAACATAAATTTGTTCTTTTAAATTCATCAAAAATAGTTATTTACTTCATTACTATTAAAATTTAAATAATATCTAAAAGATAGATTATATATAAAGGTGAATATATGAAAATTGTTGTTGCAATTGGAGGATCAATTTTACTTAAAGAATATAATTGTAAAAAATTCCAAGAATACAGTGCCATTTTAAAAGATTTGGCAAAAGAACATGAATTATTCGTTGTCGTAGGTGGTGGAAAACCGGCTAGAGAATATATTGGAGTAGTTCGTGACTTAGGTGCTGGAGAAGCACAATGTGATGATATTGGAATTGAAGTTACAAGAATTAATGCAAAATTAATGTTATCTGCACTCGGCGATGCAGCATACCAAAGAGTACCACATAACTTCCAAGAAGCATTAGAATTCTCTGCTACTGGAAAGATAATTGTTATGGGCGGAACTGAACCTGCACACAGTACAGATGCAGTTTCTGCAATTCTTGCAGAATACATTCAAGCAGACAAACTAATCAACTTAACCTCTGTTGATGGAATGTACACAAAAGACCCTAACAAATTTGATGATGCAGAACTTGTTCCTGAAATCACCGCAACTGACTTACTTGAATTTTTAAGCGGTAAAGAGGTTAAAGCTGGAACTTATGAATTCTTTGACAAAACTGCGGTTGAAATGATTAAAAGATCTGACCTGGAAACCATTATTACAAACGGTTTTGAACCTGAAAACTTAATCAAAGCAGTCAATGGAGAAAATGTTGGAACCAGAGTTCTTAGCGAATAGGTGATGCAGTGGATAATCTTATAGATATTGGCTTAAACTTAATGCACTCTTCATTCAAAAAGGATAAAGTTGAAATAATTGAAGAGGCAAATAAAGTTGGAGTGAATCAATTTATCATTACAGGAACCAACATTCATTCAAGCCAGATGGCTGCAGAATATGCTTCAAAATATCCTGGAGTATTGTTTTCCACATCAGGAGTTCATCCACACGATGCAAAAACCTGCAATGGACACAGCATGTTTGAACTTGAAAAAATAGCTAGCAATGAAAGTGTTGTAGCTATTGGAGAATGTGGTCTTGACTACAATAGAAACTTCTCACCACAAGACCTGCAAAGGAACTGGTTTGAGGCTCAGGTTGAACTAGCTGAAAGACTTGACATGCCGTTATTCCTACATGAGAGAGAAGCTCATAAAGATTTGTACTCCATTTTGGAAAGACATGACAGCGTTATTGAAAAATCTGTCGTTCACTGTTTTACCGGAACCAAAGCAGAAGCGCAAAATTACATCGATTTGGGTTGCTTTATTGGAGTGACCGGATGGATCTGTGATATGAAAAGAGGAAGAGACCTCCAGGAAGCTGTAAGCGTGATACCTCCTGAAAGGTTAATGATTGAAACGGATGCACCGTTCTTGATTCCAAAAAATTTTGACAAAAAACCTAAAAAAAATAGAAATGAACCTAAATATTTACCTCACATCCTCGAGACAATTGCATTATGCATGGGAATTGATGCTGAAGAGTTAGCAATTCAAGTTACTAAAAATACTAAAGAATTTTTTAAAATATAAGGAGATGATAAGATGGCAGTAGAACCACATAAACATTGCCCAATCTGTGGAACCCCAATTCCACTAAATGAACTTGTATGCTCACCAGACTGTCAAAAAGTTTGGGACGCTAGATTAAAACAAAGAAAAAGATCTCAAATAATCTTATATGTCGTAATAGCAATATTTTTAATAATTTGGGCTATAATGACATTCATGAAATAGGGATACCATGATTTTAACTTCATCAAACACATTGGAAAATAAAGAAATTATAGAATATAAGGGACTAGTTACTGGAGAGTCCCTAATTGGTGCTAATATCTATAAGGATTTATTTTCAGGTGTTCGTGATGTCGTAGGTGGAAGAACATCCAGATATGAAGAGGAAATTCAAAAAGCTCGTGACATTTCATTAAATAGTATGATTGAAAAGGCGGAAAAACTAGATGCAAATGCAATTATCGGGCTTAAGATTTCTTATGATAATCTTGGAGGTACTATGGGAAATACTATATTAGTTACAGCTTATGGTACCGCAATTAAATTTGAATAGAACATGAAACTTAAATTTAAAGAACATAGTTCCCAATATAACAGAAGGGCGATCCTTTCTATTGCAATAGGTACCGGTGTGGGACTTATTGTATACTTAATATTTCTTTATTTCCATATAGACATATATGGATGGAATTTAGGTTTGATTTTTGCACCATTGGCTGCGGGATATGTTGAAACAATAGCTGCAGAGAGGCTAATTGGAGAAGATATCGGAGCTATAAGTGCATTTATCCTATTCATTGACACTACTTTTTACAGTTTTATTTTGAAAAATCCCACATTAGGATTCAATATCATTACCGCCGGGTCAATTATTGTAATCTTGCAGGCAGCATTTCCGACCTTAATCAATTACATTCTTTTAGTTTTAATTGGAGGATTCCTAAGTGGTTTTGCAAAGTCCATTAAAAGCTTTGAACGAAAATTAAAAACCCGTGTTGAAAATCAGCAGACATTTGCATGGGAAACAAAAGATGAAAGAATGAATGATGGTCAAATTCATTACTTTGATGAGGATGAAAGCAATGCCAAACTGAACAACCTGGGATTCTATTTTCTGACAAGCACAGACATGAAAGACAGAGCCCACAACACTCTCGGAATTTTTCAAAGCGAAGTGATAATTGAAAAAGATGCAAGATTAATAGCAATGGATGCTGAAATAGCTGAACAGGAAAAGCTTAATATGATTAAGACAGGAAAGGATGAATGTCTAATCAAACTTGCAGACAAGATTCAAGATTATGGAGGAAATGGAATAATAGACCTGACCATGAACTACACCCTGATAGGAATGAGTGGAGAAATCCAAATAACTGCAATGGGCATGGGAATTTATATCAGATAATGATCATTAATAAGGAGGCTATAAATGAATAAGGAAGATTTTATTAGTGAATTAGTTAAACAAACAGGATTAACTAATGAACAAGGAGCTGCTGCAAATGACATTTTTGAAAATACATTTTTAGCTGGAAACAAAAATAAAGACTTGATTGTAAGTCAATTGACTGAAAAATTAGGAATTGACGAATCCAAAGCAGACATGATTTATACAGCAGCTATTGGAATACTTTCAAGTGGTGTATTAGACAAGGTAACTAGCATATTCAAATAGAGGTGAAAATATGGAAAATAAAGGAACAATCATCATTCCAATAATCGGATATATTATTGCATTAATATCTCCACTTCTTGGATTGGTTTACGGAGCTATTTTAGTATTCTTTAAAAAAGACACTCCATTATACCAAAAGCACGGACGCTTCATAATCTACTTTGCAATTTTAGTATTCATTATAAGCTTGATTTTAGTGTTCGGTTTAGGAATTAGATTTATTTGAATGAATTAACATTCATTCATTTAATTTTTTTAACCTATCTTTAAATTCCTGATTTTTACTGCAACCACTTATTGCTTTTTTTAATATTTCTTTTTCAGATTCAATGTCACCCTGTTTTTGATAGATATTGGCCAATGATTCATAAGCTTTTGAAGAATCTGGCAAAGCAAAAATAACCTGTTTGTATAACTCAATCGCTTCAGTCAAATTCCCCTTATCTTCTGCATATTTAGCCTCACTCATGATATTGGAAATGTTTTTTAATTGACTATCATCTTTTTTAGGTTTGATTTTTCCCTCAACGTTTCTCAATTTATCAAATATATCGTTTGCTTCATCTATATCAAAATTTTGACCAGTTTTCCTATTATCACTCATAATATCACCTTAAGGCAGGACTCCTAACATTTTTAATGCCACATATAACACCAATACTGAAAAAATTATCTTTAACTTTTTTTGAGGCACTTTGTGTGCAAATTTGGCTCCAATTGATGCTAAAGGCACTGAAAAACATGCAATCAGTGCAAGATTGATTAAACTTACATATCCAATTGAGTATGGAAATGTGCTTACGCCCCAACCGGAGACAATATAAGACAAAAATCCTCCAATAGCAGTCAGACTAATGAAAATTGAAGATGTGCCTATTGCCTCAATCATTGAAAAGCCAAGAAGTGCAGTCAATATAGCGATCAAAAAGACTCCTCCACCAACCCCCAACAATCCTGATGAAAAACCAACCAGCAATCCAATTATTGCACTTGTTAAAAGATTGAATGGAATCTTAGCATCTTCCCTCTCTTTATTTATGTTTACAACATTATTTACAGTTATAAACAGCAACAAACATCCAAAGATTATTTCCAATACTCTTGAAGGCAACCCTGATGCTACAAATCCTCCAATTGCACCACCGATTATTCCAAAAATCCCCAAACGAATTCCTGGTTTTATAATGTCATCCATTTTTCTGGTGTGCCTATAAGCTCCACTGAGAGATGTTGGAATAATAATAGCCAAACTTGTACCTAATGAGATTAGCATTGCAAGGTCAGGCTCAACGCCAATATACTTCAATAAGAAGTATTGGAGAGGAACTATTAGAAATCCTCCACCTACACCCAAAAGCCCTGATGCAAATCCTGCACAGATACCTATCAAGATTAACCCTATGTAGTATTCAATTGGAAACATAACATCACTTATTTAAAGTATTAACAATTAAAGTATTGTTGATGAGGATTAATAAAACTATACTAATTGGAATGATATTTATCTTATTTGCAGGTTTGATTTTCCTAACCGATGCATTTACCCCAATCATAAGGCCAATTACATACCTGTTTTTAATGGGGTCATCCAAAGGCAAAGACATAATATTCTTTGGCCTTTTAGGTTTATTCCTAATATTGTCCCAATTAATCAAAAAAGATGTTGACATGAGTAAATATTTGAAGGTTTCAATTGTTTTAGGTACAGTTTTATTAATTTCAGGCATATTTTTAGAGGTATTGTTCAGGATGCAAATGGGCATTGGACTCAACACTGTTTTTTGCTCTATGACTAACGGCATGAGTTCCACAAGCATTTTACATACTCATCTGTTAAAGTCCATTTTAGGAGCAGTCCTATCCAAAATAATGGGGCCATTTGTTCAAAGTGGAATCAACACTGGCGTTGGCCTATATGCATATCTTCCAAGTTTTGCATTTTTAGTGATTTTACTGATTCCAATACTTTTTGCAACAATTGTTCTCGCATCACAAAATCGCCCTTGGTTTACAAATTTCCTGATAGCATTCTTTTCAAGCTGCTTAATCATAGGGATAATAGATGGAGGAATGTTTGCAACACCTTCATACGTTGGAATATTCGGACTTTATTTAGTTTACAGAAATGGTTATTACCTAAATTACATTCTAGGCATATTGTTAAATGATAAAAAATTGCTTGAATGCAATGAGTTAAACCCTCCCATTTACCGCAAACAAGATTTAGGACACATAAGATACATATTCAACAGGCTCGGAATTTATATGCTAGTGGGTTTAGTCATACTGCTAAGGTTCACAATAGCATTTGCAGGTGCCGAACCTGATTATTACACTGTTGAAATAGTAGACATCTCTGATGACGTTGATTTTGGAGACATTCCAATTACTCATATCAACAACACAACTTACCATGTAGATTCAAGCTACAATGAGATGCAGCTGATTAATGACTTGAAAATTCCGTTAAACAACTCATGTGAGTATTATACGGTTTCATGGAACATCTATTCTTATTTAGAGTGATTATATGAAAAAGATCTATTTGATTTTGCCAATCCTAGCCGGATTCATGTTCGGATCAAGCGGAATTTTTGTTCGTACATTAACCCAAAACGGAATCGATCCAACCACATTGCTGTTCTTGAGGTTTTCAATAGCGATAATTCCATTGATGATTGCAATTCTTTTAACTGATAAGAAACTGCTGAAAATAAATCTAAAGGACATTCCATTAATTCTGCTTTGTGCGATGTGCATCGTGGGGCTTAACTTATGTTACAATGAGTCAATGAACACTGTTCCACTATCCCTTGCGGCAGTATTGCTGTCCATAGCTCCAAGTTATGTGTTAATTCTCGCATACATTCTATTCAGAGAAAAGATAACCTCAAAAAAGATAATCTGCATGTTGCTTGCAATATTTGGATGCATCTTGATGACTGGCATTTTAGAAAACGACCTGTCCAACATACCATTGTTAGGAATCCTCTGCGGAATAGGTGCAGGGCTGTTTTGGGCGGTTTACCTCATGGCATCCAAAAAATCCATCGAAAATGGAAATCACACTTACACAATACTAATCTATTCAATAATTTTCATCTCAATCGCACTGTTGCCGTTTACCGATTTCGGACAAATCAACAATTTTGTCAACATCAACCCAACATTAACAGTGTTGTTTTTGATTGTGCACTCCACATTTTCATTTGCACTACCATATATCTTTTCAACTTTGAGTTTAAACTATATAGACTCAGGAACTTCATCAATATTCATGTCTGGCGCAGAGCCATTGGCAGCATTGATTTTCGGATTTTTGATATACTCCGAGGTTCCGACAATTTTTATGTTTTGTGGATTCATCCTAACAATAATTGCAATGATGAGGTTGAGCAGAACTGATAAAGTAAAAAATTAATTACATCTAAGAGAGGTGTATTTCAACTGTAAATGCTTTAAATTAAAAAATAAGAGAAAATAAATCTAATTTTAAAAATTAAAGTAATTTTAAGCCCAAAATTAAAAAGCAATATAAATAATCATGATATAATAAAATTGTGTTAAAAATATGGACTTACTCGGAAAAGATTTTCATACAGTAAATGGCCAAAATCTAGCCAAATTTAATATAAACATGAAAAAACTATTACTGATGGAATAAAAAATCATAAAAATGAAATTTGAGCAAATGAAAAAATTTAAGATTAGACCCCGATGAAATAATAATTTTAAAAAAAATTGAATTTAACGTGAATTTTTTCATCTCCAGTAATAAAATAAAATTCAAGAAAATTATTTAAATCTAATCAATTTACACAAAAGTGCATAATTTACAAAAATTTATTTATTTTAAAAACAAACCTTTACATATGATTCTAAGCATTATTATACCCACCTACAATGAAGAAGAATACCTCCCAAAATTACTTGACAGTATTAAAAGTCAAAGCTTTGACGACTATGAAATAATTGTGGCCGATGCCAACTCAACAGATAAAACCAGAGAGATTGCTGAAAGCTATGGGTGCATTGTAGTTGATGGAGGGCTTCCAGGAGTGGGTAGGAATAATGGTGCTCGTGTTGCAAAAGGAGAATACTTATTATTCCTAGATTCCGATTTAGTGCTAACTGATGATTATTTGAGAAATGTCATATATGAATTTAGAATGGAACATCTGGGAATTGCAATAACTCAAATGTTGCCATTATCAGATAAAACTACAGACAAGTTATTCCATGACTTTGCAAATTATTTCATGATAGGAGTGGAAAAAATCAAGCCTCACGGTGCAGGATGCTACGGTATGATTGCCAAAAGATCACTGCATGAAGAATTAGGCGGTTTTGATGAATCCCTAACTTTCGGTGAAGATACAGATTATATTGAAAGATTAGCTCAAAAAGAACGCTTCAGAGTCATAAGAAACGCAAAGATTGGCGTTTCAACCAGAAGACTGGAAGAAGAGGGTCTTGTCACTTTAATCAGACAATACGGAAAAAGTACTGTGAATGACTTTTTAGGAAAAAGGACCAGTGCTGAAGATTTGAATTACACTTTTGACCATGGAGCAAACAAGATGACTCCTTCAAGATTGGATTCACTTATCAAAAGGGCTGAAAGCATCAATAAGATTAAGGAACAATACGATAAATCCATGAGGATAGTTAAAAGATCTCAAAACCAGCTCAAAAGCCCACAAATTAGAAGCAAAAAAGTTGTTTTTTACTGTGTATGTGGCGAAGGAATGGGACATTCAATCCGTACAGGAGTAATCGTCAACAAACTTCAGGAAATTTATGACGTGTACATTTTCACACATGGAAATGCATTTGACTACTTGAGTTCCAAATTTGACAATGTCTATGAAATCGGCGGATTCAATACTGTATATATCAACAACAAGGTTGACAACGTGAGAACTCTTGTCAGCGCATTGAAGAGAAACCCTCATAATCTAAAATCAAATTATGACGAATTATACAAGAAAGCTAGAGAGTTATCCCCTGACGTCATTGTAACTGATTTTGAAATGTACTCAACATATGTGTCCAAACTATTGAACATTCCTCTCATAAGCTTAGACAATATACATATAATCACACAAGCTGAGATATCATACCCTCAAAATCAGAGACTTGAAATGCTTAAGGCAAAGGCAGTAATCAAAACATATGTCGTCAAGCCAAAAGTTCACATTATCACCAGTTTCTTTTATCCAAAAATTAGATCAAACAAAAATGCAGTCATATATCCTCCAATCATCCGTGAGGATATCTTGAATTTACAACCAACAACCAAAGACCACATTGTCGTTTACCAAACCAGTAAAGAAAGTGTAAAACTTATAAAACGCCTAAAAGAATTAAAAAATGAAAAATTTATCGTTTATGGTTTTAACAAAGATGAAATTGACGGTAACTTAACATATAAACAATTCAACGAGGACGAGTTCTATGATGACCTGGCCAGTGCCAAGGCGGTTATCTGTAACGGAGGATTCACATTCATTACAGAAGCCATAACCCTTAAAAAGCCTATATATTCCGTTCCAGCCAGAGGAAACTTTGAACAATTGCTTAACGGATATTATGTCCAAAAACTCGGATTTGGAGAATATCATGATAAAATGAGTGTCAACAGACTTGAAAAATTCTTGAATAGGCTCCCGAAATATCAAGAGAAATTATCCAAAGTTAAAAAGACAAGTAATGATGGAATAATAAAAGAATTGATTTATAGAATTGATAAATATTCTAAAAATTAATTTTTACTTATTTTAAAAAAAGATAAAAAATAAAGCATAACTATAAAGTTACGCCCATTTCTAATTGTTCAGTTAATTCTTTGTACCTGTTACGTATTGTAACTTCAGTTACACCAGCAATGTCTGCAACATCCCTTTGTGTTTTTCTCTCACCGAGTAAAACGGATGCAATGTATAATGCAGCTGCTGCCACACCAGTAGGTCCTCTTCCAGAAGTCAATCCTTTCTCCATTGCTTTTTCAATGATTTCAATAGCCTTGGATTGTGCTTCTCCAGATAAACCAAGTTCTGATGCGAATCTTGGCACATAGTCAACTGGGGAAGTTGGCGGCAATTTTATATTTAACTCACGAGTGAGGAACCTGTAAGTTCTTCCAACTTCTTTTTTGGTTACACGAGAAACTTCAGCAATTTCATCCAAAGTACGAGGCACGTTACAACGTCTGCATGCGGCATATAATGATGCAGCAACTACTCCTTCGATACTTCTTCCTCTAATTAATTTATTATCTACAGCACTTCTGTAAACAACACTCGCAGCTTCCCTTACGCTTCTTGGAAGACCTAACCTTGAAGAGTCACGGTCAAGTTCACTTAGTGCAAATGCAAGGTTTCTTTCAGTAGCACCTGAAATTCTGATTTTTCTTTGCCATTTTCTTAGTCTGTACCATTGAGCTCTATTCCTTGCTGGAATGTCACGACCATAGATGTCTTTATTTCTCCAGTCAATCATGGTACTTAGACCTTTATCGTGAATAGTATAAGTAATTGGAGCTCCAACCCTTGTACGTTTATCTCTTTGTTCGTGGTCAAATGCTCTCCATTCAGGACCCATATCCACTAGATTTTCATCAATAACTAATCCACAGCGAGCACATACTACTTCTGCTCTTTCATAGTCTCCAATTAATTCTTCAGAACCACATTCAGGACATACTGTTTGTTTTGAATCATCGTAAACGTCATTAGATCTTTTACTTTCGATTTCTGCTTTACGTCCTCTTCTAGGAACTTCTTCTATTTTTTCTGTCGTGGTTTCATCCTCCTTTTTCTATGTTTCTTGGATTTTGGTTTTGATACAAATAGTTTTTCGCCACTATTTTTATTTAATTCATCTCTATCGGCTGATTTGAAAAGACGAATTGAGATGTATGGTTGTTTGGTAGGTCCAAAAACATAGCTAACCTTACCTATCTTGTTCTTCTTACTATCAAAAACAATCCCACCTGGTGAAGGTGTTTTGGTAGATCTAGCTATTAATTTTCCAGAGTTTGCAACATGCAAACTATTTCCTAAAAATTTCATATAATCAAACTTAAAATCAAATCTGTATCACTTAAATAATTAGAAATAAGTTATATATAAATGTATCGCATAGATTTATATATAAATATTGATTTCTATTTAAATGTTTTTCTATTTTTTTGTGAAGCCAACTATCTCTGCAAGAGTCTTGCCATTTGAGATATCTTTGATGATATGTGATTCCTTGATTTTCACACCTAAACTTGCAATCATGGTTTTTGTGAATAGTTCTTTAGGAATCACAACAATACCACTTTCATCTCCAAAGAAGAAGTCTCCCGGATTTACTGTAGTGCCTTCAACATCGATAGGTTCATTTAATGTGCCTAACCCTAAGGCTGAACCTGCATTAGGACAGAAATTACTTGCAAAAATTGGGTAGTCCATGTATAAAAGTGCATCCAAGTCACGGGCAGATCCGTAAATCACGGTTGCCTTGATGCCGTTATCCCTTGCACAAGTGGAAGCGAGCTCACCCCATATTGCCTTATCGTCATCATCTACTTTAAAAAATAAAATGTCTCCTTCACCAGCAGCATCTATGGCTAAAGCTGAAGTTCCCCAATCGTCACTATCGGTTTCGGCAGTGAATATGGTTCCCCAAACCTTCTGATTGTTGATTGGCTTGATTGATTGAATAACACCTGATCTTCTTGAAATGCCATTGTATGCATCTGAAATTTGACATGCAGTAATGTTATCAAGTAAAGACTGCAAATTAATATATTGACTGTAATTCTTTCCATTGAACTTCAAGTCCTCAATAGTAACATCATCTAATTTAATATCATTAACATCAACACGTTTGTTTAAATTTTTATTTTTATTTAAAACATCACTCGGACTAATTGACATAACTTATCACTTCAATACTTAATATATCCGACACTATTAAAATACATTTCACACACTTTATATATTAGTTTAACCAAAATATTATTTGTAGTATTGAAGAAATACTTGAAATTATTATATACTTATTGAGTTTATTTACATTATTCATTATTATAATTATTATTAATTAAACAAATCGAGGAGAAAAATTATTATTAGGACAAAATAAATAAATA
>R25__coassemble_1136_pt1 | contig 13911 bp, 12 predicted proteins | sample R25__metabat2_low_PE_004 | metagenome-assembled genome bin R25
TCCAAGATAGCTTTTAAAAAATCAAGAAAATCTTAGCTTGACAGCATTGCTTTTTTTAAAAAAACTTTTAAACTATAATGATAATATATTAATATATTGGAGATGTTATTATGGCTGATCTAAAAGGTACAAAAACTGAAGAAAATTTAAAAGCAGCATTTGCTGGCGAGTCCCAAGCACATACTAAATACCAATATTTTGCAGCTAAAGCAAAAGAAGAAGGATACGTCCAAATCCACGATATTTTCATGGAAACTTCTAAAAACGAAAGAGAACACGCTAAAATCTGGTTCAAATTGTTACACGATGAAGAAGTACCAGACACAATAGCAAACCTCAACGCTGCAGCTGACGGTGAAAACGAAGAATGGACCGCAATGTACAAAGAGTTCGCAGAAACCGCTAAAGAAGAAGGTTTCCCAATGATTGCATTCTTATTTGAAAAAGTGGGAGCAATCGAAAAAGAACACGAAGAAAGATACAGAACTTTACTTGCTAACGTTGAAAACGATGCAGTATTCAACAAGGAAGAAGACATCGAATGGAAATGTGAAAATTGTGGATTTGTTTTCAAAGGTCCTAACGCACCTGAAAAATGTCCTGTATGTGGACTTCCAAAAGCACACTTTGAAGAAAGAGCTACTAACTTCAAATAAGCTCTTTTAACTTTTTTTATTTTTTACTTTTTTTCAATTACCGTGATTATTATGAACAAGATGGTTGTATTTCTGATTAGGCACCCAAGGTTTCCCGATGTTTCCATAAAGGGACTTGTCGATGGTGATTACCTGTTGGATGAGGAGGCTCAAAAATATGCAGAGGGAATCATCCAATATTATCAGGGAGATAAGATCCGTTGGGAGTTTCCTGTAAACCAGTTCATGAAGAATTCCATAAAATGGAACGCTTATGAGGAACTGAAGGGAATCATATCAGACAACGAAAAGGAGATTGCTTGCACAATCTTTGAGGGAGACAAGACCAAGATAAACTGCAAGTATGATGACATGGTGATTGAAAGGGAAGTATTGACCTGGTAAAAAAATATTTAAATTCATTAATTATAATATTATTTTAACGGAGATGTTAATTATGGCAGATTTAAAAGGAACTAAAACCGAAGAAAACTTACAAGCAGCACTCACCGGTGAGTCCTGCGCACGTGTTAAATACGAATTTTACGCTTCTCAAGCTAAAAAAGATGGTTACGTTGAAATCAAAGAGATTTTCCAAGAATCATCCGACAACGAAAAAGAACATGCAAAAATCTGGTTCAAATTGCTAAACGGCGGCAAAGTGCCTGACACCTTAACCAACCTCGCAGATGCAGCAGCTGGTGAAAACCACGAATGGACTGAAATGTACAAAGAATTCGCTGAAACTGCACGTGAAGAAGGTTTCGATGACATTGCAGCATTATTCGATGCAGCAGGCGCAACCGAAAAAGCACACGAAGACAGATACAACGCATTGTCCGCAAAAATCAAAGCTGACAAAGTCTTCAAGAAAGATGAAGAAATTGCATGGAAATGTAACAACTGTGGATACATCCATTATGGAAAAGAAGCTCCAGAAGTTTGTCCATTATGTGACCACCCACAAGCACACTTCAGAAAACAAGACACTAGTTACATCTAGTTTCTTTTTTTTCTCTTTTTTTACTTTTTTGTTACCAAACACTCACCAAAACTTTTTATATCTTGAAAAAGCCTTTTAATTTTACGGAGTTGATAATATGAGAAAATTAGAAGGCTCTAAAACAGAACAAAACTTAAGAACAGCACTTGAGGGCGAAGCTTTCGCTCACATGAAATACGAGTACTATGCCTCACAGGCCAAAAAGGACGGCTTTGTTGAAATCCAGGACATCTTCCTTGAAACCTCCGCAAACGAGAAGGAGCACGGCAAGGTATGGTTCAAGATCTTGCATGATGGAAAGGTGCCGGACACCCTGACCAACCTCAAGGAATCCATGGAAGTCGAGAAGTACGAATGGTCTGACATGTACAAGAACTTCGCAAAAACCGCCCGTGAGGAAGGCTTTGATGACATTGCAGAACTGTTTGAATTAACCTCAACTGTCGAAAAGGCTCATGAGGAAAGATACAAGACTCTTGCAAAGAATATCCAAAGGGATAAGGTGTTCAGGAAAAGCAAGGAAATCGTCTGGAAATGCAACAATTGCGGATACCTTCACAGGGGCAAGAACGCTCCCGAAACCTGTCCGATGTGTGACCATCCTCAAGCACATTACAGAAAACTGACAAAGGGTTATGAATGACCCTTTTTTCTCTTTTTTTAGTTAAGTTTATATTTAATAACAATCTAATAACTATCTTAAAAAGTGATATTATGATAGAAAATAATATTTGCCTTTTAACAGATAGTTATAAGGTGACACATCACTACTTTTACCCAAAAGGTACACAAAAGATTTATTCCTACCTTGAAAGTAGGGTTGGTGCCGAATTCAACAAAACTATCTTTTATGGGCTTCAATATATAATCAAAAAGTATTTGGAAGGTCAAGTTGTAACCCAGGAGAAAATCGATGAGGCAGACAAACTCATGTCCGCTCACCTTGGGGAAGGCATCTTCAACAGGGAAGGCTGGCAATATATCCTTGACGAGCATGACGGATTTCTGCCTGTTGAGATAAAGGCGGTTCCGGAAGGTACTCCTGTAGATGTAAGCAATGTTTTGATGACCGTTGAGAATACCGACAATAAATCATATTGGCTCACCAATTATCTTGAATCATTGCTTTTGCAGGTCTGGTATCCTTCAACAGTGGCAACATTGTCCGCTGAAGTCAGGAAACTCTGCAACTTCTACCTTGAGGTCACAGGATCAAGCAAGGACAATCTTGACTTCATGCTTCATGATTTCGGTTACCGTGGAGCAACATCCACAGAATCATCAATGCTTTCAGGTTCAGCTCATTTATTAAGCTTTTCAGGAACCGACACAATTCCTGCATTGACAATACCTGAAAACTACTACAATGACTCCAATTTATATGGATTTTCCGTTCAGGCAACAGAGCACAGCGTAATGACATCCCTTGGTCCTGAAGGAGAATTCAAACAGATAATGAATGTCATTGACAATGCAAAAGAGGGAATATTGTCAATGGTTATCGATTCCTATAACTACAGGAATTTCCTCATTGAAGCTGGAAAGTCAGGAAGCGAGCTTAACGAGGCAATATTGAACTTCCTTGACGGCGAGAACAACAAGGTGGTGTTCAGGCCGGACAGTGGTGAACCTGTATCCACAACAATCGACTGTTTGAACTTGCTTGCGGAAGGATTCGGAAGCCATTTGACCCCTGAAGGATATAAGGTGTTTGACCTCAATATCGGCCTTTTATGGGGAGACGGACTCAACTATCAAAAGATACGTGACATATTATTTGCCATGAAATCCAACGGATGGGCCGCTGAAAACATAATCTTCGGTATGGGTGGAGGATTGCACACTGCAGTCAACCGTGACACCCAGAGAAACGCGTTCAAGTGTTCAGCCCAATTGAGAGATGGCGAATGGCATGACATCTTTAAAAATCCATTGGATCCTAGTAAAAAATCAAAGACAGGAAGATTCAAGCTGATTCAAGATGACACTTCATTCAAGACAGTTCCAATCACCGATGATGGGGATGACATTCTTCAGACCGTATTCAAGGATGGGGAATTATTGATTAATGATGAGTTTGCAAATATTAAGAATAGGGCTTTGAAATATTCAAGTTATTTATGAGGTGGTTTTAATGTGTACAGCAAGCAATTACATAACTGACAATCATTATTTCGGTCGTAATTTCGACTATGAGATATCATACAATGAAAGGGTTACAATAACCCCTAGAAACTACAAGTTTGAATTCAGGAAAATAGATCCAATCGAATCCCACTATGCAATCATCGGAATTGCAGCAGGAATCGACGGATATCCTTTATATTATGACGCATGCAATGAAAAGGGATTGTCCATTGCAGGACTCAACTTTGCAGGAAATGCGGTTTACCGTGAAGTTGAGGAGGATATGGTCAACATAACTCCTTTTGAGCTGATTCCATACCTTCTCGGTAAGGCTTCAAGCGTAAGCGAGGCACGTGATCTTCTGGCTGAAATCAATCTCGTCAACATCAATTTTGCAGACGAGCTTCCATTGTCTCCGCTACACTGGATGATGTCTGATGAGCATGAGGCTATCGTAATCGAGCCTATGGCTGACGGATTGAAAATCTTCGACAATCCTGTAGGGGTATTGACAAACAACCCTCCGTTCGACAAGCAACTGTTCTACCTCAACAACTACCGTGCATTGTCAAACAAGAATCCTGAAAAGACTTTCGGCGGAGACTTTGACATGGACGAGTATTCACGTGGAATGGGTGCAATAGGACTTCCTGGTGATTTGTCATCAGCTTCAAGGTTTGCAAAGGTCGCTTTCACACGTGCAAATTCATACTCTGACAGTGACGAGGCAAGCAGTGTCGGTCAGTTCTTCCACATTTTGGGCTCTGTAGAGCAGCAAAACGGCTGCACATTCATCGCAGACCCTGACCTGTATGAATATACAATCTACACTTCATGTTACAACACTAACAAGTGCATATTGTATTACAGGACTTATCACAACTCACAAATCACTGCAGTTGACCTGAACAATGAGGATTTGGACTCAGACGAGTTGATCAATTATCTTTTAATTAATGAAGAGCAAATAAATTTCATTAATTAAACTTTTTTCTTTTTTTATTCAATTTTTTCTTAACTATTTATATCATTAAATCCAAATATAGATATATTCTATAAATTTTTACAATTGAGTAATGCTTAATTGTTAAAATGAGGTATATAATGAGGAATATTTATAAAATTGCATTTGTTTCAATATTGATTTGCTTATTTGTTGCAATTCCCGCAAGTTTTGCAATGGATAATCAGACAGTTATTGGAATTGCTGATGATAATCATAATGACATATTGGAAAGTGCGGATGATGATGATGTCATTGGCAATGAGTGGTATTTTGATGCTTCACTGGACAATGACAATGGAAATGGGTCAATTGACAGTCCGTATAAGTATTTAACTTCTTCAAGAATTGAGGATAATTCCACTATCTATTTGAAAAATGGTGAATATGACTTTTCAAGTTCTTCTAAAAATATTAATAATGTAAGCATAATAGGTGAGGATTCAGAGTTAACCATTATTAAGAATGCCAATTTCAAGGCCTATGGTTCATGCACTCTTTTAAATGTGACCTTAATGAATTCAGCTATTTCAAGCATTAAATCAGGTAATTTGACTGGTATTGTTAATTTGGACAATTCCATTTTCATTGATTGTGAAGGAGAACTGGGAGGAGCAATCTTCATTAAGGAGGGTTTCTTAAATGTCACCAATTCCAGATTCATTAACAACAATGCAAATATTGTTGGCGGTGCAATAGCTTCATTTTATTCATCCATAAATTTAAACAATGTCACATTCATGGGTAACAAGGCAAAATACTATGGAGGTGCCGTATACTCATTATACGGTAACATTACCATACTGAACTCCACATTCTCCAATAACTCCGCTAATGAGGGTGGAGCACTCTTCCTTGATGATATGGACCCAAGCACCATATTAGACAATAAGTTTTTAAACAATAGTGCCGATAGCGTCGGTGCGGCATATCTGATTTCCAACAAGCTGACAGATTCCCTTTTGGAAAACAATCTGTTTGAGAATAACTCTGCTGATTATGCGAATGATGCCTTAGAGATCAGCACTCATGACTTGACGGTTTCAATGGGTGATTACATATTTACTTATTACACTCCAAGCTTCAACGGAACAATCCCGGAAAAATACGATTTGAGGGATGATGGTTATGTAACACCTGTTAAGAGTCAGGGAAGCGGTGGAAACTGCTGGGCCTTTGCAACACTAGCTGCATTGGAATCATGCATCCTCAAAGCCAATGGAATCTCATATGACCTGTCTGAAGAGAACATGAAAAACCTCATGGGTAAATATTCAGGTTTAGGATGGAATATGGAAACCAACAATGGAGGATACGATGACATGGGTGTGGGATATCTTGTAAGCTGGTTGGGTCCTGTTAATGAAAGTGATGATATATACAGTGCATCAGCTATCATTTCACCGGTATTGACCAGTTTTTACCATATTCAAAATGTAGTGTATTTGGTAAGGAACGGTCCGACAGATAACGATGCGATTAAAAAGGCGATTCTTGAATATGGAGCAGTTGCAACAAGCATCTACTGGTCAGGCTCATATTCCAATGGTAAAAGTTACTATTATTCAGGGTCTAGTGGAGCAAACCATGCTGTGACCATTGTCGGTTGGGATGACAATTACTCAAAAAGCAACTTCAAGACAACCCCTGCAGGGGATGGTGCCTGGATAATCAAAAACAGTTGGGGAACTGGAAGTGGTGAAAATGGATATTATTACGTGTCTTATTATGACTACAAATGCGCACAGGTCGGAAGGGATGACATCACATACACTTTCATATTGAATGATACAATCAAATTCGATAAGAACTATCAGTATGACATTCCGGGCAAAACCGATTTCTTTTTAAACTCTTCAAGCACTGTATGGTACAAGAATGTATTTAATGCAACTGATGATGAGTATTTGGCTGCGGTGTCCACATATTTCCAAAAATTAACCAATTATACAGTATCAATTTATGTCAATAGTGTTTTGAAGCACACTCAAAGCGGATTTTCAGATATTGGATATTACACAATTGACTTGAACCAGATGATTCCTCTTAAGGCCGGAGACATTTTTGAGGTTGTTTTCAATATAACTGTTGATGGTGAAGCCGCTTTCCCGATTTCAGAGAAGGTTTCATTGAATAAATTGTTTTACACTGAAAATTTTTCATTTTTAAGTTATGACGGAATAAACTGGGTTGATATATTCAATTTAACCTGGAAATATTCCACTCACACTTATAACTCTCAAGTTGCATGCATTAAGGCATTTACAGTATTGAATGAGATCAACACAACAATAATATTGTCAGACAATCCTGAAGACGGTTTCAATATCACTGCAACAGTTTTAAATCAATATGGTCGTCCTGTAAACAATGGAATTTTAACATTCACAATCAACGGCACCGATTATCCAGTAAATATTGTCAATGGCGTTGCCAGAATCCATCTGAAATTGATTCCAGATGAGTATGATGTTTCAGCCAGATTTGAGGCTGTGGGATATAACTCATCAAATGCAAATGGCAGGTTTATATCATACGGTTTCACAAAAATCGAGTTGAACTATGACAATGAGTATAATCCTGTGATTATTCGTGTAAATGTAACCGACCACTATGGTGATGTTGTAAGCAATGGTAACGTGACCTTTGTTTTGGATGGTGAGGAATTTGTAGTGGGTCTTGTTGAAGGATATGGAACTCTCACTCACATATTTAAGAGTTTAGGTTCAAATGAGATATCTGCTTCATATAAAGGAGATTGTTATTTCTCATCCGATTTGAAATCCAACGTTACAGTCCTTTCAACTATTGTTTCCGCTAATGAGGTCAAGACTTTAAATTCACAGTATCAGTTCAAGTTGCTTGACAATTATGGAAACCCTTTGAAAAACGCTAACGTTACACTGTCATTAAACTCAAAAGATTATAATTTGAACACTGATGAGAATGGTATTGCCTGGATAAACATAAATTTAACTCCGGGCAATTATGTAATTGAAATCGTCAACCCATTAAACGGTGAGATGAAATCCCAAAATATCACGGTTGTCAAAAGGATCACTGAAAACAAGGCAGTGACAATGTATTACGGTGCCGGATCAAGCTATAAGGTTCGCGTATTTGACGACAATGGAAATGCTGTCAAAAATCTTAAAGTCAAGTTCACAGTCAACGGCAAGACCTATTACAGATACACCGATTCAAACGGCTACGCTTCACTAAAAATATCCCTAAAACCGAACAAGTACACAATAACTGCCGAATACAAGGGATTCAAGGTGTCCAATAAAATCTCAGTAAAATCCACAATAATAACCAAGGACAAGACAGTCAAGAAAGGAAAGACCATTAAGTTCAAAGCCAAATTATTGAATTCCAAGGGTAAAATCCTTAAAAACAAGAAAATAACCTTCAAGTTCAAGGGCAAGACCTACAAGGTAAAGACCAACAAGAAGGGAATTGCAACCTTGAAAATCACCAAAAAGTATAAGGTTGGAAAATACACCATTTCCTCAAAATATGGTAAATTAACCATCAAAAATAAGATAACAATTAAAAAATAAGGTTAAAAAACCTTATTTATTTGCTTTTATTAGTTTGCGTGCTGCTTTTATGTCAGTATTGTAGATGTGGCCGGAGGTTGAGTGGTAGTGGACTCCGCCGAAGTTCAATTTTTCTCCGACAATTTCCTTGTTGACCTCTTCCTTCATTTTCAATCCAAGGTAAGCTATGAAGAACATGTTTGAGTAAAATGCTCCGAATATGTCATTGCTTCTGAAGATGCAGTGGATTGTCAGTTCGTTGTCACGGACAAGGCATTGGACAAATTGAAGGCAGGGAATGTCTTCCTCTTCGGCATCCTCGATAGGGTTGATTGTAACTGCAACCGCACGGTTTGATCCGGTAGCGGTCAATATTCTCTTTTTCATGCTTTCGAACTGGTCAACGTCGAAGTGTGCGAATATACGGTTAGGGTATGTGTATACGAATCCCTGTGTGTTGTTGATGATGTCGGGGTCTTCCACGGACTTCACGTATTCGTATAGTGCGTCGCTTTTGATTGGACATCCCTCGATGTCGTATTTTCCGGATTTTATGTCGGCCAGCATCATTTCTGTTGTGTAGTTTTGGTATTTTGCCCTGAATTTCAAGTCCATCGGGTCATCTATTATGTAAAAGTTACCTAAACTTTCTAACAAATGATGATTTGAGTCCTTGTATGTTTCCTTTCCGCTTTTCAAGATTTTATCTACAAAATCTAAGTAACATTGATTAATACTTAACATATAAAACAGTCCTTTTTAAAAATTAATTAAATCTTTGTCTGTGTTAGTATATATTTTTAATCTAATATGAAATTGGATTTTTTCTGCCGTGTCATCTATGTATCACATTTAAGATAATTGAAATTCAATATATCAATCAATTATTTTAATGATATGATAAATAATTGAACATGTTTTTGATATAGTCTAATTTTAATTAGTCGCATTTTCAATTATATTGGCACTATTCCTCACTCACTTTTCTGATTAGTTTTGAGGGAACTCCTCCGACAATTGTTCCAGGCTCCACATCCTTGGTAACCACGGCCCCTGCAGCAACGATTGCGCCCTCACCTATTGTGACTCCAGGAAGGACTGTGACGTTTGAGCCAAGCCATGCCTTGTCCTCAATGTGGACGGGTTTTGGGTACATGTCCGCACGGGAATTCGGGTCCTCAACATGGTTCAATGTCAACAGGCATCCGTTGTGCCCGATTAGAACGTCGTTTCCAATGTATATTCCTCCCTGATCCTGCATCTTGCAGCCGGAATTTATGAACACGTTCTCTCCGACGTGGATATTCTTTCCGAAATCTGTGTTGAATGGTGGCATAAGTCCCAATGTCCTGTTTACAGGAGTGTTGGTCAGTTCGGCGAAAAGTTCCTGAATCTCTTCAGGTGTGTGGTATTCGTTGTTGATCTTATGGGTGATGATCAGTGCCTCGTGAAGCATCTCGGTCATGAACTTGTGTTCCTCTGACATGCCTACAATTCTCTTGCCACTGTTTACATAGTCTAGATATTCATTCAGTTGCATGAATAAATATATGTCATTTAAAGTTAAAAAAAGTTAGGTAATTATGCTATTTGCAAGCATATTTTACCATCAAATCAAATAACTCTTTCATTTTGTCTGTTGAGTCCTGCTTTGTGATGTTTTCAGGAATCTCATAAACGAAAGTAGGGTATCCTGCCTGTGCGATAGGCTTTGACACCAGAACTGCGGATGTTGACTTGTATGACTCGTTTCCGGTTCTTGGATAGTAGTTGAAGTCTGTTGTGTTGTTGATTTTTTGTGATATTTCGACAGACGCATTGTCCATTTCAGGAGTTGCAACATAGAATCCTTCACCGTACCACTCGACGTGTGAATGGCTGATGATCACGCAGTCCGCATCGGATTTTGTGACGTCGGGATTCACGAAGTCATGCACAAGGCTTTCACCGTTGGCCCTGCTTTTCTTGTAGTTTTTTGGGTCTTTTGTTACGTTTACCTGATAATGGATAATTTTAATGTCATCGTTTTCATTGGCATATTCCTTTGCAGCCTTGATTTCAGGATTGATTGCAAGCTTTTCCCTTGGATGGATTCCTGTAATCAGTGCAATGGAATTGTTCGCACTTGCATTTCCATAAATTATCTTCTCGACGGTTCCAAGACTGTTGTTGCCCAGCACCTGGTATGTTGAGTTTTCATCCTGGTAGTTTTCATACATTATGAGACAACCCAGAACAATAAGCAGAACCGCAATAAGAATTATTTTGGTTTTTCTTTTCAAGTTTTCACCTTGATTGATATTTTTTAATTTAAAAGTATATAAATTATTTTTTTTGAAATGTAAGTTTGGAAAAAAAGCAGTCATAATTAAACAAAAGCAGTATTAATATTATCCAGCCCAACCAATTAAGGTTAAACCAGATAACAATACATTTTAACACTGCTTCAACGTGTTTGTCGTTTAAATTTTCATGAAAATATTTAAGAAATAGAAAAACACCGATAAAATGTTTTTCTAATAATATATATGTAACTTAATAATATTTAAACGTATTTGAATAAGGGCTAAATTGAATTAGCCCTATGTTCTGGAAATCTCATTTCTAATATAGTCTTTTTCTTGTAAAGATGGGGAAAATCTTTACATTAATTAGTTGGTTTTCAAGCTATAAAAGCTTTTTTGTTTATTTGAACATAATTTCATTCATTAAAATCAATTTTGAGTTGTAATCATTGAAATATTGTAGTGTACGCCAATCAAATCAATTTTTCAATTTCGCCCATTATTTCAATATGTATATTTGTGAGGCAATTTTTTTAAACATTGATGCAATTTAATTAAATTTTTCAATATATTTTCTAATCAATTTAAATCAAAATCAAGATAATTTTTGGATACTTTTAAATATATTATCGAATATAATTATTAATACTTAAATCATTTAAGTGTAAATTAAGAAATTGTGTGAAATATATGACAAACGAAGACTTTGCAAAAAAGATTAAAGACATTAGAGCTAGACAAGACATGTCTATAGAAGAACTTGCCGAAAGAAGTGGCGTAAAGCAGGAAGTCCTTGAGGCTATGGAAGCTGGAGAAGTGATTCCATCACTCACTCCATTAACCAAAATGGCAAGGGCGTTAGGAGTAAGGCTTGGAACATTTTTAGATGACACACCGGAGCTTGGACCTGTAGTGACCCGTGGAGGAAAAACAGAAAACTCATTATATTTCTCAGGCAGGGAAGACGTGACAAACGCAACCAACCTGGAGTTCCACTCATTAGGTGCGGGAAAGATTGACAGAAACATCGACCCGTTCATGATAGACATAGACTTTGAAGAAGGGGAAAAGGAATTATCATCTCACGAAGGTGAAGAGTTCATTTACGTACTTGAAGGTGAAATTGAAGTCATATACGGCAAGGACACCTTTTCAATAGGTGTAGGAGACACCATTTTCTATGACTCAGCGGTTCCACACCACCTCCACGCAAAAAGCGAAGACGGCGCTAGGATATTAGCAGTCCTTTACACTCCATACTAGAGGGGGAATTGAGAATGAATAAAATAACTTTCGAGCCAAAAGTGGATAGATTTTACACAGCCAGGTTGGATTTACACTTGAACACATTGCATTTGGGATTGCATTAATGATTTGTATTTTGGTTAAGTTATTTTATTGAATAATATTTAGAGGTGAAAGTATGAGTGAATTATTTACAGAACTTCCATTAGGAAAGTTTTTCGAATCAATGGTTGAAAAGCAACCTGATCATGAGTTTATTATTTATCCAGACAGAAATTTAAGATTTACATACAAGGAATTTGACGAAAGGGTTGACAACCTTGCAAAAGGAATGTTGGCTATCGGAATCGAGAAGGGGGACCATGTGGGCATATGGGCCAAGAACGTGCCTGAATGGCTGACCTACATGTTTGCAACCGCAAAGATAGGCGCTACAATCGTTACAGTCAACACTGCCTACCAGTCACATGAGCTTGAATACGTGCTTAAGCAGTCAGACATGAAGGCATTGGCGATGACCGATGCGTTCAGGGACACAAGCTACTTTGACATCATCAATGAATTAGTGCCTGAGCTCAAGACCTGCGCTAGGGGACATCTTGTCGCTGAGAAATTCCCTCACTTGAAATTCATTTTCCATGTCGGTCAGGAAAAGCACCGTGGAATGTACAACACCAATGAATTGCTTTTATTAGGTATGAACTATGACGATGACGAGTACCAGAAGGTCAAGGATTCCGTAACCCAACATGACGTAATCAACATGCAGTACACTTCAGGAACCGAAGGGTTCCCAAAAGGTGTAATGCTCACATCACGTAACATCGTAAACGACGGCTACTACATTGGAGAAAACATGTACTACACTCCTGAGGACAGATTGCTTCTTCAGGTGCCTTTATTCCATTGTTTCGGTACAGTGCTTGGGGTCATGGCAGTTATCACCCACGGTTCAACCATGGTTGTTCTAGAGGAATATGACCCTCTTTTAGCAATTTCATCAATCCAGAAGGAAAAGTGCACTTCAATCTATGGAGTTCCTACAATGTTTATCGGAATGATGAATCACCCTATGTTTGAGATGTTCGACATGAGCTCACTTCGTACAGGTATCATGGCGGGATCCACATGCCCAGTCGAGACCATGAAGGATGCGATTGAGAAAATGAACATGAAAGGAATAACCAGCGTATACGGACTTACCGAGGCAGCACCTGGTTTTACACAAACAAACGCAAAGGATTCATTCGAGAAGAAAATCAACACTGTCGGCCGTAAGTTCCCGAACATTGAGGTCAAGATAGTTGATCCTGAAACCGGTGAGGAATTAGGGCCTGGCGAAAAAGGAGAAATCATGTGCAGAGGTTTCAACGTGATGAAAGGTTACTACAACATGCCTGAAAAGACCGCTGAAACAATCGAGCCTGACGGATGGCTTCACTCAGGAGACCTTGCGACAGTGGATGAGGACGGTTATTATTCAATTGTCGGAAGAATCAAGGACATGATCATCCGTGGTGGGGAAAACATCTACCCTCGTGAAATCGAGGAGTTCCTTTTCACAAATGACTGCGTTCAGGACGTTCAGGTTGCAGGAATCCCTGATGAGAAATACGGTGAAATCGTCGGAGCATTCATCATCAAGGAGGATGGCTTTGAGGATGTCACCGAAGCGGACATTCGTGACTTCTGCATTGGTTCAATTGCGAGATATAAGGTGCCTAAATACGTGTTCTTTGTCGATGAGTTCCCGCTTACAACAAGTGGTAAGATTCAAAAGTACAAGCTGGGTGACTTAGGTCTCAAGCTATTGGATGAAAGACGCGCAAATGGGGAATTATAGATTTTCCATTTATTTTTTTTATTTTAATCTGATTTTTCAATTTAATTTTTTTTTGCTAATCCATAAACGTTTTATGGAAGATATTTTTGCTATATCATTCATATTTTTTGATATTTAATGTAAGGTTGTTTATTTGAATATGTTTTTATTTGCTCATTGTAACTTTGATTTTATGCAATGCTGTCAAGCTAAGATTTTCTTGATTTTTTAAAAGCTATCTTGGATGTT
>R25__coassemble_1137_pt1 | contig 13909 bp, 8 predicted proteins | sample R25__metabat2_low_PE_004 | metagenome-assembled genome bin R25
ACTTTAAAAGTTAAAGGCAACAAAAAATACACTGCAAAAACTAATGCTAAATGTAAAGCAACCTTTAAAATTAAAAAATTAAATAAAAAAGGTAAATACAAAGCAAAAGTCAAATTTGCAGGTAATGCAAACTTCAAAGCAGCTAGTAAAAAAGCAAAAATTACTGTTAAAAAATAGAAGAATGTAATTTTTCTTCTATCTTTTTTTATTTTTAACCCTCTTTTTTTAAATTGACTCTATTTTAAAGATAACTTTATAAATTATTTTTTATATAAATTAAAATATCTTTTAAAATTTTTGATGTTTAAAAGATTATTGATTGTGAAGGAGGTGAAAAACTATTTGGAATAGAAAATTATCATTTGTGTTGATGGTTATTTTACTTTGTTTAACAATAACTGCAGTTTCAGCTGCAGACATTAATGATACGGATGTATCTAAGGCAAATGATGTTAATAATCATTTATCAGATTCTCCTGAAGTGCCTGACATTCCTGATACTGTTGACATAGAGCTGGATGATCAGCCTGATGTTCCTGATTTATCAGAAGATGCAGACACTGTAACTCCATCAAATATCAACTTGTATTTTCATAATGGTGTTCTAAAGAACCAGTATGAAGGTAAAAAGTTAATATTTTCAGGAAATTTTGATAATTTAGGTGTTTTGTCAATTAATTCAGATGATGTTTCTATTGTGGGAAAATCTGCAAATTTCAAAAATACTGTATTCAATATCGGTGCAAATGGTGTTGTTTTAAATAATTTAACATTTGATTTAAATAAACCATTGAGGGATAATGATGGTGCAGCGATATTCGTTGCAGGTTATGACGTTAGTTTGATTGGATTGGATATAAATTATGTCGTTCCGAATGATGTTGAAGCTTACGGGATTTATGCCGATGGATATACAAGATATTCTTCAGAAAATCTCAGAATCATCAATTCGACAATATATTTTGAGGGACATAATGAAAATGTAAATAAATATAACTGTGCAATTAAGATAACTGGCTCATTCGGGCCAATAATTGAAAACAACACGATTATTACGTCACTTCCACTTAAGAATGTAAAGTATGGTGCCGATGGTGCAACTTTGGACTCCGACTTTGTCTATTCACTGGGATTGGAAGCATGTGACGAATTCATAATCAGGAACAATACCATAATAAATGATGTCAATAAAAGGCCTGCTGTCGAGTTCCCTACACAGAACTGTATCATGTTAAGTAAGTCTGATGACGGTTTATTTGCCAACAATTCAGTTTATATGGCTGATTTTGTAACATATCCCGGCACTGAAAATTATATTTACGGTTTGGATATCTACAAACTGAATAATTTAAAAGTAATTGGCAATGACATATCCATTGTTACAACCGGTGGAAAACTTGCATTGGGAACAGCTTATCCAATACAGATTTGTGGTCCTATTACTGGGGTGAATATCACTGAAAATGATTTGTATTCATTCTCCAACGGTCCAAATATAGGAATTTACTCTCAAAATTTCTATGGGGAAACCGAATTGTCAATAACAAACAACAAAATTAATGTTACAGGATTGGCTGGAACTCATGAATGGGCATTGGTGACTGGAATTGAATCACAGGATTCCAATACTGAGATTCTCAATAACACAATTGAGGTTCATAGTGTTTCCAATGTCAATATTGGGGATAATTTATATGCAATCAGTTATCGTCAAAGTACTGCAGGAACTCATTCCCTTAATATTCAGGACAATGTTGCGTTTACAGATGGTTACTATGCAGTGTACCTGTTAAGTTCAGACAATTCAAAAATTATCAACAATGTTTTGATATCATCTAATGATGGAGCTGTTACCGGATCAAGTGCTTATGCCGAAGGGCCTAGAACACACAACGGTGATAAATCATCTAACAACGTTGTAATGAGATTGGCAGACTATTACAATTCCCATAACAATATCAACATGGGCCAAAACAATGGTGGATATGATAATCATATTCGTTGGAATAATTTGCCTGGTAGTAATCAAAATAACAATCAGAATAATCCAAATCATAATCCTATAGTTCCTCATTACTCGATTGATTCTGGTAATGTTCCTGCTGGCGAGCAGGGAAGTGACTCAGGTTATATTGATGACGGTAGTGTTCAAGGAAACATTGGTGATGATGACGGAGAAATGTATTCTGGTGATAATCATCAAAAATATAATTCTAATAGCGACAATCAAAAATCTAATATTGAAAGTAATTCAATCAGCGCAAATGATGTGAATGGGGCAAATGTCAACGTAAAATCTAACAGCAGTGATGCAAATCCTTCTGTTGGTACTGATAGTCCATTAGGTCAGTCTCAGTCTTCTGGTGCATCAAGTGATTCTCAAAGTGTTTCCAAGGCATTTGAAATTGATGAACTTAAAGAAACTGAAGATTTCATACCGCCAATAGTTTTCATCATTGCAGCATTGATACTTTTAATTGTAGGTTATGTGCGTAAAGATGAAACATTTAAAAATAATTAGCTTCGGCTAATTATCTTTTTTTTATTTTTTTTAGTAAATTTTATATGCCATTCTTTTCATAAATTATTAATGAACTTTTTTAAAGTATAATTTATTTTTTATAGGGGTATTTACTTGAAAAATTATAAAGTTTTGATTATTTTATTGATTGGGTTAATATCAATGTCTGCAGTAACTGCAGCTAATTTTAATGAAAATAGTAATTTAACCCATATGGAAGATGATTCTAGTTATTCTGCTAGTCCATCTGCAATATATGTTGATGATGTCAATGGGGATGATGAAAATGATGGCAGTTCCCAAGATTCATCATTTAAAACATTCCATAAGGCTTTAGATGAAGCTAATGATAATGATACAATTTATTTGTCCGATGGGGTGTACAGTGGATTGGACAATACTAAGATACTCATTGAAAAATCAGTTAATGTTGTCGGGTCAGGCAACACCGCTTTTGATGGATTATATGAAAACTATATTTTTTTAATTAATGGCAATGTGACAGTCACATTTAAAAATATCAAATTCATCAACGCATATAAGACAGAACCCGACATGGACTTGGTTGATGATTATGAACTTGAAGGAATTTATGGATCTGCATTGGATATCAAAAATGCAACCGTTACATTGGATAATTGTTATTTTAAAGATAATATGGTTAACTATGGGGATGACGAAAGTCAATTTTCCTATGGTGGGGCAATAAGCAACTTCGGAGATTTAACAATTTTAAATTCCTATCTTTATGGAAATGCAATAGGTGCCACAACTGACGTTTATGGCTATGGTGGAGCATTGTATAATAAGGGAAAGGTATACATTGATAATTCATCATTCATAAATTGTAGGGGAAGCACTTACAGTTTTGGAGGTTCCATATACAATGACGGCGAGCTTCTTATGAATAACAGTGTCATTTCAAATTCCTATTGTTGGGAAGAATCCAAAGGTGGAGCAATTTTTAACAATGGAAGGTTCATTCTTTTAAATTCAATCATCGAAAATAATACAATTGAAAGGACAAACTACAACTATATTTACGGAAATATCTTTAACTCAGGAACATTCGTAGCAACCGGAAATATTTTCAGAAACAACACAGGATTTTATAAGCAACCTAACTCCCAGTATGTTGGAGGAGCTACAATATACAATGTAGGCAACCTTGACTTGTCATACAATGCATTCATTGACAATATAGGCTTTAATCAGGTTTTCACAGACATTTATCTGAATGGAGGAACTGACGTTAAAATAGATAATAACTGGTGGCAGACTAATGAAAATCCATCCACATTAAATAAGATTAGTCAAGACAAGGCAGCTTCCTGGATAATATGGGATTTAAGTCCTGCATATTCATCTTTAAAGATTAATGACACTATAGATATTCTTGCATCATGGAAATTAAGCAATGGTGAGGAATTCAAAGAGGATATATTGCCTGTATTCAAAATAACCTTATTCACAATTGTTGACGGAAATAATGTCACTCACACTTATCTAACTAATGAAACAATAAAATTCAACTTTAACAACACCAAACAAAATGGTGTTTATCAAGTTACAGCTGTTATGGGTTCATTCACTACAAAAGCAACCATCGACGTTGGAAAATCCCAGTCCCACATCAATTTCAATGTAAATGATGTGACTTACTATAATGAAACAATTCTTTTAGACATTTCATTATTTGATGATTATAACAATCCTATTTCAGACAATGTGACTGTCACATTAAATAATAAAGTGTACTCCGTTGAAATCAAGCAAGGAAAAGGAACAATCAAATTTAACAACACTCTACCTGGAAATTATACTTTAAAATTAACTTATGATGGAAACGGATTATATTCAAAAGCCAGTAACCAGACAGAAATATCCGTAAAAAGAATTCCTGTCAAACTATCAATTGATGAAGTGGGAGATATAAAAACAAGCGATGAGTTAAACTTGACTGTTTGGTTAGATGGAAATGTTGAAGGAATTGCATATCTTTATATGAACGGTGCATTTAAACAAAAAATTTATCTAAACAAGGGAAACTCTTCATTCAAATTCTCTTACTTTGATGAAGGACAATATAACATTACAATAATATTCCCAGAAGACTCAATTCATGAATCTGCAAATGCAAGTGTTTTCGTAAATGTTGGAAAATCATCAGCTTCAATTAAAGTTTCAGCTGTTAATATAACATCAGGCAGTGATGAGACAATAACTATAGAGGTTTCACCGGAAAACTTCAAAAGTGAAGTGATTCTTTGCATTAATGGTGTAAACAATACAGTATTTTTAAAAGATAAGATCAATAACATTACCGTTTCAGGATTGACAAATGGAACTTACAATGTTTCAGTGATATTCAATGGAAATGACAGGTTCTTCAAAACAAATGCTTCAACATCATTCACAGTATCACAATCAAAATCTAGCCTGGACGTTACAATCGATAAGAATAACATGACTGGAACTATTGTGGTTAGTGCAATTCCGAATAAATGTACTGGAATGGTTTATCTCTTTGTAAATCAAAGAAATTATACTGCATATCTCAATAAGGGAAAAGCTAGTTTTAAGGTGGAATTCGATAAGGGAACAAATTATATTTATGCAATATACAATGGTGATTTGTTCTATGCAGGATCAACATGGAATACTTCAATAGGAGAACCTGAAGATATTTTCATCACAGCTAATAATCAAACATGCTATGGATACAATGACTTTAACTATACTGTAATATTATTTGAGGAAAATGGCTATGCTGTGCCGAATAAAAACGTTTCAATTGAGTTTTTAGGAAAAGTCTATTCTGTTGCAACAAATAATCAGGGTATCGCTAGTTTGGCATTAAATCTAAAACCTGGAACTTATGATATTAAATCCACTTATGGGAACAAAACGGTGTCAAATAAAATCACCGTTAAAGAGATTAAGTTCAGTTTAATGTCTGATGATATCGTTTACGGTGAAACTGAAAGTATAAAAGTAATATTTGAAGACAACATTACTGGAAAAATCAAATTTAACTTTTCCGGCAATGAGGTGTTTGTCAAAGAGATTAATGGAAATGAAATATCTCTTGATTTGTCAAGCTTAAATGCAGGCAGTTATGATGTTGAAGCTACATACTTCAATGATTTATTCAATTCCTCCACTGAAAGAACTGCTTTCAATGTTAAAAAGGCAGATGTGTCTCTTGATGTTAGCATAACTGGAATGGAAAAAGGAAAAACTGGTGTCATTTCAGTTTCCTTGCCTAATGCTACTGGAAAAATCATCTTTAAAATCGATGATGACATTCATGAAAAGGTCATTGATGGTCAAACAGTAATGCTATCCGTGACTGACTTATCCGAGGGAAGTCATAATCTCTCTATTGTCTATTCAGGAGATGTAAATTTCAATACTGCAAGCTTAAACACTACATTCTCAGTTAAAAGCGTTAAAACAGAAATGTCATTGTCAATTGGAGATGCATCTTATGGCGAATATTTAAAAGTTATTGCAACATTAAACGAAAATGCCACAGGTAATGTCAAATTCAGCATAAATAATAAGATCAATTCAGTTCCAATAAGTGATGGAAAGGCCACTTGGACTTTTAATGGACTGGATGTAGGCAATTATAAAATAACTGCCGTATATGATGGTGATGATACCTTCTTATCAGTTGACAACGAAACTTCATTCAATGTATTGAAGGCAAATTCCACCATTACATTATATGTCAAGGAGGTCTGCTTGGATGAGAATATTAGGATTTACGCATCATTAAGTCCGAATGCAACAGGAACAGTTTCATTTGAAATGCCGGGATATTACACTCCTAGGAATAAAAATGTTGTCAATTCCGCAAGTAGCTGGTACATTTCCCCATTAAAGTACGGACAATATAAGGTCATTGCCAATTACAGCGGTGATAAAAATTACAATCCTTCAAGCACTACTTTCGTTTTGGATGTAAGTCAGCGCAAGTCAATCTTGGATGTTGTAATCAATGATGTATTTGTTGAAAATAGGGTTGTCGTCAATGTTAAGTTGACTTCCGATAAAGGGGAAGGAATAAGTGGCACTGTTGTCTTAAAGCTCAATTCCAAAACATACAACATCAAGGTCACCAACGGTAAAGGCTCATTGAATGTGGGTAAATTCAACATAGGAGAATATTCATATTCAGCCACCTATGATGGAAATGAGGAATACGTTAAAAGCACTGATGACGGTAAATTTAAGGTTGTTGACAGTCTCATAAAAACCGATTTGCTTTATACAAACGTTACAAAACATGTTGGCGGCAGCGAAAAGCTAATCATATCATTGGTCGACTCTAGCGGAAAAGGACTTTCAGGCTATGAAATCAATGTCAATTTGAATAATAAAAATTATGCTCTTGTAAGTGATGAAAACGGTGACGTTTCATTGGACATTAATCTAAAACCAGGAATTTACAAGGCATATGTTAAATTTAATGGTGCAAACAGTTACAACGGAACTGACGCTAATGTCACTATTGAAGTTTTATCCACAATCCAATCAACAGACCTTACAAAATTGTATGGTACCGGAGGACAGTATTTTGCAATATTCTGCGATTCCAATGGAAAAGCGTTGGGAAACACTCCAGTCACATTCACTATAGGATCCAACTCTTACACATTTAACACTGCTCCTAATGGTATCGCCAGGGTAAACATTAACCTTAAGCCTGGAGTTTACACAATTATTGCTAAAAATCCTTCCACCGGTGAGGAGGCCAGGAATAAAATAACTATTTTCGCATATATTATGGGAAATAATGACTTAACTAAATATTTTGGAGCAAATAAGGATTATACTGTACGTATCTATGATGATAATGGTAAGCCTGTTGGTGCTGGCAAGATTGTGATATTCACAATAAACGGCAAAACATATAAAATAAAAACCGACAAGAACGGTTATGCTACATGTAAGATTAATTTAAAACCTAATTCCTATGTGATAACCGCATCCTATAAAGGATTTAAGGTTTCAAATAAGGTTGTCATTAAACCTGTCTTGACCACTAATGTCAAATTTGTTAAGAAAGGAAAAGTACTTAAAGCCAAGGCAAAATGGGTCAATGTTAACGGAAAGGCAGTTAAAGGCAAAAAAATTACTTTCAAATTTAAAGGCAAGAAATATAAAGTCAAAACAAACAAAAAGGGCATTGCAACTTTAAAATTGAAACCTAAACTTAAGGTCGGCACCCATAAGCTTGTTTCAAAATACGGAAAATCAAAGTTTATAAACACAATAAAAATCAAATAATGGAAGTTTTCAATAACTTCTATCTTTTTTTATTTTTTCATGTAGATTTCCTAATTCAACATTTGTTGTTTCTACACTCTTTTTTAAATTTTTAAATTTACCAGTTATAATTTTATTTCATTGCAGTTAAACCATTTAAAATATTAATCGTTTCTTTTATTAAATTCAATGAAAACTTTTATTAATTTTCCACTCTAAATTATATTTATGATTTTCAAACTTAAAAGCAAAGGCCATAAGAATGTGACCTCACTTCACAAGTCCACATTTGAGGTGACAAAGGATGTTGAAATTGGCCCAACTGCGGACTGTATTGTTGGAACTTCTGCAGATAAGTCAATGCTGAACTTTCCTGAGGAGTTTAAGGACAAGATTGCAGATTCCAATACTCGGATAACTGTAATTCTCGATACTGAAAACGGTCATGATGAAATCAAAGGATATGGTCATGAGGATTTGACATTGACTCATCCTACAGACATTGTTTGCAGGACCAGTGACTACACCTGCTCACGCACATTGATGATTAATGCCGATAAGGCTGCACGTGATCTTGACAGTGACCTGATTGAGGATTTAAAAAATGAAAAAATCATGGAAGTCACCATAAAATTATGCTAAAAATAGTTAACTTTATATAAGTTGAAAAATATATTCATTAATAACTACTTTTGTTTTATGCGGGGGTGGTCGAGCGGTCAAAGGCGCTAGGTTGAGGGCCTAGTGGGTCAGTCCCTTCGCGGGTTCAAGTCCCGTCCCCCGCACCATTTAATAAAATCTTTTTTTAGAAGTAATTTTTATATTATATTTCTTCCATAACTATTATCATGAATCAAATTGCTCAGAATTTTTTTAAAAGCAAACTTATATTCTTTTTGTTATTGTTCCTGGCATTCATGACAGTGGCAACTGTCAGCGCTGGGGAAAATATCACTGCTGATTCTGATGCCATGGATGTACCATCTTTTGATGATTTGTCATTAAAAATTAATCAAAGTGAGGATACATTGACATTGGATTCAGATTATGAATATAAGAACGGTACAAATAAGGGAATTGTTATCTCAAAACCGATAACAATCGATGGTGCAGGACATACTCTTGACGGTAAGAAATCCTCAAGGATATTCAATATCACTGCAGACAATGTCGTTCTTAAAAACATCAAGTTTGTCAATGGAAACATTTTGGGAAGATACTACAGCTCTAACATTGGTGGGGGAGCCATCTACTGGAGCGGAGCAAACGGTATTCTGGAAAACTGTACTTTCATTAACAATACTGGCAGTGGAGTTGAAGACGATCCATTTGATAAGGAAGAAACAATCGTTAATGAGGACGGATCAATAATGCACATTGTCAGAGTTCGCCCTATGGGTGTCCGCATTAACGAGGGTGGAGCAATTCTCTGGGCTGGTGACAGAGGTACTGTTGCAAACTGTAGCTTTTTTGATAATAGTGTAGGATATCCAGATGGAGGCGGTGCAATTTGTTGGAGAGGCAATGACGGTAAGGTTATTGGCTCCTTATTCATGAATAATGGAGCATGGGCAGGTTCAGCTATTGAATGGAGGGGTGCTAACGGATTAATTGATTCCTCTAAGTTTTACAATTGTGGAATAAGCGATAACGGAATCTTTTGGGACGGTAAAAACGGCACCATAAAACATTCAATCTTATTGTCTCCTGATGGAAGAAGAGTTGTCAACTACTATGGCGGCACTCTGAACGCTAACTATAACTATTGGGGTGATTCAATTGATCAACCAAATCTATACCTAAAACCGGATGATGTCGATTATTGGTATGTATCCACTGAAGACGTAACATCTTTTGATGATTTGGAATTGAATGACTCATTTGTTTTAATAAAAACTGTTGAAAAGCTTTCTAATAAAATTGTATCAAAAGACTTGAATGCCTATTACAAGTCAGGTACCTTCAAAATCAAGGTTTATGATAAATATGGTGATTTGGCCAGATATCAGGACATTACCTTTTTCATTAACAATCATGAGTACTTTGCAATGACTGATTCTGATGGTGTTGCAACCTTAAAAATCAAGGAAAAACCTGGAAAATATACAATATTTTCACAATATGGTGATGCAATTGTCAAGAATAAAATTACTGTGAAAAATGTTTTATTCACTAAAAATATATCCAAAAAGGTAAAAAAATCTGCCAAATTCAAGGTTAAAGTATTGAATTCCAAAGGAAAAGCTTATAAAAACCAAATTGTCAAAATTCAATTTAAAGGCAAGACCTATAAACTCAAAACAAACAAAAAAGGCATTGCTACATTTAAAGTTCCTAAAAAATTGAAAGTTGGAAAATATGCTATTAAAACAACTTATAAAGGCTTGACAAATTCAAATAAAATTGTAGTTAAAAAATAACTACATTTATCTTCTTTTTTTCAATTAATAATTTATTTATAATATCTAAACCAAAGATTATATTAATAAAATTTTTATGGTGATAATTTATGAAAGCTGTAATTCCAGCAGCAGGTTTCGGAACCAGATTCTTGCCTGCTACTAAAGCACAACCTAAGGAAATGTTGCCTGTTTATGACAAGCCAACTATCCAATATGTTATTGAAGAGGCTGTGGCTTCAGGCATTGATGATATTTTGATTGTAACTGGTAGAAATAAAAGGTCCATTGAAGACCATTTTGACAAATCATTTGAGCTCGAACAAACCTTGCAAAGTGCTGGCAAGGATGACAGATTAAAACAAGTTCGTGCAATCACTGACCTTGCAGACATTTGCTATGTAAGGCAAAAAGAGCAAAAAGGTCTTGGAGATGCAATCTACTGCGCTAAAAAACACGTTGGTGGAGAGCCATTCGCTGTTCTTTTGGGAGATTCAATCACTAAAGGACCTACTCCATGTACTAAACAATTGATGGATGTTTATGAAAAGTATGACGCTTCAGCAATTTCCCTTGAAGCTGTTCCAAGAGAAAAAGTGGAAAGGTATGGAATCATTAAGGGAACTGAAGTTGAAAATAACGTTTACAATATCGAGAAGTTAGTGGAAAAACCATTGGCTCATCAAGCACCTTCCAATCTTGCAATAATGGGTCGTTACGTATTGACTCCGGACATCTTTGATAAGATTGATGAAACAGTTCCAGGTGTGGGAGGAGAAATTCAACTCACTGACGCGCTTCAAAAATTGGATGCAATCTATGGTGTAACCTTTGAGGGCAAAACCTATGATATTGGTAACAGATTTGAATGGTTGAAGACCTCCATTGAGTTTGCAATGGATGATCCTGAATCCAAGGATGATTTAATCGATTACATGAAAGAAATGATTAGAGAAGCTTAATTAAGATTTCATATGCAGAATAGATTAATCAAAAAGACAGGTGATGAAGTTTCCCCATTAGGTTTTGGGGCGATGAGATTGCCTTTAAAAAACGGTAAAATCGATAGGGATAAAGCACGACAGCAAATCTATTATGCAATAGATAATGGGATTAATTTCATTGACACTGCTTACCTATACGGTGACAGCGAGAAGTTTTTGGGTGAAGTCCTTCAGGGGGAGTACAAGGATAAAGTCAAGATATGTACCAAACTCCCTTCAATTAATGTAAGAAAGTATGAAGATATGGAATACTTCTTGAATGAGCAGTTAAAGCGCCTTCAAAGGGATTGCATTGATTATTATCTTATTCATTCAGTTGACCTGAAAACAGTCAATCGACTTCTTAAAAAGGGCTTGATTAAATTCTTAAATAAGGCTAAAAGTGAAGGAAAAATAAAGTATGTTGGGTTTTCCTATCACGGGGTTAAGGAAGAGTTTGATTTGCTGATTGACGGCTATGACTGGGATGTGGTCATGGTTCAGTATAACTACTTTGATGAGAATGTTCAGGCAGGCATTGAGGGAATTGAGTATGCCGCTTCAAAGGGAATGGGCATTTTTGTAATGGAACCTTTGAAGGGAGGAATCCTTGCAGGCAAGATGCCGAAGGATGCTGAAGAGATTTTTAAAAAGGCTGATCCCAACAAGACCACTGCTCAATGGGCTCTGCAATGGGTTTTGAACAATCGTAATGTAAGTTGTGTATTTTCTGGAATGAACTCAATCGAGCAGATTGATGATAATATCGCCATTGCTAATGAAACCACTCCAATGTCAATGTCCTTTGAGGAATTGGAAACAATTGAGCTTGTCAAAAGGGTCATGAAGAACTCATTAAGAATCAATTGTTCCACTTGTGGATATTGCATGCCTTGTCCGAGAGATGTCAATATTCCTGAATGCTTAAAGATTTACAATGAGAAATACTTATTTGAGCATAAGGGTTTGTTCAATGAGTCTTTCATGGATTATTATCAGTATGTCGGCGGAATTATGGGAAAAGCTAGAAATGCAGGCCTTTGTAATGGTTGTGGCAAGTGCTTGAGAAAATGCCCTCAAAAACTTGATATTATTTCTGAACTTAAAAAAGTCAAAAAAGAATTTGAAATACCTGGATTTAAGTATATTTTGCCAATTGCTAAATATATAGGCATCCCGGTTTATAATGGAATAGTTAAACTCTTAAATCGTTGATTTGTTTATTTTTGAATTAGTGTATATCATTATATATTTTGAAATCAAAAAATAATACTAGGTGAAAAAATGAAACTTGAAGAATTATTAGCACCATGTCCAAAATGTGGTTCAAAAGATAAAGTGGCTCACAGGAAAATGTTAGACAATCACAGGGCTCACGCAGAAATGGATACTGTAAAATGTGAGGATTGTGGTTACATATTTTTCGTAAATGAGAACATGGACCCTGATGAGAAAAAAGAATTATTAAATGAATTAAATAAGATTTACGGTTAAAATGACATTTCATGTGATGATTATCCCTACTCTTAACTGTCCATCAAACTGCAAATATTGTTGGGGATCTGAAAATAAAAAGGAAATGATGGGCTTGGAAATAATTGACCAAATTGTCGAATGGTTAAGTGATTTTAGAGATGATAAAGTTCATTTCACATTCCATGGTGGGGAACCTTTGCTTGCGGGTTATGACTTCTATAAGTCCGCACTGGAGAAGCTTTCCATTTTAGACAATCTTGAAGGTTTTTCACTTCAAAGTAACATTTGGCTATTGACAGAAGAGCTAATCGACTTATTCTTGGAGTATAATGTCGTTGTAAGTACAAGTATTGACGGGCCAAAGGAAATCAATGATTTTCAAAGGGGAGAAGGTTACTTTGATAAAACCATGGCCAAATTTGAGCTGGCTAAAAGTAAGGGGTTAATCATTAACTTTGTTTTGACTGTTACCGACTATTCAAAAGACTTCTCCGATGAATTGTATGAATTCTTTAAGGGAGAAAAAATGAATCTGAAAATCCATGCTGCACTGCCTTCCCTTAGAGGGGATAATGCAGACCCTTGGGCGCTTGACCAGGAAGAGCATGGTAAGCTGCTCATAGATTGGCTTGATAAATACCTTTATGACTTGGACAAATTCACTGTAATGGATTTGGACCATATCTGCAAATCCTCTCTTAGAAGAAGAGGAACACTATGCACATTTGCGGATTGCATCGGAACTACTCTGGCAGTGGGATCCGACGGTTCAATCTATCCTTGCTACAGGTTTGTAGGAATGCCTGAATATGTGTTGGGAAATGTTTCCACCAATCCAAGTTTTGATGATTTGAAATCATCTGATGCTTGGTCTAAACTCATGGAATTCAGGGATTATGTGGATGAAAACTGCAAGAAATGCAGATATGTCAAGTACTGTGAAGGAGGATGTCCTTATAATGCCATTGTGGCTTATCAGACTCCTCAGGCTGTTGACCCACAATGCACTGCGTATAAGATGATTTTTGGAGAGGTTTCAAAAAGGATGAACAAGGAATTCGCAAAATCTGCATTTGGAATGGGTGCTCCTGAACCTAGAAAAGAGGGTGAGGCATTCAGCATTATGGATTTGGCTATGAAGCCTTAAATTGTGTGATAATATGATTTGTGATGATTGTAAACATTTGGAGTTAAGAAACAAATATAAGATTGTTTGTAAAGTTCATGAACATCAACTTTTGGATGTTAAGGAA
>R25__coassemble_1226_pt1 | contig 13150 bp, 13 predicted proteins | sample R25__metabat2_low_PE_004 | metagenome-assembled genome bin R25
GATTTGATACTCCATACAACAAATCGATTAACAAGAATAAATTATTGAAAATTCATCTTGTAATATTTAATTTAATAATTAATAGTATATATTATTGTCTATATTTTCTTTAAATTTTTAATTTATTTATATAAGGTTTTTAAATTATATTTTTATTGAATATGATGTTTTTATTAAAATTAATTTTCAATTGATATGAAATTAACATTATCTCGTTATTTGCATGTTTTTGGCATGCCTAATATTTAAATAGGTTGAATGCATTATAATATATTGAAGGTGATATTATGGATAGTATGGTTGAAGCCAGAAAACATTTGCATGAAAGAGATGCAAAAATCGAGAAAGATAAGAAATCAACTTCAAAAAAGATTAAGAACTTCTTTTTCGGATGTTGTAAAAACAAATGATTTTGTATTTAGATTCTGCTGAGCTTATCTATTTTCAATTTCCATAATGCATCGCTATTTTTTTTAATTGAGGTGTCTCATGTCATATATTACTGTTGATGATGGGGTAAAATTGTACTATGATGACAGTGGTGATGGTGAAGCGTTAATTTTCTGTCATGGACTAAATTCATCTCACACTATCAACGAATCGTTTTATAAAGAGTTCAGATTTGATTTTAGGGTAATTTTATATAATCAGAGAGGTCATGGCTATTCGGATAAACCAACAGTCCACATGAACGTTGAACGTTTGGGAAAGGACCTGCATGAGATTATCAGCAAATTGAATTTGGATGATGTTACTCTAATTGGCCATTCGATGGGGGCTGTGACAATCTACAGCTATGTCAACCAGTTTGGGTGTGACAGGATTAAGAGGATTGTTGCTTCAGATATGTCTCCTTATATGCGCAATAACGATTGGAAAGGTGGCATTGCAATGGGGGAATGGAGTGATGAGGACTTCATGAGGGATTTTGACCGCATTTTTGATGATGTCGGACATGCTGCATTCTACATTACTAAAAACATCATGGACAAAAGCCTTTTGGACATTCCTTTAGAAAAGCAGAATGAGTTGGCCGAAGCATACGGCAAGGCAACAGATCCATTTGTTATGGCAAGTCTTTGGTTTTCACTTTTCAGATGTGACCAACGTCCGGCAATTGAAAAGATTACAGTTCCATTTTTGTATATAATGCCTGATGAACCCCTATATTCGATGAAAGCGGTTGATTATATTCGAAATAATGTTAAAAACTCATTCGTACTTGAAAATGATTTTGAGGGAACCACTCATGCGATTTGGAGACAAAAACCTGGTCAGGTTGCCAATTCCATTAAGCATTTCATGAAAACTTTTCCTTAAATTTTTTCATATATTTTCAGTGCACTGTTAAAATCAAAATTCTTTTAGTTACTTTTATTTACTAAAATAGAAAACTTTTTATATAAATTGAATTTAATAAATATTTATATAGTATTTGAAACTTAATTGTTTAATGATGAATTTTAAAAGAAGTGAGGTTTGTTAATGAAATTTGAAGAACAAGAATCAATTGAAGATTCTTCTATAGATGTAACTACTGAACCAGAAACTGCTCAAACTGATGCTGGTGAAGAAACAAAACCTATGTTAGATTATGATAATATTAAAAGCTCACAAGATATTGAAGTTCCACCTTTATTAATCGATCAAGTTATTGGACATGAGGAATCCATAGAGACAATTAAAAAAGCGGCAAAACAAAGAAGGAACGTTTTGCTTATTGGAGACCCTGGTGTTGGAAAATCAATGCTTGCTAAAGGTATGGCTCAAATCTTGCCTCATGAAACTCTTCAAGATGTATTAGTATATCCTAATATGGAAGACAACAACCACCCATTAGTAAGAACAGTCCCTGCTGGAGAAGGTAAAAAAATAGTAAGGGCAACAAAAGGCTCAGCAAAAGGCCATGAAGAAAGAAAAACCATTATTACAATGTTTGCAATTGGAGGAATTCTGGTAATAGGATTTATGTACGGAAGATTGCTGGAATCAATTATTGCAGCAGCATTAATTTTACTTATTTCAATTCAAATAAAGCCTAAAAGCAATAACATGTCTCCAAAATTGTTGGTAAACAATGAAGAGTCCAGGTTTGCACCATTCATGGATGCGACCGGTGCTCACGCTGGAGCGTTATTAGGTGACGTACGTCACGACCCATACCAATCCGGTGGGTTAGGCACACCTGCACATGAACGTGTGGAAGCAGGAATGATTCACAAAGCTAACCGTGGAGTTTTATACATTGACGAAATCGGTACAATGAGTATGAAAACCCAACAGGAATTATTGTCTGCTATGCAAGAGAAAAAATATGCAATCACAGGTCAAAGTGAAAACTCAAGTGGTGCTATGGTAAGATCCCAAGCAGTTCCATGTGACTTTGTGCTTGTAGCATCCGGAAACCTTCAGGTCTTGGAAGGAATGCACATTGCAATGAGATCAAGAATCAGAGGATACGGTTACGAGGTTTTCATGAAAGACTATATGGAAGACACTACCGAAAACAGAGAAAAATTGGTGCAATTCGTAGCTCAAGAAGTCAAAAACGACGGAAGAATTCCTCACTTTGCTCCAGATGCATTGGATGAAATCATCATGGAAGCAAAAAGAAGATCAGGTAAGCAAAATGCGTTGACCTTAAGACTCAGGGACTTAGGTGGATTAGTAAGGTCTGCTGGGGATGTAGCTATCGAAAAAGGTGCAGAACTTGTAACCGCAGAACATGTGTTTGAAGCTAAAAGATTTGCAAGAACTCTTGAACAGCAAATCGCTGACAGATCAATCTTACAAAGAAAAGACTACAGTATGGTTTCCGCTGAAGGTGGAAGAGTTGGTCTTGTAAATGGTCTTGCAGTAATTGGAGATAGAAGTGGTATTGTATCACCTATCGCAGCAGAAGCCGCACCGACACAATCCAAAAACGGTGGTCAAATCATCGCTACTGGTAAGTTAGGTGAAATTGCACAAGAGTCAGTTCAAAACGTAAGTGCATTGATTAAGAAATACACCAACAAAGATATTTCCAATTATGACATTCACGTTCAGTTCATCCAGACCTATGATGGTGTTGAAGGTGACTCCGCTAGTGTAAGTATCGCAACTGCAGTAATCTCAGCAATCGAAGAGATTCCAATCGATCAGACTGTTGCATTGACTGGTTCCCTTAACGTGCGTGGAGATGTAATGCCTATAGGTGGGGCAACCGCTAAAATCGAAGCGGCTGCAGAAGCTGGAATGAAAAAGGTATTGATTCCTAAATCTAACTTGAAAGATGTTATGATTGAGAAAAAATATGAGGACATGATTGAAATCATTCCAACTGAAACTTTGAGTGATGTTTTAGAAAATATCTTGATTAGTGGGTCCAACAAGGATAAACTAATTGAAAAAATGAAAAACATCGGTTCCAAAGTTGCAGAAAAAGTTCCGCAGACAGGTGTAAATAATCCAACTACTAACTAAGTTGGATTTTTCTTGTTTTTTTTATCATACTTATTTTTTACAAAATTTACTTTTTTTACTAACAACTTTTAAATATAATATCTTATAATAACTTTATAATATGTTGGACAAGTTAAGATTGAGTATTGCAAAGGCATCAGGTAAATCCGCTTCACTCTTGTCTAAAGTTGGACCTGGTGGAGGGGGAAACATTCCGGGATATGTATTTTCACGGGTAGGAGATAATGAATCAATCTCTTCATTGGCTAGTGAACTTAAATATGGTTCTATATTGGTTACCGGTACTAACGGTAAGACTACAACTACCACTTTATTGATTAAATTAATTTCTCAGGATGTCCAAATCAGAAGAAGTTATGAAAATAATACTATTCATTCAATTCTCACAGCAATGTTAAAGCAGGATGGTGACTTAGGCGTTTTTGAATATGGTATTCGTAACAAGGAGTTCGGTATTCCGGATAAAGTTCAAAAATTAATTGACCCCGTGGGTGTTGTTTACACTACAATTTCTCCTGAACATTCTCAAGTTAATAATGTTAAAAATTCATTTTTGGCTTACTATAGCGCTAAAACTTTATTGTCTAAGGAAATGAAAAGGGGAGTTATTGTTGCAAATTGTGATGACCCTAGAACCGCATTAATAGGTTTAAATAAAGAGAAAGATGTTCATGTAAATTATTTCGGTATCAACATTACTGATATTGAAGATTTTGACAGCAAACCAATCAAATGTCCTAATTGTGGTGAAATACTAAAATATTCACATAATTTCTTAAATCATAGAGGATTCTATTCCTGTGAATGTGGATTTAAACGTCCTGAACCAAATGTAAAATTAGTTGGTGCCGAATTGAATCCTGACTCATGGAAACTGTCAATTGAAGGGGATCTGTATAATTATGCTATTTCTAAAAATGTCCAATTCAGTTTAGAGCTAAATGTTCCGCCATTTGGTCTGCATAATATCTATAACACCTTGGCGTCCATTACAGCTTATGCGTCTTTCACACCTAAGGTTGAAAATATTGAAAAATCAGTTAAAAATATTTTTGATAACCTTGACATGTCATTCATTCCACCTGGAAGGTTTGAAATTATTTCATATGATAATAAGCATATCGGAATAGGTCAAGGGGACAATGGGGATGCAGTAAAAGTAAATGCAATGTTCATTAAGCCATACTGTAAGGATTCAGTTGAATTCATTTTCACAACTCCCGATGAGTATGAGGATGATATTTTCCGTGATCAGTATGAAGTTGTTAAAAGCTTGAATCCTGACCATGTGATTGTAGTTCCTGGAAGAAAATCCATCGATAAGGCTAGAGAGTATTATGAAATAATCAAAAAAGACTTTGAAACAGCCGATTTCTATCCATTGGATTATGAGGAAATGGATAAAAGGATTGAAAAATTAACTGAATTGGCTAAAGAGTCCAAATATGAAACTATAATCATGACCGGTTGCGGCGAAGAACAAGCGATGTGGGAAAGTATAAAAAGAAATTTTATTAATAGATAACTTTGCTATCTATTATTTCTTTAATTTTTTTATAAAACTCTGATTCTGTTTTTTCAAGTTCTTCAAAGGAAGCGTCAACACTGCAGCTACAGACATCTGTTTTTCCAATGAGATATTCGTTTGAATCTTTTTTAATCAATATTCCGAATAATTTCTCTTCTTCATCGCTGTATTTGTCAAATTCCTCTTGGGTTAACTGTAAATTATAATCTTCTACGGAGAATATGTCGCATTCATTCAGTATGGGCATGAATGTCATCATTCCAATAGGCAGAAAAATATTTTCCTTTTTAGCTATTTTTAGGAGGCGATCTTCGTATGAATCGTTCTTTTGGATGTCATAACCCTCGATTTCAAGGATGTTATTTGTCCCCATGTAGTTGTCATCGTCAATAATAAAAGCGAGCAAATCAGGGTCTACATAATTATTGCATGTAGCCCTAATATTTTTAATAGTTTCACTAAGATTCATCACATATCACCTCGAACTTTTCACATAATGAAAGCACTTTCTCAAGTTTATCAATTTCAATAAGCCAATCTATAGGGATTGAATCATAACCGTAATAAATTCCAGCAAGCCCTCCACAAATTGCAGCATTGGTGTCAGTGTCGCCACCTATATTGACAGCTTTAAGGACTGCATCGACATAATTGTCGGTGGTCAATAGGCAGTGAACAACAACCTCAAAAGTGGAAATCACATACCCCTTGCCGCTGATGTCGTCCAGGTCATTGTTGAATATTTTCTCAAAATGAATGAGTTCTGGGGAGTCCTTGTAGTGTTTTTTGATTTTGTCGCATGCTGAAAAAATATGATCTTCCATTGGCAGATTTTCATTTTCAAGCATTGATTTTGCCATTTCAATATATAAAACGCATGCAATTTTGGATCTTGGATGGGCATGTGTCAGTCCTGAGACATTTTCAATGGTCTCGTAATCTATATCCTTGATGTAGGCTAATGGAAGTATTCTCATAAGGGACCCGTTACCGTTATCTCTATCACCGCTGCGTCCTGATTCCAATGCAGGTGTTCCATTATCATATCGGAATATTGCACTTGATGTTGTTGCACCGATGTCAAAAGTTTTATCTACTTGAAGATACTTTGCATATTTTGCCCATTCTAGAAATTTATCCATCATGTCATCATAATCAATGCCGTGTTTTTGAACGATACTGTGCATTGTGGCTATGGTCATCGCTGAATCATCAGACCATGTTCCAGGAGGCATATTATAAGTTCCATAACCTTCCATGCGTGTTACAGGATGTTCCATGAGTGCATATCTTGATGAAAACTCAACAGGCACGCCCAATGCGTCCCCAACTATTAATCCTACGATTCCGTCTTTTACTTTCATAGTATTATATATGTCCTTACTTGTTATTAAATTGTGTGATTTTTTGATTAAATTTATAATGATTTAAAACAAACTCTAATCAATGACAGGTCTAAAATTAAGGCATTGGAGGGAATCCGACGCTGAATGCCTTTATCATTTTGCAAAAAATCCGAATATTGGTCCTATTGCAGGCTGGCCTCCTCATGAAAGTGTTGAATTCAGTTTAAATATTATCAGAACAATTTTTCAGAGAAAAGAATGTTATGCCGTAACTGTTGGTGATGTTCCTATCGGTTGTGTGGAACTTTTGATTCATCCCGATGGAAACCATTGGTGGGGAGAAGGTTCCGCTGAACTGGGTTACTGGATAGCTGAGGAGCATCAGGGAAAAGGATATGCAACTGAGGCATCAAATATGTTGATTAAAAGGGCATTTGATGATTTAAACATCGAAAGAATTTACGCTTCATATAAAAAGGAAAATGAGGCATCAAAGAGGGTTTTGGAAAAGCTGGGATTCAGGTACTTCGATGAAATCAATAATGTTGATTATTTGAACCGTCCTTTCAGGGAAGTTGCAGTGATATTAGAAAAATAATTTATATCAGGAAATGTTAATTTTAACTAATGACAAGACAATGTGAAAAATGCGGATTTGTAAATCAGGACGAATATGACTTCTGTGCCAAGTGCGGCAATCCCCTTATCGAGGGTGTACAGCCTAAAAACTTTATAGTCTTTAGGCCGGAAGATGTGGAAATCAATCAAAAGGCAGTCATATTGTCTTATATAGTTACTATTTTTTTATCATGGAGTGGGGTAATCGTTGGATTGATTGCTAAAAACACTCATTTGGGAGTGTTTACATTCTTTGGGTTTTTCATGCCGTTTTATCTTGTCCAATCAAGACATCCGACAATTAGAAAGCACGGTATAATTCAACTGGTTATATCTTTAATTGGTGTTGGATTATCATTTTATGTGATGTTGCATTAAAAAAAGAGAATTGGGAAATTATACAAATATAAATCTGATATTTCCCATTAAGATTTGTATTGGAATTTCAAATATGTTCATTCCGTTATTGGTCATTGCGGTGTCCATAGCGTCTCCTCTTGACATTGTTCCTGGAACGTTATCGTTACCTGCATATCCGTTGTATGCGTCATTTGCACGTATGTCATCAACAATGCTGGTACCGAAAATTGCCTGAGCACCGTCGTTGTTTACGCTAACGATAATGTGTGGAGTATAACCATAGGAATATGTAATGATGTCACGAGCAGCTCCATAAGGATCTTCGGGATGATTTAAATGCACATTGTGTAATGTTTGTCCCTCCGCATTTACGGAACTTCCAGGATAGACCCATTCAAAACCGCTTAGGGAAAACTTTGCAGCCATGTCTATACTAGCATCTTCCGCGGAATCCTCAGCAACAATCAGCATTGGGCTTGCAAGGGTTGCAGCTAAAAACACTACGATTATTGCTACTATAGCCAGTAATATCAAATGTATTTTGTTCATGATTAGTTTTTTATGATACATCTTATATTAATACTTAACTTTTTTAATTACCAACAACAAATATATCTACATAAAAATTTTGGTGATAATGTGATTATAGGCGGTTCATCTTCCCAAGACTTAGCAGCGCATGTTGCTCGTGAACTTGGAGAAGAATTATGTTATGTTGAAACTAAGAAATTTCCAGATGGAGAAAGGTATTTAAGAATTACTGGCGAAGTTGAAGACGAAGTTACTGTCATTCAATCAACCGGTTACCCGCAGGATGAAAATTTGATGGAATTATTATTCATGATTTCCAACCTTAAGGATTTGGGAGCTAAAAAAGTAAGAGTGGTTGTTCCATATCTCGGTTATGCAAGGCAGGAAAAACGTTTCAATCCTGGTGAAACAATTTCAGCCAAAATTGTCTGTAACCTTATTCAGGCTGCCGGTGCGGATGAATTCATCACATTCAACATTCACGAAGAATGTGTATTGAACTTCTTTGACATTCCTGCAAGAAACATCTCAGCCATGCCTGCTATTGCAGAATACCTTGACAAAAAATTCTTTAGAAAGGGAGGAGACAAACCATTGATTATCGCTCCTGATAAGGGCGCATACGGTTTTGCTCAGGAAATTTCAGAAATCATTGGCTGTGACTGCACATACTTGACAAAAGTGCGTTTAGGACCAGACAAAGTAGAAACAAAAATTGTTGACGTTAGATGCGATAGTGAAAGTGACAACACTGTTAATGTGGATTCCGTTAAGGGAATGCACGCTGTAATTGTCGATGACATTATAGCTACCGGCGGAACTATTGTTAATGCAATTAAAATATTGAAACAATACGGAGCATCATCCGTTGATGTATGCTGTGTTCACCCAATATTGACCAATAACGGTGCAACCAGAATCTATGAGGCTGGAGCTAACAAGATTATTGGAACAAACAGTTTATCTTCTGACACTTCACGTGTATCTATTGCAAAAGCAATTGCAGATGCATTGAGGGAATAAAAATGGATAAAGAAGCTATCAAAAAGGAACTTATAGATAAATCAAATAATATTTTGGTAAAATACTCCGAACCGGATGTTGTTGAAAACATATCTGTAATGAATATGGCCGCAAAGACAGTCTTTCTAGGATCTCTTAAGGTTTTCAATACTGAAGTAATTCCAAACGTGATTAGAGATCTGGAAAAAGACTTGAAAGGCTATGGACAACTCGTTGTTAGGGACCAAAGGGTCACTCCATGCTGTTCTCCTAGCTACACTCATGTCAGCTTCAATGTAACAATTTCAAATTAGATATTATGAAGGAATTCAAGCTAAAATCACCTTACAAACCATTAGGTGATCAACCAAAAGCCATTAACTCTTTAGCTGAAGGAATTAATAATGGTGTGAAAGAACAAACTCTTTTGGGAGTAACAGGTTCAGGAAAGACTTTTACAATGGCAAATGTCATTGAAAAAGTCCAAAAACCTACTCTCGTCATTTCACACAACAAAACTTTGGCAGCACAATTGTATGAGGAATTTAAGGAATTTTTCCCAGATAATGCCGTCGAATATTTTGTTAGTTATTATGACTATTATCAGCCTGAGGCCTATGTGCCAAGAACGGATACTTTCATTGATAAGGAAGCGTCAATCAATGATGATATAGATATAATGAGACACTCGGCAACACAATCCCTGCTTTCAAGGGATGACGTTATCGTTGTGAGCAGTGTGAGCTGTATCTATGGTATCGGTTCGCCTGAGGATTATGGAGAATTCGCTTTTGGAATTAGCGTTGGAGATATTTACGACAGGTCAGAAATCCTTGCCCGTTTGGTATTCATGCAATACGAACGTAACGATATTGAATTTGACAGAGGTCAATTCAGGGTGCGTGGGGATGTTATAGAAATAAATCCCGTACATGGAACACCGCCAATCAGAATTGAACTATTTGGTGATGAAATCGATGCAATCAGTTTAATCGATAAAGTCACAGGCAAAAAACAGGAATCACTTCAAAGATACATGATTTTCCCTGCAAAGCACTTTGTTGTTGGCCAAGACAAGATGGATACTGCAATATCCAAAATCACTCATGAGCTGGATGAAAGACTGTCAGAGTTAAATGCAATGGGCAAATTGCTGGAAGCCCAAAGACTAGAACAAAGAACCCGTTTTGATATTGAAATGCTGCGTGAAATGGGGTATTGTCCTGGTGTAGAAAACTATTCCATGCATCTGTCCGGACGGGAATGGGGAGAAAAACCATATTCTCTTTTAAAATATTTCCCGGATGACTTTTTAACTATCATTGACGAGTCCCATGTGACCGTTCCTCAGATAAGGGGAATGTATAATGGGGACAGAGCCCGTAAGGAGACTTTGGTAGAACATGGTTTCAGGTTGCCTTCCGCTAAGGAAAACCGTCCTTTGAGATTTGATGAGTTTGAATCATCAGTGAATCAAGTCATTTATGTCTCAGCGACCCCAGGTCAATACGAGCTTGCTAAATCCCGCAATGTTGTTGAGCAGATTATCAGGCCTACCGGTTTGGTTGATCCTGAAGTTCTCATAAGGCCTGTCACAGGTCAGGTTGAAGACTTGCTTAAGGAGGTTAAGATTACTGCCGAGAAGGACGAGAGGATTCTCGTTACTACATTGACTAAACGTATGGCAGAGGATTTGACTGATTATTATGCAAGAATTGGTGTTAAAGTGAGGTACATGCACTCAGAAATCGACACTTTGGAAAGGATTGAAATCGTTGATGATTTGAGAAGAGGCAAATTTGACGTATTGGTTGGTGTAAACCTTTTAAGGGAAGGTTTGGACTTGCCTGAAGTGTCCCTGGTGGCCATTTTGGATGCAGATAAGGAAGGATTTTTAAGAAATGAGACTTCCCTGATACAAACCATAGGTCGTGCCGCAAGAAACGTTAACGGCCGTGTTATAATGTATGTGGACGACATGACCGATTCAGTTCAAAAGGCATATGACACCACACTAAAAAGGCGCAGGCTGCAAATGAAATATAATGAAGTTCATGGAATAACTCCAAAAACCACCCAAAGAACCTTAAAAGAAAAACTTGCTGATGAAGAAGAGAAATATAAGGGCCTTACAGGTGCGGAAGTTGATAATATGCCTAAAGATGAACTTCGCTTGTTAATCAAGGACCTTGAAAAGGACATGAAAGAGGCTGCTGCAAGGCTTGACTTTGAAAGGGCCGCAGAATTGAGAAACAAACTTTATGCATTAAAAGGTTTTGACAAATAATTAATGTTAACCTTTTTATATCTTATTTTACAATATAATTATGATGTCAATTTCAACAAATCATGTTAAATTTTCATTATTGTTATTTATTTTATCTCTTTTGTTTATTTCTGTTGTAAGTGCAAGTGACATCAATACAACAGATAATTCAATAGGACTTGATGAGGAGGATTCGAGTGTATCTATTGATAATTCCGATAAGTTAAGTGATGATGAGATTGTAATAACAAAGCAATCTCCAAGTATTTTCATTAATTCGTCTGAGGTTGTTACAGGAGAATCAATCGAAATATCACTTAAAAATTCAAATAATGAATCTTTAGCAAATAAAAACTTAACTGCAATTGTGAATAATAATGCACATTCTCTATTAACTGATGATAATGGTGCAGCTATTTTAAAAGTTGATTTACCATCAAAAAGTTATGTTTTGCAGGTGTTGTTCCTCGGAGATGATGATTATGACGAAGTCAATCAGACATTCGACATTGATGTTTTAAAAATCGACACTGAAATCACTCCTAAAGACACTACTGTAGTCTATGGGAATAATTTTTATTCCATCTTGAATGATATGTATGGAAATAAATTGGATGGCGAAAAGATAACTTTCAAAATCAATGGTAAGACATACACTGACACTACCAATTCAAAAGGTAGTGCAGGATTTGAAATTAAGTTGCTTTCAGGCAAATACTCATTAAAAATCAGCTATGCGGGTGATGAGTATTATAAGGCCGTTTCAAAAACAATCACTGTTACAGTTCTCGCATCAACATCAGTGGTGATTGGAAATTCTATACTTTTGACCAATGGTTATTTGAGGATTTATCTAAAAAGTAATGAACACTCAGCAATCGCCAATAAGAAAGTCACTGTCACAATAAAAGGTAAGACTTACACTAAAAAGACTAATTCCGAAGGAATTGTGGTTTTCAAACCTTATGCTGGCAACGGTAAGTTATCTGTAACTGTGAAATTCGGTGGAGATGGAAAAAGTGGAGATTCATCCGCTTCAAAACAGGTCACAGGCATTAAAGGGGATCCTAAAAGTCCTTTAAAATCAAAAATTCCATTAAGAAATGGAGTTCCTGATGTAGATTACATGACAGGAAGTTATGTGATGGCTGATGGTGACATGTCTTATACATTAACAAAGGCACAATACACCAAGGTCATTAAGCGTGATAGTCGTTGTTTATACTTGAATAAAAAATTAAGCAAATTCACTTTCTTCAAATCCAAGGCTGAGCCAAAGTTGAATCATATCATCAAAAGAGAAAAGTGGAATGTGATTGAAAGAGCTATAAATACCAAAATTGTTAAAAAGAACAAAAATGGATACTGGCCGAAGGAAGTAACTGTCTCACTTAATGGAAAGTCATATACCTATCCTGAGGTAAGGGATGTGCAGAATACCGGTTACACTTGCGGACCGACTTCCTGCAGTATGTGCAGCCAGGCTTTAAGAAACTATTACTGTGAAAAGTACATCACATCCAAGGGTGATACCACTCCTGCAGACGGTTCAAGTACTAAGGGCCTTAAGAAGGCTTTGGAAAAATGCCATTTCAAATGCAGTATTTATTACAAGAGTTCTTTTTCTAAAGCATTGAAAAAACTCAAGAAGGGTGGATGTGCTTTGGTATTCCATACTTGGGGACATTATGTTTCTATATTGGACATAAGCAAAGACGGCAAAAAGGTATTGGTGGGCAATCCTTCAGGGGATTACGATCATGGAAGTCATGGAATTCCAACCAAATGGCTGACCGTGAAGTATATGAAGTCATGTTTCAATAACTATGATACTTCCGGATTGATTGTTAAGCTCAAATATTCCTTAAGCAAATCAACTAAAAATAAAGTAAATAATTTTTACTCCAGTATGGGCACTAATTGGGCTCGTCAAAATGTTAATGAAAGAATACCTCAAATTTAGTATTCTTTTTTTCTTTTTTTATCTTTATAATGCAAGAATACTATGACCTCTTTAGGTCGTGGATGAATTGC
>R25__coassemble_1264_pt1 | contig 12901 bp, 16 predicted proteins | sample R25__metabat2_low_PE_004 | metagenome-assembled genome bin R25
GAGCGGTGTTTGTTATAATAGATATTATTCTAGACTTAATTTTCTTCGTTATACCCCATACCTCAAATGTATTATTTAACAACTATACGATACACTTAATTTCAATAACAATAATTACATTATTAATAACAACCTTTTTAGGATATTTAGCACAAATGACAATTGATTTAAAATAAGGAGAATAATAAATGATACCTAAATCACATCCACGTTATGAATCATTGCTTTTAAGAGACAAAATGGTGAAAGCATCAAAAGAAGGATATCTAGCCGACTCCGCAATGATAGCTCATGGAAGAGGAGAAGCCTTCGATTATTTAATTGGAGAAAAAACAACCTACCCTGCAAAAAGGGCAATGTATGTTGCCGTTGCAGCATTACTTTTATCAAATAATCCTGTTATTTCAGTTAATGGAAACGCAACCGCATTAGCATGTGATGAAATAATAGAACTGGCCAATGCAGTAGGTGCAAAAATCGAAATTAACCTATTTTATAGAACAGACGACAGAGTGAAAATAATCACTCAACTATACAAAGATCATGGTTACAAAAACATCTTAGGCACATTAGATGATGATATCGAATACCTAAATGAAATTAAAAACAATAGAGCAAGCGCGAGTAAAACTGGAATTTATACTGCCGATACAGTCCTTATTCCATTGGAAGATGGAGACAGGGCAGAAATATTGAAAAAAAGTGGAAAAAACATACTGACAATTGATTTGAATCCTCTTTCAAGAACTTCAAAAATGTCCGACGTGTCAATTATGGACAATATCGTGCGTGCAATTCCATTCATGACAAAAATAGCTGAAGACTTGAAAACTCAGGACAAAAAAACATTGATTGAAATGGTTAATGATTTTGATAATGAAGAAAATCTTAAAGAATCCTTAGAACAAATAAAAATTAAAGAGTGAATATAATGCAAGTAATGGGAATATCTGGTTTACCTGGTTCTGGAAAAAGTGTAGTTTCTGACCGTGCAGTCGAAAAAGGTGCAATCATCGTTAGCATGGGAGACATCGTAAGAGAGGAAGCTAAAAAAAGAGGAGAAAGCAGCAAAGAGACTGCTAAAAACTTAAGAAAAGAACATGGACAATATATCGTTTCTGAATTGACCATTAAAAAGATTAAAAAACTTCAAGAAGAAGGAAACGAAAATATAATTATTGTTGAAGGCATTAGAAGCCCTCAAGAAGTGGACATGTTTAAAGATAATTTCGACAATTTCATCATTCTTTCAATTTTTGCAAATCCTTCCATAAGATTCGAAAGATTAAAAAAGAGAATGAGAGAAGACGATTCCCAAGATTATGCTGGATTTAAAAAAAGAGATGATACCGAATTGGGATTTGGAATCGGAACAGTCATTTCACTTTCCGATAAACTAATCATCAATGAAAGTGATCTTGAAAGTTTTGAGGAAGAAATAGATAAATTTTTAGAAGAAGTTAATTTATAACTTCTTTTCTTCTAAAATTGCATCTTCAATAATGAAAACACCACTGTCAAGATGCCATTCTTTTTTATATTTTAATATTTTAAGCTTTTTTTGAAAGATAGGGCCATCAATAGCTAATGTTTCAGCTTCCCCACCTTCAAATGCTATATCCAAACGATATTTCTCATTAAGTTTTAACAATTCATCTATTGTTGCATCATCGATTATGCGACCTAACCAGGATTCATCCAATCCCCACGCAGCAACGCCACAAATCATTATCTTAAAACCTAAAGAGACAATCTTGCGCATGTATTCCAGTTCATCAACATGCCAGTAAGGAGATATGATTTTCAATCCAACCTCATCACCCAGTTTTTCAATCCTTGATTTTTGATAAACTGAGTAAAGTGCACCAGTGTATATGGCTTCGACACCACGAGTTTTAAGATCTTCAAAAGCAAGTTTCAAATCTTCAAGCTCCTCTTCCTTAACGCCATCGGTTTCGACAGACATTATCGGAATGTTAAGTGCCTCTGCAAGCAAATCCGTGATATGAATATTAGGAACATGAAACATATATGACTCATCATTCCTAGATTTCATGGAAAGAAGATACTTAACATCTTCTTTCGCATCCAATGCGGCATGCAATGCCATTGTGCTGTCCTTACCGCCAGAAAATAAAACTGCAACATTCATAGTTATCTTTTACGTTTAGTATTCATGAACTTTTTAAATCTTCTGTATGCAGGAACTACAGAATCCATGTAGATTCCAATAATAGCTACAATTACTCCTATACCTCCACAAACTAAAGTAAATTCCACATTAGATAACATTGAAGAGTTTGTAGTATTAACACTGTCCTGAATAGGGCCTTCAATATGAGATGCTACAATACCTTTGGAAAGTAATGCTTGCTCAAAATCATCTAATTTAGCTGAATCAACAACTAATACCGCTTTAATTTGTGCATATGAAATTGTATCATCATATACTAATTTATACCAATCTGAAAAAGATTTTAAAGCCTGTGATGCAGTGTAATTTTGAGAAAGGTTGATGTTAATGGAATTTGAAGTTACATTATACTGTTCATAATGTGAATCAATATTTCCAACAATGGATTCGAAATAATCATGCTCCTTCTCATTAAAACTCCACATAGGAATCGAAATCGAAGTCTCATCAAAAGACTTGAAACCCTCCATTGAGGAAAGCTGCTCCCTCAATTGGTTAGTATCAATTGATGATGATAAATCTAAATATAAAGTTTCTTCATTATAAGGCATGTTCTTTTCAACAGTACTGGCCACAGCAGGCAATTCATCATATATCGGGTCTAAGAAGAATGCACCTCCAATAGCTCCAATGAAAAACGCTACCGCAAGCACTAAAAGCACTTCACGTTTTGGCATATAACGTCTTAACATCCCAATGGAAAAAACAAATACCATCATTATAATGAATAAAACTATGTAAATAATAGTTGTAATAATATCCATAACAATTCACACCAATTTTAAGTGATATACTTTTATATTAAAAGATAATACTTAAAATAACTTTGTATGAAAATAGCTTAAACTTTATAGATTTTCATGTTCTCACTGCCTGATGGCCAATCAACTATTATCTTATTTGTACCCTTATTAATTTGAACACTGGTTCGGGGCAAATTTGAATTGAAATCAACTTTTACCAATTTATGCGACTTGTCCTTAAGTTCCATATCACATGTTGCGTAATTACTTGCAATATTAATCGTATTGGACCTTTGTGATATGATATCTACGCTTTGCCTTGATCCTTGACCCTGACCGTAAACCGTCTGTATAGCTTGAGACAGTTTAGACAAATCCGAAGCCATATTCATAGACTCCGACACATCAAGAGTATTTTGAATTGACTGCTCCACCAAGGGCAATGTAAAAACTATCAAAAGTATCAGAGATATGGAAAATATCAGCAGATACTCAAGAGAAATCTGTCCATGATTATCCTTCATCAAATCACCAACACCAGATTTTTTGCAAACAACAACATGATGTCGCCATAAAACACAGCTATCAAAAGCCCCGCAATAATGGCGGGAGTGAAAGGATATGAAATCTTTATTGAAATTTCATCAGATATTATTTTTTGAACACTCATTATCTTAAGCAGATTCATGTCCTTTTTTGTTATCCCCCCAGCGCTCAATGACTTAAAATAATACTTAAAACCATCATCTTCATTATTCTTATAAACTTTCAAGTTTTCATCAACATCATTAATCAACTCGACTATATGCTCATCATTGAAGTAGTATGAATTAACGATATTTCCTTCCCTCAAATCCTTAACCGGAATTCTTTTGTTTAAAGTTTGATTTATTATGTAATGCAGGTTGGATATGGACAGGACATTCATCAGCATGTCAAGATTGCTTTTGAAAATATCTTTTTTGATAACCATGTATCCCACAAAAATCAGCAAAAATGGAAATGAAACAAGAATGCTGTTTATAACCACGCTGAATGAAAAAGGATATATTGACGGCATTGGAAAAATATTCAAAAAGTCAATTGTAAGGCCGAATGGTATTACTGTGGCAATACCAGTTAATAGCATTACATCACCACCTCCCCATAAATGCAATTCCCATAAAAGATATGTTATAGTATAAGTCAATACCATTGAAATAATAGAGGCTAAAATGAATTTAATGTTATTTGAAATTAATGACAAAATCAGATTTGAAGCCAATCCAAAAAATACCAAAATGCAACATAACGCTTCAGGAACAAAACCCCTCTTAACATCAAAAATTGTAGCACAAACAGAAAACAAAATTGTTACAAGTATTTGAATTAAAAATATAGTACTGAAATTCATAAATATATTATTTTACGTCAAATAATATAAATTAAGCAGAAAACAAGCTTGCAAAATTGTTTTCAACTTATAAAAAAAGAGAAATTAATTTTTAGAATACTCATAAATAGCTTCTAAAAATGCTTTGAATAATGGATGAGGCCTATTAGGTCTTGATTTGAATTCCGGATGGAACTGACAACCAATAGCCCATGGATGATTTGGAACTTCAACAATTTCCACCAAGAAATCATCAGGACTTGTACCAGAAATTATCAAACCTTTTTCTTGCAAGTCATCTCTGTAATCATTGTTGAATTCGTATCTGTGTCTGTGACGCTCTTCGATATCAATTTCACCATAAGCTTCAAATGTTTTGGTTCCTTCAATGATTTTACAGTCATATGAACCTAAACGCATTGTTCCACCCATGTTCTTGATTTTCTTTTGCTCTTCCATCATGTCAATGACAGGATCGACGATATCGTCACCAAACTCAGAACTGTTAGCTTCAGGATATCCGTTACGCCTTGCAAATTGGGTAACGATAGACTGCATACCTAAACAGATTCCGAACAATGGAACATCATTTTCAATTGCATAGTCAACAGCATCCAGTTTACCCTCAAATCCTCTTTCACCGAATCCTCCAGGGATTAGGATACCGTCAAATTCTTTCAATGCATCTTCATCTAACTTTTCAACATCAGAACTGAGGTATTTGATTTTAGCCTTTACCCCAATGCTAGCTGCTGCATGAAGCAATGATTCACGGATACTGATGTATGAGTCTTCAAGTTCAACATATTTGCCCACAATACCTATTGTGACTTCAGATTCTGCATTTTTAATGGAATCAACAACCCCTCGCCATTCATCAAGTTTAGAGGAATCCGCTTCAACATCCAATCCTATTCTTTTAACGATGAATTCACCTATGTTCTTATCCTCTAGAACTAAAGGCACTTCATAGATTGTACCTGCATCAGGAGTGTTGACAACTGCATTTACATCAACATCACAGAAGTGAGCGACTTTAGCGAGCAATGCATCATCAATGTGCTCTTGTGATCTGCATACAATTACATCAGGATTAATACCGACACTTCTCAATTCTTTAGTGGAATGTTGGGTAGGTTTTGTTTTGAATTCTCCAGCTGCATTTAGGTAGGGAATAAATGTAACATGGACGAACATAACATTGTCTCTTCCTTCCTCATTCCTAAGTTGTCTTAATGCTTCAAGGAAAGGTTGACTTTCAATATCTCCGACAGTACCACCGAGTTCTACTAAAACCACATCGTAATCTGCACTTTCAGAGTTTGCCCTAATCATTTCTTTTATACGATTAGTGATATGAGGAATAACTTGTACACATTCACCAAGATAGCCTCCTTCTCTTTCTTTTGCAATTACAGATTCATAGACTTTACCTGTAGTAATATTAGCAATTCCATCAAGTTCAACATCTAAAAATCTTTCGTAGTGACCAAGGTCCAAGTCTGTTTCCATACCATCATGTGTAACAAATACTTCACCGTGCTGATATGGATTGAGTGTTCCAGAATCCCAGTTTAAATAAGGGTCTATTTTAATAGCTGAAACTTTTAAACCATAAGATCTTAAAATTCTTCCCATAGATGCTGAGGTAATACCCTTACCTATGGAACTAACTACCCCACCAGTTATAATAATATACTTTGTCAGATTAATCCTCTCCAATAAATTATACTATAATTTTAGTTTTTAATCATATATAAAAATTTAATCTAGTTTATAAACTATCGATTATTTCTCCAGTGATTGAGTTTATTTGAAATTGCACGACCAGTCTCATCAAACTGATATTGTCCACTGTCACCGTAGTTTGCAAAGTTGTGCTGCTGGACTAACTCGCTGCATGAGTCATCAGGACCATACGGAGAATAGCCTTTTCTGCAAACCATGCCATGTGCTGCACCATACGGACTTACACTCCAGTAAGTGCAGTTCAAACAGATGTTGTCCCCATTGTTGACCATGGAATCATAATCCGGTTCATCAAAATCATAATCATCATTAACACTTACGCTTTTATCATACACCGCACTGTCCTTGCTAATGGACAATCCACACTCATAACAGTAATATTCGTCCATAAAATCGTTCAGTTCACCGCTGCAATATGGACATCTGGGACATATGACCTCATCATCAGTAAACATGCCTCCGCCACATTCCGGGCAGAGATAACCTCCAATAACCTCGGACAATGAGGCACCGCACTTAGGACATAGCTTTACCATAAAATCACTCAATCAACGTTTCAATGAATTCCTTGATGTACTTTTCAGAGAACTCCCATGTGTGCTCGCCCTCGTCACCGACAAACCTTGCATCAATTCCCTTTGAGTTCAGGTATCTATAGAAGTCTGCAGACTTTTCAAACAGGAAGTCGTCGATTCCGCAGGCCATGTAGATGTCGGGAATGTCATCGCAGTTGTCAATGAGATATTTCGGATCCATGTCGGAACCCTTAATCTTGTCCAAATCTCCGAAAATTGACTCATAGAAATCCCTTGAGCGCAGCGCGTTGTCGTCGCTGGTATAATTGGGAATGTCGTCAGTTATCAATGCAGGTGAAATCATTCCTATTTTTGAGAAGTTCTGGCAATATTTCAGTCCGTTTCTGATGGCACCATATCCTCCCATCGAGAATCCTGCAATGTAAGTGTCCTCCCTCTTATCGGACAACGGGAAAATGTTTCTTGTTATGTCCAACAGTTCCTGGCCAACATATTCACCATAATATGCATGAGCCTTTGGATTGTCAACATAAAAGCTGTTTTCACCGCATGGAATCACAATAGCAATTCCATGGTCTTCAGCAAACTTCTGTATTGATGTGTTTGCAAGGAATATCTCATCGCTTCCGTAAAGCCCATGAAGCAGGTACAATGTCTTATAGGGCTGAGGAACGATCTCTTCTGTGTCCTGCAAGAAATGGACGTTGTCTGCAGGCAATATGACGCTGATTGAAGTTCTCCTCTGAAGGCTCTTGCACTTGACGTCTCCTCTAAATAGTACCATAATAACTCTCCTAGTTTTCCAATTCTGTTATGAACAGGGCCCTCTTGCCCTCTTCCTTTTCAAATCCGCAGTATTCATAGAACTTGACATTTTCATTTAAAGTGATTACAACAATCCTCAGGTAATCCTTATAATGGCTTGTGACCCTGCGAACAAGTTCCTTTCCAATTCCCTTAAGCTGATAATCCGGTTTTACAAGCAAATAATGTATGTATGCATTCATTATGCCATCATCCATCACGCTGATCAGACCGACCAGTTCATCTCCATCCCATGCTGAAAAAACAGTGTCGAAGTTCTTCATGGCAATCACCAGCTTTTCGGGATATTCTCCTGAAGACCATTCCACAGATAAGAACAATTCTTCAAGCTCCTTTTTACTAAATTTATGAGTATTCTTGTATTTTATTTCAGGTCTCACTTAAACCACCCTATATTCTGTCCATTTATTTGAGAAATATCTGTAAATGTAAATCGCTGCCCTTACATACCAATCTATAAACATTGCAATCCATGTTCCAAAGACCCCAACTCCCATCCAGTCAGCTATGACATACGAAAGGACAATCCTGCATGAAAACATTACCACCAAACTGATATACATCACTGATTTTGAATCTCCCGCACCCCTAAATGTTGCAGGAAGGGTGAATGATAAAGGCCATATGACAATTGCGAAAATACCATGCCAAATTACCATTTCAGTTGTCATCTGGGCGGTTTGTGCAGACAGGTTATAGATTCCTAAAACCCATGGCAATATTGCAAATATTAATATATTTATGATTACATGTGAAATAAATACTATGATTAGACATTTCTTATTGTAATATCTTGCCTGCTCATAGTCATCAGCTCCAACACAATTTGATATTACCGCTGTCAATCCTAGATTGATTGCAAAACCTGGCAGGACTGAAAAGATTCCTATTGCATAACCAACGGAATTTGCGGCTATAGCCATTGTTCCGAATGTTGAAACCAGACTCAATACCAGAACCCTACCCAACTGGAAAAGCCCATTTTCAATTCCGTATGGAATGCCCACATCCAATACCTTCTTGAGCATGGCCATATCAAAGCGATGCTTGAGCGTTCTTTTGATGTGAAGCTTATAGCTTTCATCCAATGCGAAGTACAATACCGCAACAGCCGCCACGACACGGGAAATCACTGTTGGAATTGCAACTCCACGCACGTCCCATCCAAGATAATAAATGCAAAAAGCGTTACCCAAAACATTCAGCACATCACATACCAGCATAATCTTCATAGGCAATGTTGCATCATTGGTTGTTCTGAAAATTGCAGCCCCCGCATTGTATATTGCAATGAATGGGATTGACAATGCTACTATGTAGAGATAAACATCTGCATTGTGCCATACATCCGCCTCAATCTGACCAAACAGCACCCCTATCAGAATTTGCCTCAATAGGATTACAACAATCATCAGAATTGTGGAAAGTATTGTTGAAAACCAAACAAGCTGTGTGGAAGCGTTTTGTGCCTTGTCCAATTGCTTGTCTCCAAGGTATTGTCCAGCCACAACGGCACCACCAGTTGCAAGGGCTGAAAATGAAAAAATAAGTAATTGCATCAAAAAGTCAACAAGAGAAACTCCTGAAATTGCCGCCTCACCAAGTGATGCAACCATGATGGAGTCGGCTAGACCTACAAAAAATTCCAAGGCATACTCAACTAAAAGTGGAACGAACAGCCAGAGCAATGCCTTGTTTGAATATAGATATCTTTCAGGAGTTTTGAAAATGTTCATGATTTTATCTTATAAAGTTGAAAGCAATTTTCGGTTCCTCTTCAGGAACTAAACCTTCTTTTTTACCTGCTTCAATGCACTTTAAGAAAAATGCCATGTTTCTTCCAAGCTGCCTCATGGTGGCAAGCCCTTCAAGGTCCTGTTCAACCTCTTCAGGAGTGTTTCCGTGAACCATGTTCCAGTAGAAAGATGAAATTATAGGCATCTGAGAGATTCCTAAGTACTTATTCAATTGATCGTAAGTTGCAGTTGTTCCTCCACGTCTTGCGGAACAAATCACAGCTGCAGGCTTGTGTTTAAAGTGCTCAAGACCATTTCCCTGTGAACTTGAGTAAAATGCCCTATCTAAAAATGAGGTTATTGAACCTGTTGCCCCTGCATAGTATACAGGAGACCCGAATATGAATCCGTCAGCATCCTTTGCCTTTTCAGTGAATTCGTTGACAACATCATTGTCAAATGTACATTTTCCTTTTTCACGGCATTTCAAACATGCGGTACATCCTATAATTGGTTTTGTCTTAATCCAGAATATTTCAGTTTCAATTCCTGCCTCATTTAAAGTCTCTTCGACATAGGTGAGTGCAGTGTATGTGCAACCTTTCTTGTTTGGACTTCCATTTACTAAAATAACTTTCATCTAATAATCTCCATCTATTAATCTTTGAACAAGGAAATGCCCTTGTTTAAATTCAAGTGATCCTTTTTTGACTCCTTCCTCATCAAATGACTCACAATCGTCACCATCTCGTTCTGAATCGAAAATGATTATAGGCACATTGTCACGGGTGTGTGTTCCAACGCTTATAGGTGTTGGGTGGTCCGGCAATATTGCTCCCCTGTAAGGTTCGCCTTCCAAGCTTTCGATGATTGGTCCGACAATAAACTCGTCAATTCTTTCAAGTGCCTTGACCTTCTCTTCTGTATTTTGAGCATGCCCTGCTTCATCTGGAGCCTCAATATGAATCAACAACAAGTCAGTTTCCTTTAAGGCTTCAATACCGTATTTTCCTTTTGCTTCATAGTCGGTGTCAAAGTATCCTGTAGCGCCAGGCACGTCAACAATGTTCATGCCTGCAAAGTTGCCGATTCCCTTAAGCAAGTCAACACCAGTGATTACAGAAGCGGTGATGCCGTAGGTTTCCTCAAAGTTAGGCAATTTTGGAGTTACACCTTGTCCCCATAGCCATACCATATTTGCAGGAATTTCCCTTTTTTGGTTTACTTCATGGCCTTTAAGGTATTCTCTTGCCTCGAACATTATCTTATGGAATTCTTCAGCAAGTTCACATTCGCCAAATAGATTATCAACCAATTTTTCACCTGCAATATCATGAGGCGGCATTGTTTTGATGCTTGATAATATTTTTGCATCCTCAACGCTATCACAGGAATAAACGAACAAGTGTCTGTAGCTTACACCAGTGTAGAACTTGCCCTTAAAGTCAGGGTACTTTTCGGTGAAATATTCATTCAATCCTTTCATCAATTCGTCAGCTTCATCGGTTGTGATATGGCCTGCATTGAAGTCATCCATTTCATCATTTTCACTGAATATTGTATTGCATCTGAATATCACGTCTTCAGGTTTTGTTGGAATTCCTTCACTGCCTGCCTCCAATGGTCCACGGCCAGTGTAGTAATCAGCAGGATTAAATCCAAAAATGCTCATGTTAGCCACATCTGAACCTGGAGTGTACTGTTCAGGCACATTGTTTGTAAATCCTCCAAACCCTTTTTTAGCCAACTTGTCAATGTTTGGAGTGTTGGCCACCATCAGAGGAGTTTTACCGTCTAATTCATCAACAGGATAATCGCTTGATCCGTCTGGAATAAAAATTACATATTTCATATTATCAAAAAAAGTAAAAAGAATTTAATTAGTTTTTATATTTTAAAATACTAATTAAATCTGTCAACATCGCAGAAGCAGTCTCAAGGGAACCTGCTCCGAGTCCAATAACAGAAACCTCATCAGCCAAATCAGTCTTGATTGTAGCCATGTTCAAGGTTCCGCTTACATCATATGAGCTTCCTCTTTTAACTAAACGAGGAGACACCTGCAAGTTGTCTGGAGATATTTCCGCTATCAGTTTGATTAGGTAATCGTCCTTTTTAGCAAGTTCGATAGCTTGTGAATTGATGTTTGAAATACCCTCAACCTTAACGTCGCTGTAAGTTGCATCAATGCCCAATAGGGAATTTGCTAAAATTACAGTCTTACAAGCTGCGTCAATACCTTCAACGTCTTGTGTTGGGTCGGTCTCTGCAATACCCAATTCCTGTGATTCTTTTAGGATAACTTCATAATCAGAACCTTCAGCAGTCATTCTTGACAAGATATAATTTGTGGTACCGTTCAAGATACCCTTGATTGATTTTATCTCACATGATGAAAGAGTGTCTCTTGTAAAATTAATGATAGGCATAGATCCACCAACACTAGCTTCATATTTGAATTCAACACCTGCTTCATGAGCTGCATCAACAACTTCTTTAAATTTAAGTGCTAAATGCCCTTTGTTTGATGTCACTACGTCCTTTCCTTGTTTAAATGCTTTTAATGTTAATGAAAGTGCAGGCTCTGCATCAACGATATTAGTAGGAGTTGCTTCTATAAGACAATCGTATTCAACTGCATCTAAAACATCTGCACCATTCTTATCAGATCCATATTCCGGATATGCTGATAGTTTTCCTTCTTCTTTTTTGGTTTTAACAAGCAATTCTTCATCCAATCCATCTTGTGATATTGCAGATGAAGAAGAATCAGCTGCTGCAACAACTTTCACGTTTACTCCTGTTTTGTCCTTAATCAAATCTTTCTTCATGGAAAGTGCATTTGCAACACCTTGGCCCACTGAACCAAATCCCATAATAATGACTTTACATTCATCCATAATAATCACTTATACTTCATTAATCACTAACAATTCCTTTTCTTCAGCAATTTCTGCAATTCTATCAAAAATTATTTGTTTTTTGCCAACATCCGCTTCAATATTAATCAATGCAGTGGATTTTTCCTCACCGTTTAACTTAATATCAAATGCAACAATTTGAACACCTTTCAAATCATTAATCCTGTCCATGGTGTCCCTTAAGTCTTGGTCCACAATGTGGCCGAATAAAATTGTTGTGATTTTTTCTTTTTTAACTACTCCGTCCATTTCAATGATTGAAAATCCTAAATCGTCAAATCTGGTGATGACATTTAAAAGGTCTTCCCTTTCACCTTCCAATGTTAATTGAACTGGAACTTTACCATCATCATTTTTGTAGTCCCTTTTGTGAATGACAGTTACCAGGTTAGCTCCAAGACCACTTATTGGCTCCAATACTTTAACTAACTGTCCAGGGATATCCAAAAGCTCTAGAACTAAGTCTATTCTCATATAAGTCCCCCTTAATTTGTCCAATCTGCTCTTTTTACAACAAGATTTCCATCTTTATCAATATTAGCATTCCTTAATATTTTTTCAGGATTTTTCTCATGAGATTCGTCTTCACGAGTTAAATTCAAGTTATCAGTAATGTACCAGGTTTCGTCTGAATCTGGAATGTTTTCTAAGGTTTTTGAAAATTTTTCTATAATTTCTTCAGCATCTTTTTCGATTGACATTATAAAAACTCCTAATAATTAATAATATTATTAGTATGTTTTTTGGCATTAATAAATATAAAGGATAATGGCTCTGTCAAAAAGTTAGTTGATTTTTTCGATTTTCAATCCAATTATTTATTCT
>R25__coassemble_1362_pt1 | contig 12311 bp, 16 predicted proteins | sample R25__metabat2_low_PE_004 | metagenome-assembled genome bin R25
AGGAAAATTCGAATATTATTACGAATGGAAAGGCCTTGACAAAACAATAGATATGACCTAAGAATCTCCAGCTTCTACAAGCTGGAGAGGTTCAATAAACTTTAAATACTAATTTAACCAATTATATTCATGAAAAAAATAGAATTAGGTAGATTAAATATTATTAAAGCAAATGACGAATTACTTTCAAATTTGGATTTTGATTGTGGTGATGAAGACCTTAATGAATTTCTTTTGAAAGATTCTTTTAAAAATATCAAAAACAAACTTTGCACTATATTTCTGTGTGTTTATTTAAGATACATAATTATTTAAATTATTTTATATAACATAATCTATATGTAGGTTATGTATGGCAAGTAAAGTAAATTCCACTCCTACATTAAAAGGAGAAGATGCAGCAAAATTTATTGAAAAATTAAATACTCCTTCAAGTAAAAATGAATTGAAATCCTTAAAAAAAGCTGATGAAATATTTAAAAAAATAACTTATATTCATTAAATATTTCATGGCAGCTTATAATTATTTTTTTTAGTTAATCCTTGAAACTTTTCCACAAATCAGTCTGAAGAACGCTTTTTTCACTCACTTCCTCCAATTTAAGGAACAGTTCCCAAGGAACAGACAATGTCAGATAGTCATTTGGTATGAAATGTTTCATCTTGCTTCTTCCGGCAAAGTCTATCGGTCCAAGCACTGGCTTTGGATTGTCGCTTTCAGCCTGCTGGAATGTAAAGCATCCTATGGCCTGACAAGCTGATGCCTGTGGTGTCAATACATAATTGCCTTCAAGCCTGAATGATGAATTTATTTGAAGAATTGCGGTCAATTCGATAGGATTCACGGTAAATATCACGGATTCAGGAATCTCGCTGTCTTCCAGGTTTTCCAATCCCTTGAATATTACGTATTGTCCCTCATCATAAACCGGTCTGTTTTTTATGCTCTCTTTTGCGGTTTCAAAATCAGCGTATATTCTCTCACCATGCCTGAACATTTCGCTTGAGTTTTTCGGCATGTGGGACAGTCTTGCCTCATATGCCTCCCTGTCGGGTGCTGAGTCAACGCCGCAGGATAGGAATGATGCCTGAAAGTCTATTGCATCCTCGTTTGGAAGTCCTGATCCCCATCCGAATCCAACTGATATTCCTCCGCATGTGATGTTTTCACGTCCGAAGCAGGTTGTCTTTCTTTTGGCTATTGTCTGTGCAACGAAACTCATCACACAGCCCCCTTTGTTTTTAGGGGCAACTGCATCTTCTGGCTTTTCATCACTTTTAAGCAATGCTATTGGCGGAAATTTCATGTTAAGTTCTTTTGATATTCTACTTTGCATATTAACTACCTCTATGGTCATGTTTTATTTGTGTTTTTAATATATATTGCGATAGTAATTATGGTTGCAATAACTGAAATTGCATTGGCCATCATTGAAGGCAACCTCAAACCTTCCGGAGCCTGCAGAATATATGCGAATGCGATCAGTGTACAGATGATTGCCGGTACCAATGTAACGATATATGGTTTTTCATTATGAATCAGATATGTGCTTGCAGCGTATAGTACGATGGTGGCCACTATCAATTGCATCCATGCAAAATATCTCCAAATTAATCCAAAATCAATGAATGTCAATCCAAATGATGCTAAAAACAATGGCACTGCTAATTTGAGTCTAGAAATCAATTTTTCCTGGTTGAGATTCAATTCATCAGCAATAGTTATTCTTGAACTTCTAAGTGAAGTGTCTCCTGTTGTGATTGGGCATACAACAACTCCGATAATGGTCAATACCAATCCGACAGGTCCGACCAGAGCTCTTGCCATGTCATGTACTGCAACTGAAGGTGAAGCACCGTAAATTACTGCAAGCTGTGGCTGACCGTGGAAGAATGCCATTGCAATTGCGGCCCAGCAAAGTGCAACCAAACCCTCCAATGCCATAGCCCCATAAAACACAGGCCTTGCATCTTTTTCATTTTCTATGCATCTTGCAACGATTGGGGATTGGGATGCATGAAAACCTGAAATAGCTCCGCATGCGATGGTCACGAAGAGATATGGGAAAATGCTTTGACCAGTTAAGTATAATCCTTGTGTTGTAACCTCTGGGATGGTGTATGCAGGATTCAATATTAATGCTCCGGTCATCATCACTACCATAATCAACAATAATGCTCCAAATACGGGATATACATTTCCTATAATCTTATCAATTGGAAATACTGTTGCAATTAAGAAATAAATGAATATGATTATTATCCAAATGAATATGTTGATGTCGGTTAGGTTGCTGAGCAATTCAGCAGCTCCCTTTGCGAAAGTGGCCGCAACAAGAATTCCTGTAATTACAATGAGAACTGCCATGGCCTTTTGGATTTTGGTTCCCAGATATTTTGAGATGATGTGTGGCATTGTCAATCCGTTATTTCTCATAGACATGTATCCTGAGAAAAAATCATGGATTCCTCCAATGAATATTGTACCTAAAGTAATCCATAAGAATGCCGCAGGTCCGAACAATGCTCCTTGTATCGCTCCGAAAATAGGCCCCAAACCTGCAATGTTTAAAAAATGAACTAAGAAATTCTTGATTTTGGACAGGGGAATGTAATCAACGCCATCCTCCAGTTTGTATGCAGGGGTTTCGCGTGTCTCGTCCACGCCGGAGATTCTCTCAATAAATTTACCATAAATAAAGTATGATGCAATAATTGCCAAAAAACAAATGATAAAACTATACATTAAGAGTATTTTAGTAATCTATTAATAAATAGATTACTATTTTTTTAAATGCATAGTATATATTACTTTTTAATAGTAATAACCGTATTATTCAACCCTAATATCTGTGAGTATTCAATGTTGTCTGAAATGCCAATCAACATATCAATATTGTCGGAATCCAAACTGGTGTCTACATTTGGATTGTATCCGATTCCTGAATATTTTATGGAAATGATTGTGGAGTTGTCATTGTCCCGGACAATCACATCAATCCAGTCCAATTCGTCATTGATTTCCAGAATGTAAATGAGCATCTCTTCTATTGCCAAACTAACCAATATTGATACTTTTTCATCAGGCAGAAACTCTTGAACCTGTCTGGATAAGTATACTGCATCGTTTACAATGGCATTAATGGTGTATTCCAATATATTTTCAGTGTCGTCGTGATGTTTCTTTAGGAAGAATCCTTCGTATTCTCCATTGGTCTTTTTATTCAGATAAATGGAATATAGGTAAATGAATGCTATTGTTGCTAGTTCTGAGACAACGAATGCAAACCATATTCCGTTTTCCTTCCAAATGATTGAGAACAGGAATACGAATGCAACTGGGAATATCAATCCGTTCAATAGTGTGAGGATATTTGCTAATTTCATGTTCTGTATGGATTGAACGTAGAATATGTACAGGAAGTTTATTGAATATGCCAACAGACTTAATGAGAATATCCTAACCGCATTCATTACAGTAGGAATGTCTGAAGGGTTGCTTACTGAAAATAGTACCAATATTGTCTGAGGGAATATTGTAAACAGTGCGGTGAAAAATATTCCAAATCCCAATACTATCTTCAAGGATCTTCTTGCAACATACTCAACTCCATTGTAGTCCTTTTCCTGGAAATAAACAGTTATGATTGGTAAAAGTGATTGTGATGTGCCAAAAATGAATATGCTCACCAACAATGATGTATTGCAGCACATGTTGAATGCAACCAAGTCTACATGGGTCATGACTTCAAGTATTATGAAGTTAACGATTACCAGTTTTATTGCTTGATACAGTGCTATTGAAGATGAGGAAAATCCAGTTTTGCATATGTTTGAGAAATATCTCATTGAGTTTCCGATTTTAACCTTAGTCAGTTTCAGTGTTCGTTTAGGGTTAAGGAAATAAGTGCAAAGGTAAACTGTTGCGATGATATATCCCACTACCATTGCCAGTGCGGCACCGCTAACTCCCATATTAAAGTATTGTATGAATATCAAGTCAAATACCACGTTCAATACGTTTGCTAAAAGAAATGCCCTGAATTGAAGTTGGACAAAATCATCAATTTTGGCAAAATATGCTAAAACAATGAAAAAGCAGATGAATGGTATTGCCAATAGATAGTATTTGAGATATTCAAAGACCAATGGTCTTAACTGACTGGAATTGCACAATATCTGAAGGAGTGTGTCTGGAAACAGCAGTCCCAATACCATGATTAATACTGAGATTATGATTATGCTTATAAGTGAAATAGTGAATATATTGTTGGCCGTTTCATCATTGAAGTTTGCTTTTTCGCTGGTTGCAAGTATAGTTCCTCCAAATCCTATCAACCAGTAGACCATGTTGATAAATTGGACCAATGGTTCCATACTTTGAATGACTGATAGGTTCATATGGCCTAAAAGGGCACTGATTATGAACGCATCAGCTAGAATTGCAAAATTTCCCGCTATTGCAGCAAGCAGTGTCGGAAAGAACAACTCTTTAAACTTTGAATTTAATAGGTTATATCTTCTCTCATAAGACATTTTATTCACTATTCCTTTTTTTTAAAATCACATTCCTTTTGATGCGATTATGACGTCACTAATGGAATGTGGAGGAAGCTCTATTTTATAATCTAAAACTTTTATTAAAGCTTCAATACCCTTACGTCCGCTTGACATTAACTCGTATGTGCTTTTTGGAACAAAAATGAATCCTCCGCTTTTGACTTTTTGGAATGAGTCAAGGATAATTTTTACCTTTTCCGCCTCATTTTTGTCAATCAGGCTCTTGTTCAGATTTACGATTACATACTCGAACTTGCTTTTTAAATCATTGATTTTTTCAGGGCTAATTTGATATATTTCAACATCCTCACTAAATTGATCTGTTATGAAAAGTCCGGTGCAGTGTTTTTCAATTTGCTTAACTTGTGGTAGGATTTCACTTAAATAAGTTTCATCATCTTTTAATTCTGGATATTTCTTATCCTCACTTAGAATTAATGAAAATGCATTTTTCTCAACATCTCTTAAGAAGTTTAAGTCATGGTCAACTTTTGATTTGTCTTCATTAAGCAAAAATACATATCCTGCAGCTGTGTCCAGGTCGTCAGTTTTTTTGAAAAACATGTCTTGGTAAGTTGTATCGATCAGGGTGCTGTCGTAAAATGATTTTAACTTGTTATTGATGTTCACTATAGGAGATGAGCGCACAATCCTGTTTGTAGGAGTTATGAAGAATTTCAAGGTACCGTGAGCGTATAATTTATATTTCCTTTGTACCTTGTCAAAGAAAGATTCTGGTTTTAAATAGGAATCAAGAATGCTGTCTGTTTCATGCTGGCCGGAAATCCTGTCTAAAAATTCAGCAGGCATTCCTCCACCGCATGGGCGACAATTGACCTCAATTAAAACAGGACCATCTTCATCAATCATATATTCACCATGAACAGGCCCATATTGAATTTCCAGTGCATCAGCTACCTTGTAAGCATATTCTACCATTTCAGCTTCACCGAGACCCAATTCATTCACTGTTTCACATGAGTCGTAAACGATTGCTCCATCTGATGTTTTGATCTTGTTGTACTTCCAGATTAGGGTAACTCTATGAGTTCCCTTATTGGATACGGTATTGACGATATATTCGGTACCATTTATTTTTTCTTGAACTAGGAGTTCATCTATCTCATCCCCATAATGATTGACATCTTCAAACATTTGTTTAACGAATTCAATCATTTCTTCCCTATTTTCACAAATGCGCACTCCTGTTGAACCGCAACTGTAGGGAGGTTTTATAACAACTTCACTTAGGTTTTCATCATCATAGAATTCCAATGCTTCATCTAGATTATGAACAACTTTTCCTCTTATAGAACGAAGTCCTCTTTCAGCTAATTTGTTGTGCATTTCATCTTTTAAAGTCATTGCATCAAGGTTTTCGATTGAGTTGCCTAAAAGGCCTAATTCATGGGTCAATTTGGCGGCAAGAATAACTCCCCTTTCATTACCTGGAACAACCAGGAGAGGATCGAACTTTCTTACCTCTTCAAGGGTTTCTTCAAAGGTGTCCTTTTCGTAAATCATGTCAAATTCATATGGGATCTTTTCATATTCATCTAGGACATGTTCTCCAAATTTTTTTCCTTCTTCGGTTTCTGAATCTTTTAAATGCAGTACAATGGGATTATAACCCCTATTGATTATGTCTCCTATGTAATTTTTTCCAGTGGATATGCACTCAATAACAATAATGTTTCTCATATTATCTCCTTTCTGCTTTTGATATATTTACGGATACTGTGCAATTTTTTTACATCAAGTTTTTTTCTTAATGTGATGTAGTCAATTATATTATTATATGTTATTTATTTTGTTTTAAATTTTGGGATAATTTGGCATTTTAAATAAGTAGATAATTGTTAGTGAAAATGATGCACTGTTCAGTTAAAACTATAACATTTAAATACTACTTTGACTAACTTAAAATAGGAATTCAGTGAGGTGAAAATAATGAGAAAAATTACTATCGCAATATTAGCATTAATCCTTGTGGGAATGTTAATTCCAACCGGATTTGCAACCGATTCCAATCTTGTAATAACATATGGTGAAAGTACAAATGCAAACAGCAATTATAAATCAATTGTTGATTCATTTTTCACAAGTCAATCAAATGTAAATTTAGGTGATGTTAATTCAAAAGTAATCACCGCTGATCAAGTAAATCAAATATCAAGCGGAATCACTGGTAAGACATACTCCTCAAGTCAAATATACTCATCAGCGCTTTTAGACCTTAATGACAACGACAATCTTCAGGTAAGCGTTGACAAGTCAAAAATCACTACAATAACTGGGGACATGTACATTTCAGCATTGAAATCTGCAGGTATCACTAGCGGACACGTCTATGTGACAAGTCCTGTGACTGCAACTGGCGAATCTGCTCTTGCAGGAATAATGAATGCTTATGAGGCAGCAACAGATGTTGCAATTCCTGACAATGTAAAAGAAGCGGCAAACAATGAAATCTACACTGAATCAAAAATAGTCGAAAACTCAGGTGTGGATGCTGACAGCCTATCACAATTGGTGAATGATGTAAAAGACCAAGTTTCAAGTGAAAATGTGACAGACCACAATACAATCGTGAATATCATCAACAATTATGTTCAAAACAACAACATTAACATAACCAACAATGATATTGAAAACTTGGCTGACAGTATTGAACAAGTACAAAACGTTCAAGGTGACGTTAACTACTACAAAGATAAAGTTAGCGGTTTTTTAAATAACGGTAATTCAACAGGTGGATTTTCACTTGACGGATTGTTTGACTGGATTAAATCCTTTGTTAATGGGATTTAAATCCCTTTCTTTTTTTAAGCTTTCATCATGTTAATTGATGTCATTTATATATGATAATAACCATATTTTATATGATGGAGGTGAATTTAAATTGAGATATTTTAAAAGCATTTTTAAAATTTCAATAATTCTGTTACTTCTGATAATTACTGTAGGATCAATTTCTGCTACAGACAGTTCTGATTCTGCAATAGATGATAGTCAAGATAATGATTTTGATTTGGATGAAGATTTGGACGATGGCTCTGATGATGATTCTGATGATGAGGATTTAGATGAGGATTTGGATGACGACGATGATTTGGATGATTCTGATGATGAGGATTTAGATGAGGATTTGGATGACGACGATGATTTGGATGATTCTGATGATGAGGATTGGGATGATGATTTCGACGAATCAGATTTCGATTACACCGATTACGATTATCTCGAAATGAAAATTCTCCTTTACTTGGATAAATATGGAAACGTCACAGATGAAGACTGGACAGAATCCGAAGACTTCCTAAATGAATATCAAATATATCTTGCTGATCCTTCAAATTACACTTTAAACGAAAGTGCGGAAGGTTATAATACTTATGTAAAAATATATGAGTCAATAACCTCTACATTTGGGGATTATGATCTAAAGGAAAATGAGACAGCATACCTTAAATTCTTGATAATTTATTATTTAAACAATTATGGAAATGTTAGTGCAAACTACACATGGAACGAAAGCGATGAGTTTTACAATTTCCATCCAAAAATTGCATACCTCATGGAATCCGGAATGGCTTGTGGAAGCGCTAGCGATATTGAGGATTCATTTAATGAAAGCCCATATTTCTATTCAAACTTAAATAATTTTTTCAACCCTATGTTGAATAATTCAACTAATAATTCGACTTCAAATGAGACTTCAAACAATGCAACAGTTTTAGATGCTCCCGACAACAATGATTCATGGTGGTCTAACATTGTCATTTTGGTTTTGGTTGTCATTTTGGTTGCTTTAGTGATTATTTAAGTTTTCTTTTTTTTATTTTTTTTACATTGCCTTTTGAATGTTTCAAGAATTTACTTTTTTAAACCATCTAGTATATATACTAATGAATCACATAAATAAACACATTAACTAATTAAATTTAATTAAATGAAGGTTTGATAATATGGTTAGATTTTCACAAACTCTTGATGATAGGCAACCAAAACGTCGAGAAAAATCATATGCTCAACAGAGTGATAATCAGTATTATGCTCGTGAAGAACCTGCTAGGTCAATTGACGATATCATGTACAGCAGGTTACCTAGGCCTAACCAGGTACAGAGAACCGTATATCAAGAGGAAACTCCATACGAACAGGATGAAGTAATCTACGTACAGCATCAAAGTGAAAGAGAATCTATCCAACCGGATTATACCAAACCAGAATTGAACTTCCCTCCTGATCAAAACATACAGTTCGGTGTGGAATACAAGCCAGGCTCAAGGCCTCCTGTAATTGGTAAGAATTACACTATCCGTTCAAATTCAATCATCTACAACGATGTGGTCATAGGGGACAATTTCAGGACTGGACACAATGTGGTGATTCGTGAAAACACCAACATAGGGGATGATGTTCTAATAGGAACTAATACTGTTATTGAAGGTGATGTAATCATCGGAAATGACGTCAGCATCCAATCTAATGTGTACATTCCGACCAATTCTGTAATTGAGGATAACGTGTTTATTGGACCTTGCGCTTGTTTTACCAATGATAAGTATCCTGTGAGGATCAACTATGAACTTCAAGGACCAAAAGTAAGGCGTGGAGCTTCAATTGGAGGTAACACAACATTCCTGTCTAATGTTGAAGTTGGTGAAGGTTCAATTGTTGCTGCTGGAGCTATTGTGATACATTCCGTTCCACCATTCTATTTGGCAATAGGAACACCTGCACGTATCAAGCCACTTCCAGATCACTTGAAAGTTCCAAACAGATTCTAAATGGTTACCTAAAGATTATATACTATGGAGATTAAACTATGGCTCAATACAAATGTAAAATTTGTGGATATGTGTTAGATGAAGACAATTATGAAGAAGGCTTGAACATTCCTGCTGGAACCAAATTCGAGGATTTGCCAAGCTCATTCAAATGCCCTAAATGCAGAATGGCAAAGGGAATGTTTGAAAAAATTAATTAGTTTTATATATTACTAACATATATAATAGTATTATAAACTTAAAAAATTTTTTAAGGAGATTGTTAAAGATGGCAAAATTTAAATGTAAATTATGCGGATACGTAACTGAAGAATTCGAAGAACTCCCAGAAGACTACAAATGTCCTATGTGTGGCGCAACCGCTGACATGTTCGAAAAAGTAGAATAGGTGTTTTAAATGGCTTACGTTTGTAAGGTTTGTGGATTCGTTTTAGATGAAGACGAATTACCAGAAGATTACGTATGTCCAGTTTGTGGCGTACCTGCAGCTAATTTTGAAGAACAATAAGTTCTTCTTTTTATATTTTTTCTAAAAACTGCTTATTTTTAAAACTAACTTTTATTTTTCCAGAGTATTTTTCAAAGATCTGCTCTATGTTTCTATTGTCTCTTGACACGACCTGATAGCTCACTTTATCGGAATACTCTTTATCAATTGTTTCAAGATTGTTGTTTCTGACTTCCCCGTCCACTGTTTTTATGTTTGAGTATTCGAAGGTAAGCTCATAAACGTCATACTCTTCAATCTCAACGATTTCAGCTTCACCAATTGTCTCCATCACTGATTTTGAATATGCCCTTACAAGTCCTCCGGCACCAAGCTTTATTCCTCCGAAGTATCTTGTAACGACCGCAGTCACATTGTGAATCTCATTTTTTCTCAAGACATTTATCATAGGTTTTCCGGCTGTTCCGCCAGGTTCCCCGTCATCGTCAAAGCCCTCTCCATCCCCTACGATATAAGCGGTGCAGTTGTGGGTGGCATCGCTATACTGTTGGTTTAATTTTTGGATGATTTCCTTTGATTCCTTTTTGTTTTTTGTTGGAAATAATGAGCATATGAATTGAGATTTTTTGACATTTATTTCCACTTGGACTGGTTTTTTAATTGTTTTCATTGTTATCAATATATTTATATATTTTATCAGACATATTAACTTTAATAAATTTTATAAGGTGTTAAATTTGGCAAGTAGATCAGCTACAGTTTTGGTTATTTTTATAGTTGCCGTTCTTGCATTTTGTCTTGCAAGCGTTTTTGCATCTATGACAGGACCAATATCAATTATACCTAATGAAAGTGAATCTGGCGGAGGAATATTGGATAATCTTTCAGCTATTACTGATGATGATTCAATTGGAAGCAGTAGCCATAGCTATCAAAGTTCCAATGATCACTCCAGCAGCGATGATTCTTCATCAAAAGTAGAAACAACTACCGACGACTCAAGTAGTTCTGATCATAATAAGGATTCCAGTTCTGGTAAAAGTTCTTCTGATGATGGTTCTAGTTCATCTGGTGGAAGTTCTGGTAAAAGTTCTTCTGATGATGGTTCTAGTTCATCTGGTGGAAGTTCTTCTAGTGGCAGTTCCGATGTTGAAACTACCACTGGTTGATTATAACTACTTTTTTTCTTTTTTTTCTTTTTAAAAATCTAATAATTTTTCAACATCTAACAACACAGAGTTAATGGCTAAATTGAATAACCTGTGACCGTATTCTTCATCAATGTAAACGCCGTTTTCTTCAACGTCCCTTGCACCTTCCTCGATGTTCGGGTCATCTTCACGGGCTTGTTTGAATCCATATAGTCCTATTTCTTCGTATTCATTCACGTTTGCCTGGTTTTCAAGTTCATCCTCATTGACTATGCCTAAAACCTTAGCCATTGATAGTTCACCGCTTCCTCCGTGAGGGCCTTCTGATGAGATTACTTTGTTGTTGAATGTTATCGCTAAATCTGTTTTGTCCTCAATGTCCCATAGTTCAGCCATTAAGGGAATGTTTCCTCCATGGGCATTAACGATTACTACCTTTTCAATGTCTAAAAATTCTTTTGCCTGATTTAGTGTGTTGATCACGTTTTCCTTTAGCACATCTAGTGAAACATGGACTCCATGGTCGATTGTGTCCAGTTCATAAGCTGGAAAGATTATTCCTAAAAATTTGGCTCCGGTTTGGAGTGCTGATTGAAAAGCAATGTGTGCTCCTATCTTAGCGTCTGTGTCAATTGGCAATGCAGGGCCATGGTTTTCCAAATGTGATCCCAATGCGATTATGCCGATTTTGTGAACTCCAGGGTCCCTGATGTTTCCTGCACGATATCTCAATTCTGCCATATAATCACCTTATATCTCAAAGTTCCAGATATCGTCACCGACATAGTGTTTGGTTTCAACAGCTTTTCCGGAATCGTTTTCAACCATTTCCTCACCGCTGATTAGGCTGACTCCGATAGCTAATGGTTTTCCATGTGTCTCGTCGATGATGAGAACTATGTCTCCAGCCTCAACACCTTCTGAAGTATCTACAATTCCGGGACTCATGATGTCTGCACCGTTGCTCACGAATCTTATCGCGCCCATGTCCACAGTAACTGTTTTTGCATCAATTTGGTTGGCAAGTGCTGCTTTAAGTGTTGGAAATGGTTTTTCATCGATTATTATAATGTAAGGTTCACCGTCTACCAATATAAATGAATTAGGTTCAGCTTCAAGTATTTCCACATTCTTTTTACCTTGAAGTAAGTCTCCATATTCTCCTAATTCCTCTTTTATTTGTTTAATTTTCTTTTTTTTCAAGAAATTTCTTTTTTTAACTTTTATAGCCATGTTTATCCCAATTTTGTTTTAATGAATAATATTATGTTTTTTGAATAAATAAATTTTTTTTATTTAACAGGGGGCTCTGTCAAAAAGTTAGTTGATTTTTTCGATTTTCAATCCAATTATTTATTC
>R25__coassemble_1413_pt1 | contig 12002 bp, 10 predicted proteins | sample R25__metabat2_low_PE_004 | metagenome-assembled genome bin R25
GTATTAATATAACGCCGTTAAAAATAAGCATTTATTATATATAAGCAACATAATTATACTATGTTTAAAATAATTGAGGAGATAAGATAAATGTCAAAAATTTTCATTTCATGTGCACTTCCTTATGCAAATGGGCCATGTCATTTAGGCCATATTCGTTCTACCTACTTGCCTGCTGATATTTACGCAAGATATAACAGAATGATGGGCAATGACGTTTTGATGGTTTGTGCAACTGATGAGCATGGTACTCCAATTGCAGTTAAGGCGGATAGAGAAAATAAAAAGCCAATTGAAATTTCTAAAAGATATCACGACATGATCGTTCGTGATGTGGAGTCAATGAACATTTCATTGGACAACTTTACAAGAACTACAGATGAAGCTCACTATGATCTCGCTTCAAATTTCTTTAAAACATTATACGATAATGGATTTATCTACAGGGAAGACATTCAACAGTTATACTGTCCTGATTGTAAAAAATTCTTGCCTGACAGGTATGTTGAAGGATTATGTCCGGTATGCGGTTCAGAAGCAAGAGGGGACCACTGTGAAAAATGTGGAAAGGCTCTTGATCCAACAGAGCTTGACGAGCCACACTGCATAACCTGTGGAACAACCCCTGTAATCAAGGACACATTCCAGTATGCCTTCAAATTGTCAGAATTTGAAGATGCCCTTAAGGAATACATCAACAATAACGATAACCTGCCTGCAAACGTTAAGAATTACGCATCCAACTGGTTGAAGGAAGGATTGAACGACTGGATTTTAACCCGTGACATGGATTGGGGTATTCCGGTGCCGTTGGATGAGGCAAAAGGCAAAGTATTGTACGTTTGGATTGAAGCGTTCCTAGGATACATCTCATCAGCCAGCCAATGGTCAAAGAAATCCGGCAAGAAATGGGAAGAGTACTGGAACGATTACGTTGTTCATTTCATTGGAAAGGACATCATCTACCACCATTCAATCTTCTGGCCGGGACTCCTAAAGGCTTACGGATGCAAATTGCCTGACATGATTTATGCAGGTGAATTCCTGTCTCTTGAAGGGGAAAAGATGTCAACCAGTAAAAATTGGGTAATCTGGATTGAAGACTTTGTAAAAGAATATGAGCCAGACCTTTTAAGATACTATTTGACAATAAATGCTCCTTTAAACAAGGATTCAGACTTCTCATGGGATGACTTCCAAAGAAGAAACAATGATGAACTGGCAGACGTGATTGGAAACTTCCTTCACAGGACATTCGTATTCACCAAGAAATACTTTGACAGCAAGGTACCTGAATACACAAACCCCTCTGCAGAGGATGAGGAATTCCTAAAAGCTATTGAGGAATTGCCTGACAAGGCAGGTGCATACATTGCAGATTATGAATTCAGGGAAGCATTGCTTGAAATATTTAAAGTTGCTAAAAAAGGTAACAAGTATTTCAATGACCAAGAGCCATGGAAAGCCGTTAAGGAAGACATGACCAAAGCAGCAAACTGTTTATACTTATCTAATCAATTAGCAAAAACTTTAGCTTACACATTAAAACCATTCTTGCCAACCAAAGCAGATAAAATCGCTGAAATTATGAACCTCGGTGATTTGGATGATTGGCAAGCTGCTAAGGCTACATTGCCAACTGGCCATGAAATAAATAAGGCCAAACCATTATTCAAGAAAATTGAAGATGATGAAATCAATGCCCAAAAGGCAAAACTTAAAGAAAATTTAAAAACTGAAGAGGAAGAGGATAATATGAGTGACTTAATAACAATAGATCAATTTGATGAAGTAGTAATTAAAATCGGACAAGTAAAAGAAGCAGAAAAAATTGAAAAATCCGACAAATTATTAAAATTACAAGTGGACATCGGAGAAGAAAAACCTAGACAAATCGTTGCAGGACTTGCAAAATTCTACTCTCCAGAAGAGCTAGTCGACAGAAAAGTCTGTGTTGTGGCAAACCTACAGCCTGCAAAACTATTCGGAACCTTATCCGAAGGTATGATTTTAGCAACCGGAGAATCTGGTGCATTGCTCACTCCTGATGTAAAAGCTGAAGTAGGCGAAAGAATTCAATAAATAGATTAAAATGCAAGAATCTGCCCTAGTAAACAAAGCCGAGAGCTACTTAATAGAAATTTCAAACGATTCAATTATCCTAAATGATATTGAAGAGTTTGAAAATTTCAAGAATCTTTACTTTAAGCTAGATGACAGATTAAACCAATTGCAAAAATTCAAAGATGATATGGATGCACAAGGATACACCACTCCTTTTACATCCCTCAACAAATATGGAACAAAAACCGTTGCCGAAGTAACAATTGACGAAATGGGTGAAAGCAGCCGTCATAATCAGATTTTCAGAATGAAGGCCAATGCCAAGAAAAACATTCTTGATAGGGTAAAGTCCTCAATCGACTCACACAGAATAGCACTTGGCCATCTTGAACAGTTCGGTTATGTTAAATGCAATAATTGTTATAAAAAATATTCAATGAGTGAATACAAACAGATGGAAGGTAAATGCAGCTGTGGATGCGAATCATTCACTTTTAAGGTCAATAATGAGGCCACTCAAAGAATAGACATAATTCCTCATTTGCCGTTATCTGGAAACTATATGGTATTGAGAAGTGAACTTTCACCATATGGTCGTGAATCCCTCAAGCAAGTTTTAAACATTCTTAAACAAGAACGTAAGGGTGTAGTTAAAACAATTTCTCTTGTAATTAGATTCAGAGATAAAAACAAGCGTTTGATTCGCAAGAACATTACCTTGGAGTCTGAATTTGTCAACAATTATGAGGAAGAAGTGAGACGCCAATACGGAAGAAACGTTAGAATTGAAGCCTTAAGATTCAATAGGACCAAACCCGCAATAATTGATGATAAGCATGCAAGAACTGCTCTTGCATTAGGTTATGTCAAATATGGTGAGGAAATCATTGATGACATTAAGGATGAAATTCTTAAAAGAAAATTATCTGATTTTAAAAGAATAAACAAATATGATGAGATTATCAATGAATATAAGAATAGGGCTCCTGAATTCATAGACCAATATGATTTGGATGCCATTGAAGCCTGGAGAACTGCACAAATTGAAGATAACTTAAAAAAATTAGGTTATATGGATAAGTTTGGAAACATAACCCGGTCCCTTAGAAGGGATTTGAAAGTAAGGGAAAATGTTTACAAGAACATCCTTAAAAATGTAGCCACCACATTAATCATATGGGACATGTTCAAATATTATCTTACAAATTCAAACAACTCACGTAAGATTGATATAGGGCCATTCCCGTACATTCGGGTTGAACTGGACCGTGAACAGAGAAAAGTGTTCCAAATAACATACAATAAGGTTATTGAAATATTAAACAATTTCACAGATATAAAAATCATTCCGGTTAGTGAAATGGACCTATTGCTATATGAGAAATTCAAATTTGAAAAGGAAATAAGAAGCTCTAATATTAAATTCAACCATGTTGCATTGGGTGCAGCTTTAATCTCTCAAAACTCAGACATTGAATTGTCAGAGATAAGCAGCGCATTCAATATCAATGAATCTAAAGTCAAAAAGGAAATCAAAAATATTGACAATATCAAGAATCCAAAAAGCGACAAGTCCAAGAAATTTTTGGATCTAATCAAAAAGTGATTATATGGATGACGTTAGAACAATTCATATAACAAAGGCTTTGTCATCTGCAATGATTGTGGAGCTGATTGACAAGTATCCCAATTTGGAGAAGATTACCTGCTCTCCAAGCGTTTACAACAGGACCTCAAAGACATATATAGAGGCGTTGTCCCAGCTTGATATTGAGGTCAAAAGGAAATATGAATGGGGAGCAAAGTCCAGAAGCAATGGCCTTGAAAATTATGTCCTGAAATTATCCGATGAGGGTTTGAGCGCTAAGGAAATTTCACTGAAACTTGACATTTCACTTAACAGGGTTTATTACCTGCTTAGAAAGGCTAAAGCCAATTTTGACAATAGAAAAAGAAAGCATAATCATGATGAGGTAATTCGACTTCGAGATGAAGGCCTGAAGCCAAAAGAAATTTCTGAGAAATTGGAAATTCCCATTAGAAGCGTCTATTATATCTTAAACAAAAAGTAACTTATTTTTTTAATTAATTTTATATAGTACTATTTAAATACCGTGATTTGCTTATAATAATGTTCATTCTAGCGTTATATATTGCATCAAAAATTGTTAATGATAGGCCATTTTCTTCTTATTGCTCCTCACATGGAGGATGGAATTTCAAACTCTATTTAAAGGCATTGGTAATTCCAGTGATATTGTATATAGTCTATTCCTTTATAGATAATGCAATTTTCGGATCAAATGGAGTATACCAGGTTTCATTACTATTCTTGATTGTGCTTCTGGTTTCTGTACCTCTCCAGTCCATTGCAGAAGAATTCATATTTAGAGGAATACTTTTGCAGACATTGGGATCATGGTTTAAGATTCCTGTTTTGGCGATTGTTATTCAAGCATTGATATTTGCGATGGCCCACGGATACAACAGTTTCGGATTCATTGAAATGGTGGTTTCCGGTATGATTTTCGGATTTTTCGCATGGAAAACAAATGGTATAGAGGTAAGTTCAGCCCTTCACATGGTTAATAATTTTGCTGTTGGATTATTTGTCATGTTGGGACTCCATAGCTCCACCTCATCTCCGGAGTTATTCAGCGTTTTAGGTGTAATCGCCTTTGAAATAGTGCTGTGTCTAATAATGTATTATGTAGGTAAGAGGACTGAATGGTTTGGCGAAATACCTGAAAATGCATGATTATTCAATTTTGAATAATCTTTCATTTCTTTTTTTTCTTTAAATTTCCATAAATTATAATACTTAATTCAATCATATTTAAATTAAGAATAGTTTATTGGGATTATTATGATGATTTTACCACAACTTCCGTTATATGTGATAGCGATAATCTGTGGCTTGCTGTCTTTTTTAGCGACTAGGATAGTGATGCCTAAGATAATCAAAAAGATGAAAGAGGCAGACATTGTTGGAAAGGACATTCATAAGTCATGGAAACCTGTCGTTGCAGAAATGGGTGGATTTGGTATACTTTTCGGATTTACATTAGGTATGTTTTCCGGAGTGTACATGCATGAAATACTGGCATTCCCATTGGTTGTTGTTCTTGTTGTGATTCTTCTTGTGGGAATGATAGGAATTCTTGATGACTTGTTGGCATTATCCTCAAGGGACAAGTTTTTATTATTGTTTATTGCAGGTCTTCCATTGATTTGGGCTGCACCGGATAATGTTGGAATCCTATACCTGATTACAATACCTATTGCATTGTCAATAGGATCCAACTTGACAAACATGCTTGCAGGATTGAACGGTATCGAATCAGGATTGGGCGTTATCTCAATGACCTCCCTTACAATAGCATGTATCATTTTAGGCAAATATGATGTAACTATCATTTCTATGAGTATGCTCGGTGCATTGATTGCATTTCTATATTACAACAGATATCCTGCAAAAATTTTCCCAGGCGATACCGGTACATTGATTATTGGGGCAGCTATTGTATCTATTGCATTCATTGGGCGTGTAAAACTGATTGCATTGATTGTACTGATGCCGAACATCATAGATGCGGCATTGAAATTCTACTCCGCAGGAGTTATGAATCGTTCTCAGCAAAAACCTACACAAATTAATGATGAGGGAAAACTGGTTCGTCCGGACCAAGGATTCAAGTCATTAATCAGACTTGTTTTGAGAAGGCCAATTGCCGAAAAGGATGCTGTAAAAATAATTTGGGGAATTGGAATAGTATTCGGAGTATTGGGTATTCTTGTAGCATTGACAATGCCTGGAATGCTTGAAAATCAGACATTGGCAAACTTCCTGCACATTAAGGAAATGTTCTATCATATTTAGGTGAAAAAATGAGACCATATGTAATATTGAATGCAGCTATGACATTGGACGGTAAAATCGCAACACAAACAGGAAGTTCAAACATCTCAGGAAAGGAGGATTTGGAAAGGGTTCATGAGCTTCGAAAGGAATGTGATGCAATAATGGTTGGAATCGGAACAGTCATGGCAGACGATCCAAGATTGACTGTTCACAAGATTGATGCAAACCCTAAAGACAATCCCGTACGTGTGGTTGTTGACAGCAAATGCAGGACTCCCGTTGATGCAAGAATCACAAATGATGATGCACATACAATAATTGCCGGCGCTAATGCGTTCAAGGATGATTTCATGGCTTCAGATAGGTATGAATCATTTAAGAAACATGGCGTCAAGTTTTTCTTTTCCGGAGATAAGAGAGTGGATTTAAGCTTACTGATGAGCTATCTTCATGAGGAAGGAATAGAAAAGCTCATGCTTGAAGGTGGTGCCACCTTGAACTTTTCCATGATTAAGGCAGGTCTCATTGATGAGATAAGGATTTGTGTCGCTCCGATGGTTGTCGGTGGTGCCAATGCAAAGACCTTCTTTGACGGTGAAGGATTTGACCTTATGGATGATGCGGTCAAATTGGAATTGACTGATTCATACACTCTTGGAAAAGACTTGATTTTGACTTATAAAGTTTTATAAGTCTTATTTTTTTATTTTTAATAAAATTTTACCTTAAACTATTTTTATATGGATTATTTCAAACACATGTTAATCTAATTGAAAATAAATGAATAATTAAATGAAATTGTTTCGTTATTCTTTGATATGTAATGTTTTAATTATATTAGTGTTACATATATTATATACAATGGGGATTTTTATGAGAAATATTGTAGTAGTTGATTGTATTTCATCAGGAACAAATTATATTGAAGATATTGTAAATAGGGGTTATAATCCAGTCATACTGGAATTGTTACCTGGTGAAGCAGATCCAGAAGAATATAAACAAAAGATGCAAAGCAATTACAGTAGAATTGAATATGAATATGACCTTATTTTTGAACAGGACAATTATGAGGAAACTCTGGAAACAGTTCGCAAACTGAACCCCTTGGTTATAGTTGCGGGCAGTGAACGTGGAGTCATATTAACATCAAGGTTATCCAATGATTTGGGGCTTTTAGGAACACCAATCGAAAATTTGGATTCAATGACCTTGAAAGATAAGATGCATGAAAGGCTTGCGGAAGCGGGACTCAGGCATATTAGGGGAAAAGTTGTCACTTCAATTGAACAAGCAGTTGACTTTTACGATTCAGAATCCCTAAATGAGGTAGTCATAAAGCCTATTTACAGTTTTTGCTCTGTTGGTGTTCGCATTTGCTTGAGCAAACAGGAAATGATTGATTCCCTAAAAGAAATATTCCACAAGAACAATGCGTATGGTGACGAAAATACTGAGCTTCTAGTTCAGGAACGCATCAACGGTGAGGAATATATAGTAAATACCACATCCTGTGATGGAATTCCGCGCCTAATTTCAATGTGGAAATATGAAAAGGTCAAGACTTCAGAAGGAGCCATAGTTTATGACACCATCAATTCAGTGAAGAATTTAAATTTGGGCGAAGCTGAAATGGTAGAATATGCATATGAGGTTGTTCGTGCAATCGGAATAGAGTACGGTCCTGTCCATGGGGAATTCATGATAGATGAAAATGGGCCTGTGCTTATTGAAGTGAACTGCCGTCCGGCGGGTTTGAGCATGAAATCCGAATATCTTGACATGATTTTTGGCCAACATGACACCGATTCAATCCTTGATTCTTATCTAAATCCTGAAAGATTTAAGGAACAAAGAAAACAGATTTATAGGCCTCCAGGAAATGGAACTGTTAAACTCTTCATCGCTCCGGAAAACATTCTTGCAAAATCAGTCCCTATGATGAACATTGCTCCAAAATTACAAAGCTATTTCGACAGCACATTGCATAACATTAATGAAACAGAGCTGTTTGTCAAAACTGAAGATTTAAACACAACCTGTGGTGTTGTCTTTTTGGCAAGCAAAGACCGTAATGTGGTTGATGAAGATGTTGAATTCTTAAGAAGCGTTGAGAAAAATGCTTTTGAATTGGTTTTAAGTGAGGAAGCCGATGAAAACAAAAGTATTGATGAGGAACAAATAATCAGCAGGCTTCAAAATCTCATCAAATCCACAGAAAAATACGGGCATGGCCTATTAATAACAGATCAGGATGTTCCCGATACCAGCATACTGCAAATCAATCTGGAAAACATCCACAGATTGCATGGTCATTTCGATTATATCCTTGTTAATTTAAATCAAAGCATAACCAACATGGATGACGAGGAATCCGTCAAATTGATTTTTAAAATATGTTCCTACATTAAGGTCGGCGGATTGCTGTTTGTTCCAAAAAGCACCTATGATTACCTTCCAGGTGCAAGAAAAGGAGTTGAAGCCATGGTGAAAAATTCGAATTTCAACATTGAGGCTCCTCCATTTGGAATTAAAAATGCAGTGATTGCATCAAAAAGGTAATGATTGTTAGCATTTTCACCTAACAATTAAACATCACCATTTAAAATTAGTTATTTTTTCTGAATTATAATATTCCCTTGCTTTTCAAAAGTTCGCGAGGATTGTCTACAATTGCCTTCATTGCCTCATCATGGGACAATCCGGCTCCTAAAGCGATTTCATATGACTTTTCAAATGTAATTATGTTGTCGGGTGAGTGGGTGTCTGTATTTACAAGCAATTTGTTTCCGACTTCACGTGCAACGTTTGCTACATGACCGTTACCAAGACAGTGTCCCTTACGGGCTGAAATTTCAAGATAGATGTCATTTTCCTTTGCAAGCTCTGCCTCTTCGACAGTGATCAATCCTGGATGTCCCAATATGTCGACATGTTCTGATTCAACAGCTGCCCTGTTGGTTCCAGGTGTAACGGGTTCGTTTAATGTTTCTCCGTGAACGACAACAATTTTAGCTCCTAACTCTTTTGCCCTTGCTGCAATTCCATCGATTGACTCGCATGGTGCGTGTGTGACTTCAGCGCCCAAAACGACTGTGATGTCCCAGTTTGCGTTGATGTCGTCAATTGCATCCTGGATTGCAGGGATTGTATCAACATTAGACCAGTCGACATGGTCTGTGATTGCAATTGCTTCATGATTCAATTTCAAGGCTCTACGGGCAAGTTCTGAAGGCAACAATTCGCCGTCACTGAATAGGCTGTGCATATGTAAATCGATTCTTTTGTTCAAAATATGACCTCTTGATAATTATTATACTAATTTATATAGCATATAGAATATATATTTATATAACTTAAATATTTATGAGGTTATGAATATGAAAGCAAAAGCAGTAAAAATGGCAGATGGTGTCTATTGGGTTGGTGTAATCCACTGGCACAGCAGAACTTTCCACGGATATGGAATTCCTGGAACCACATACAATGCATATCTTGTATTTGGTGAAGAAAAGACTGTATTAATCGATAACGTTTACAAAGGAATGTTTGAACAGTTCGATGCAAGAGTAAAAGATGCATTCGATCAAGAAGGAAAAGAATTCAAGATTGATGTCTTCGTTCAAAACCATTCAGAAATGGACCATTCCACTTTCTTAAGACAAACTATTGAAGAGTACAACCCTGAAGCTGAAATCTACGCTTCCGCAAACTGTATTAAATTCTTAGATGCACAATATCACAACTTTGGTGATTTGGAAATCAATGCAGTTGCAACCGGTGATGAACTTGACATTGGCGGAAGAACCCTCAAATTCATTTCCGCACCTATGCTTCACTGGCCTGACAGCATGTTCACCTTGCTGGCTGAAGAGGGCATTTTATTCTCAAACGATGCATTCGGTCAACACGTTGCTCACTCCAAAAGATTTGATGAGGATTACGGCACTGAATACTTGCTTAGGGAAGCTCAAAAATACTACGCTAACCTAGTTACCTTAGGCTCTCCAATGCTCAGGATGAAATTGGATGAGTTGACCAACACTGGTTTAATAAATGACATCAAGATGATTGCACCATGTCACGGTCAAATCTGGAAAAACCCTGCTCCAATCGTAGAGAAATACTCTGAATGGGGTAATGGTGTATGTAAGGACAAAATCACTGTCATTTACGATACCATGCACCACTCAACTGAAAAGCTCGCATACCAAATCGCTGAAGGTATCATGAGTGAAGGAGTTGAAGTTGCAATGTACTTCATGCAAGAGGACGGCCCTGACGATGTAATCACAGACATTTTGGACTCCAAAGCTATCGCATTAGGTGCTCCGACAATGATGAACAAGCCGTTCCCAAGAATCGGTAACATGATGTACTGGTTGGACTGTGTCAACTTCAAGGGCACAACCAGCGAGAAAAACGCATTGATATTTTCATCCAAAGGTTGGGGTGGAGGAGCTGTAGCAAAACTCCAAAACGATTTGGAAGCTGCAGGATTCACTGTAACTGACACTTTAGATGTATTGTTCGTGCCTGATGAGGATGTTTTAGCTGAAGCATTCGAGAAAGGTGCAGAACTCGCAAGATCAATTAAAGAATAAATTTTTATTCTTTCTTTTTTTAATTATTTTTTCTATTCAATTTTATTTTCTCTGATTGTTCGATTTTTATGAAATTGTTTAGGTTTACCTAAACATTTAAATATTAGGCATACCTAAATTATTAATTGAGGAACAAATTGGCTTTAACTTAGCTTTAATTTGTTCCTCTTTTTTTTTAAATTAATTATAAAAGGAGGTGAAAATATCAAAACGAAGAGTAAAAGGTTATTATTAGTATTTTCAATATTTATTTTGTGTATTATAACTATTGGTGCGGCCGCTGCTGGTGATGATACTCAAGAAAGTGCAGAAACGTTGACGATTGAAAATGTTAATGGTACCTCTGCATCTCCTGAGGTAACTGTTGCCGGCACCGGAGATGACAATAGTTTTGATGTTTCACACGAAGAAAATTTGGCTGATGAAAATGGCATTAAGGCTTCTAAGGGGGAGGTTTTAAGTGCAAGTGATGAAAATGATGTTTTAGGGGCTGATGTTTCATTAAGTATTGTTAATGGAAAGAGCACTTATTCGACTAGTGATAGTGTAACCCTGAAAATGGGAACATTCTCTATGGCATCTTCAAGTGACACTGTAACAATTTATTTAAACAATAAACAAGGAGTTAATATTATGTCAAGCTTAGTAATTTACTTTTCAAGAAGCGGTGAAAACTACTTCGGTGGTGAACTCAAAAACATCGAGAAGGGAAACACTGAAGTGATTGCCGAATACATTCAGGAATTGGATGGTGCTGATTTATTCAAGGTTGAGCCTGCTGCTGAATATCCGGCAAGTTACATGGAATGCATTGATGTTGCCAAAAAGGAACAGCAATCTGATGCAAGGCCTGAAATCAAGGAAACCCTTGAAAGCATTGATCAGTATGACACAATCTACATAGGTTTTCCAAACTGGTGGGGAACATTGCCTATGCCTATGTTTACTCAACTAGAACAACTTGACTTTGCAGGCAAGGTTGTAAAACCTTTCGTTACTCATGAAGGGTCTGGTTTCGGTTCATCTCAAAAGGATTTGGCCAAATTATGTGAAGAGGCTGAAATCAAAAGAGGTTTGTCAATTCCAGGCGCTAATGTGGCTGGTGCAAAGGACACTGTAAAAGCATGGATTGATGAATGATTCATGATTTTTTTCTATTTTTTTCGTGTTTATTTATACAATATATTTTTTTTTCAATTTATGTAACATTTTTCATATATTTTAATTTTTGTTAAGTTTGAAGATTTCATTATGTAATATATATTTTATAATGTATTGTGAAATTATTTTACATTCTATCAATTTTTTCATATTTGACTATAAATTGTATAAAAATTGTATATTATTTTTTTACTTTTTTTAATTAAATAAAATTATATAATGTTCAATTTTTTTCTTATTTTATTTATTTTTTTAACAATGTCGTCAACTTAATTTTTGATTTCATGTTTTTTCCTGGTTTTTATGTTGGT
>R25__coassemble_1414_pt1 | contig 12000 bp, 9 predicted proteins | sample R25__metabat2_low_PE_004 | metagenome-assembled genome bin R25
TAATAGTTGATTTTGCTTTTTTAGCTTTCACATACTTGTTAGCAGATGTAACAACTACCTTGTGTTTTCCAGCTTTAAGTTTGTTGGTAAGGATTTTAGCAATACCTTTTGCGTTTGTTTTAGCAGTGTAGGATTTTGCTTTTTTACCTGTGTAAACTTTCATTTTAACTTTAACTCCGGAAATTGCCTTTTTGGTTTTCTTGTTGGTAACTGTTACTTTGAAGTACTTTTTAGCACCTTTTTTAGCAGTTAGTTTTTTAGGAGTTAATTTAGCTGGTGCTTTTTTAACAACGATTTTTGAAGTTACCTGTTTAGCGGTAAAGTCTTTTGCATCTGCACCTAAAACTTCAACTTTATATTTTCCAGGTTTCAAGTCGATTAATAATTTTAACTGACCGTTAGCTCCGGTAGTACCGTTGTAGTTGTAGTACTTGTTTTTGGAAACATATATTTTGACGTTGAGTTTTGCATCATAGATAGGTTTTCCGTTTTTGGTGTTTGTTAACTTTATAGTAAAGTATTTTCCACCTTTGTAGTAAGTAGTTACTTTTTTAGCAGTGATTTTTGCACTAGCCTTTTTAACTGTAATAGTTTTAGTAACTGTACTTCCTTTGTATCTAGTATCTGCAGTACTTACAGCCATTGAATGTTTTCCAACTGGTAGAGATGCTGAGAAAGACACTTCTCCTTTACTGTTTGCTTGGAAAAGATATGTTTTATTAACATCTTTGTCTATTTGAACTAAAATGATAGCTCCAGCCACAGCCTTACCGGTTGCTTTATCGGTAATCTTGATTGTTGCAGTGGTTCCAGTGTTATAGTAAATGGTTACATCTTTAGCGTTGATTACAACAGGTTTTGGAATAATGGTAATAGTACCTTTAGCTTCTTTTTTATTCATGTTTGTAGTGTCATTGTTGCTTACGGTTAAGTCGTAAGTTCCGCTGACTAATCCGCTAACTGCAATTTCACTGGTACCGTTAGCATTGGTCTGGAAGTAGTAGTCTTTACCAGAAGTTTGAGGCATGTACAAGTGTAAGATAACACCAGTAGCCGGTGCTCCACTTTTAGCGTTGGTTACAGTGATTTTAACTTTTTTAGTGGTACCGAACTCTTCTGCGAATGAATCGATTTTAATGTTGAGGTTTGCTTTGGTAACTGTTAAGTTAGTTTTAAGTTTTTTATCCTTATTATTAGTAACATTAACATTTCCACTTGCTTGGATTTCAACTGCATGGTCACCAACTTTTAATTCATGCATTGATAAAGATGTACTGCTTTGATCGAATTCATATAAGTTAGCATTTTTAAATGTTGCGATACCATTTTTATCAGTTGTTGCACTGAATCCTGCTCTAATATTACCTGTTGTGTATAATGATATGGATTTACCTGCAAGAGGTGCATTATTATCATCAACATCAACTAATTGGAATGTGAAATTACCATCTTTATATTCGTTTTCAATAGTTTTAGCAATAATCAATGCATTGTAAATTCTGTTCAATGTAACATTTTTAGTGGTAGTTTCATTGTAAGTAATAGTTAAGTTAGCGGTTGTGAAATTACCGTTTTCAAGTTCAAATTTAATAGTTCCATTTACAATATCCCAATTGGTAACTTCAATAGTTTTAGTTGCATTTCCATCTTTGTAAGTAACGTTAATTTTAGTGTTACTTTTATTGAAGTCAAATGTATCTACTCCATCGGTGATATTGATTATTTGAATTTCACCTTTTTTAGTGGAATTGACATTTATTGAAGTTCCATTGGTGTTGATTTCAGCTGCACCACGAACTTTAATTAAAACATTAGCTTTAGATGTATCATTGACATCATTGCCTTTGAATGTAAGTGTTAAATTGTAAATGCCTTTTTTCAAACCGGTTAATGTAACTTCTCCGGTACTTGCATTAAACTTATTGATAGCTACACTTTTTGTAATGGTCAAATTTTCTTTAGTGATGTTAAGTTTTCCATTTGGACCTTCAACAGTCAATATGAATGTTGCATTTTCACCTTCATTAATTTCAATTAATGCAGGATCAATTGTTAATTTTGTTTGGTATTTAACCTGAACCTTTTTAATAATTGATGCGCCATTTGCAGTGTAGTTAATTGTTAAATTAGTAGGAACCGCCTTAATATTATTGATTGTAATAGCTGTTCCATCAAATGTCCAGTCCTCAATTGGTGTGTTGTCGTCATCGTAAGTGATGTTGGTAGATTCTAAATTTGTATAATTATCAACCCCGTCTGTGAGTCTTGCTGGAATTTTCACGGTTGTTCCATTGGTACCTACAACAGTTGGAACATCTTCTAAAGTTTTATTTCCATATACTTTTAATAAATAATTTGTTTTACTTGGATTGTAGGTTTCATTTCCTAAATAGCTGATTGTCAAATTATGTGTTCCAGCAGCTAATTTATCCAATATTGTAATATTTGCATTGGTATATGAGAATGCTATTTGAGTTTTTCCTTCTGTAATATTGAAGTTATTTTTGCTTAATCCATTAATTACATTGGATTCGTTGTCTTTAACAGTTACTGTGATGTTTTTCTCTTCGTCATATCCGAATTTTTGCTTATCACCGGTAGTAGCCGTTATTGTAGTATTAGTTTTTTGTGCTGTATCTCCACTTGACACGACATTATCGTCGACTTCTTCTATGTCGCTAGTGAGAGCAACACTGTCGTCTGCACTTGCCAATTGAACGTCACTATCTGCAGCGACATCTTCGCTAGCAAATGCAGATCCAATGCTTACTAACAGGAATATTGCCATTGCCATCAGTAAGACATAAGAGTTTTTAAGTTTCATAACTTTTTATCCTCCTTTTAATGAAAACCTTATTTAATTGAAAAATAGTTTAAGATTTTCAGTACTAAAATCTTAGATTTTGTAACATTAATAGTTTTAATTTTCATAATATATAAATTCATTCATGATTTATAGTTATTAAATTCAAATTTATTTTATAATAATTTATCTGAATTTGAACACGATATGAATTTTATTATTATCGATAATCGTAAAAAAAAGAATTTGTGAAGAATAATTCTATTCTTCAATGTAGGAATCGATGTCAATATCCAAATCGTCACAGATTCCTTTCAATTGTTCGTATAATTTTTCATCGATTGCAACACCGTTTTCTTCAGCCTCAGCAATTCTTTTGACTTCAAGGTCTCCTGGAATTGCAACGGTTTCTCCGGTAGCTCTGACCTGTGAGATGAAGTCTTCAGTGTCTGCCTTAAACTCATCGAAGTCACCAAATTTGGAAGGGTCAATTACAACGTATAAGTCTCCTTTAGTACAGTCCTTATCTGGTGAAGCGGTACCGGTTACTCCGTGACCATAGCCTGCTTTTACTAGTGGTCCGGTTAGGATTTCAATTAATAATGATAATGCGTATCCTTTAAATCCTCCGAATGGTAAGATTGAACCTTCAAGTGCTGCTTCAGGGTCATTTGTTGGGTTTCCATCTTTGTCTAATGCCCAACCGTCAGGCAAGTCCAATCCTTTTCTTTTGGATTCGATGATTTTTCCACGTGCTGTGACTGAAGTTGCCATGTCCACAGTGATGTATGAATCGGATGGAATTCCTAATGCAACAGGGTTGGTTCCGATTAATGCTTCCTTACCACCTAAAGGTGCAATTGCAGGATCGGTGTTTGCTAAAACTAATCCGATACAGTTTTCTCTTAATGCTAAATCAGAATAAAATCCGGTAACTCCAAAGTGGTTTGTATTGTGAACACCAACGCAAGCGATACCTACTTCTTTAGCTTTTTTGATTGCAATTTGCATTGCCTTGTAGGATACTGCTTGTCCGAATCCGCTGTTACCGTTGATTAATGCGATTGCAGGAGTTTCCTTTTCAATGGTAATGTTTTCTTCCAAGTTGATTGTTCCTGCTTTGATACTAATTAGGTATTGTGGGAATCTTCCAAGTCCGTGGGAGGTAAATCCTTTTAAGTCTGCATCGACTGTAGCTTCTGCAACTAATTCCTGGTCCTCTTCGCTAGCTCCGAGCTTAGCCAATATTTCCTTTACAAGAGCCATTTCGTTATCTTTCATTATCTTCATTTTCACACCCCTCAATTAGTATTCAATAACGGATCCTTCAAAAGCGGTAACAGTGATTTTTTCATCGTCTGTAACTTTACCTATAATTTGACATTCGCAGTACTCTTTTAAAGTTTCCATGATTTTATCTGCTTCTGATTCTTCACAGATAACTACAAAACCGACACCCATATTGAAAACTTTGTACATTTCCTTGATGTCAACGTTTTGTTCATAGATAAGTTTAAATATTTCTGGAACTTCCGGAAGGTCATTTATCTCATATCCCACACCTTTTTTCAAACGTCTGAGATTGGTGAATCCTCCTCCGGTAATGTGAGCAAGTCCATTTATATTGTATTCTTTTTCAAAAAGTGCAACAATAGGTTTAACATATAATTCAGTTGGCCTGATTAACTCTTCACCAATTGTAGTTTCACCGTTTGGCATTTTATCGTCAACAGTAAATCCTGCATCATCAAACAATGCTTTTCTAGCTAGACTGTATCCGTTAGAATGAATTCCATTACTGTTGATACCTATTAAGACATTTCCAGGTTGGATATCTTCTCCGGTAATGATTTTATCAAGATCAACAAATCCTATACCAGTTCCCGCAAGGTCAAAATCCTTGATGATTCCAGGTAGTGATGCGGTCTCTCCTCCAATAATTGCTATTTTTGATTCTATTGCACCGGCAACAAGACCTTCAGCAATTTCAGCTGCTCTTTCAGGGTCAGGTTTTTCCACTGCAAGGTAATCAACTAATGCGATTGGTTCTGCTCCGACACATAAGATGTCGTTCACTACCATTGCAATGCAGTCAATACCTACGGTATCGTATTTGTTCATCATTTCAGCAATTAAAATTTTACTTCCAACACCATCAGTACTCATTGCTATTCCTTTGTCGCCTAATTTGACTAAAGCAGCATAATGACCACTGTCAGTGATAATATCTCTACATTCCAATGTTGATTTAAGTTTATCGGCTAAAGCAGAAACAGTAACTGCCTCTAAATCAATGTCAACACCGGATTCTGAATAAGTAACCATAATTACACCTAATTTTAAAAATAATATATGTTGTAATATGTTTACAACATATCAATATAGTAATATTTTTGTTTTATATAGTATTTATAAATTAATGTATTCTCACACAATCTAGATTAATTGGAGTTTTGGTCTCAATCTTATAACTTCTATGGATTGATGATGCCAAGTCTACAGCTTTGTATGGGTCTCCGTGACAAGTGATGATTTTTTCAGGTCTTGGATTGAGTCTTTTGACATATTCCATCAATTGTCTTCTGTTGGAGTGACCACTGAATCCATTAATTGTTTTAACTTCCATTTTGACGCAGAATTGTCTGGTTCTTCCGTCATCATCTTCAAGAGGTATTTCCTTCCAACCTTTTTGAACCCTTCTACCCATGGATCCTTCGGATTGGTATCCTACAAAGATGATTGTGTTTCTTTCATCTTCACATAACCATTTGAAGTATTCGACTGAGTTTCCACCAGTTAACATACCTGAAGTGGATAGGATGATTGCAGGTTGTTTTGACTCGACGATTTCTTTTCTTTGGTCCCTGTTTTGAACCTTTTCAAACATGTCTGAAACAAATGGGTTTCTGCCCATGTGGAAGATTTGATCCCTTAAGTCTTTGCTTAAGTATTCAGGTCTTGCAGTGTGGATTGCAGTTGCTTCCCAAATCATTCCGTCAATGTAGATAGGTACTTCTTCAATCATTCCATGTCTCATGTACTCTTCAAGAACTACCATGAGCTCTTGTGCCCTTCCTACAGCAAATACTGGAACCAATACTTTTCCTCCACGTTTGAGTGTCTTGTAGATGGTTTTCATCATTTCTTTTTCAGCATTGTTTCTGGAAGGCTGCACGTCTTCTCTTCCACCGTAAGTACTTTCCATAATTACGGTTTCAGCACGAGGGAAACGAATGGTTGCAGGTTCAAGTAATCTTGATGGCTCATACTTGAAGTCTCCAGTGTAGACTAAGTTGTGAGCACCGTCTCCTATGTGCATGTGGGAAATTGCGGAACCTAAAATGTGTCCTGCATTGTGCAAGGTCAATCTGATGTCTGGTGAAATGTCAGTTACTTCACCATAGTCAAGAGTGATTGTATTTTTAATTGCCTGTTTTACATGTTTGGATGTAAATGGCAAAGGATTGCCTTCTCTGTGTGCAATGTCTAAATGATCGAATTGTAAAAGGGTAGTCAAGTCCCTTGTAGGGGTTGTACAGTAAACTGGTCCATCATATCCGTAATGGAATAGGTAAGGTACAAATCCACAGTGATCTAAGTGAGCGTGAGATATGATAACTGCATCCAGTTCCTCAATTGAAAATTCAGGCGCATTCAAGTATGGGAATGCATTCTTATTGTCTGATGCAGCAACGTTAACACCACAATCTAGTAAAACACGACTGTTAGGTGTTTGCAGTAACATTGATGAACGTCCTACTTCCTTGAATCCTCCCATTGAAGTTACTCTGGCCCAATCGTTAGGGTATTTGCTTCCTTGGTGGATTTGACGTCCTAAACGTTGTAGTAATTTTTTTCTGTCTTTACTACTATTTTTTTGAATAGTTCTTATCTGTCCAATGACATCTGAACTAATTGGAGGGGTTCTTAATATTTTAGGTGCCCATCCGGTGTTTTTAACGATATTTCTTGAGGTAACACCATATTTTCCGATAACGAGTCCTGGTTTTTTAGCGGTAATCACTACCTCACCAGTTACGGTGTCAAAGTAAATATCTGTAATTTCAGCTCCGTCCGGAACTATTTCATGAATTTTATTGATAGTTGGTTCTGGTTCAAGTAAAGCACTTTTGTCAGATCTAATAATAATTCTTTTTCTAAGTTCTTTTGCAAGTGATCTTATAAGATCGCCATTTTCAGTAATGATTTCTGGATTTTTAGTGTACACTACTACTTCTGGTCCTTCAAATTCCACTTTGGAAACCTGAATTTCATCCGGTAGTTTACCTAAAATCTCTTTTTTAATATCCTCTAAAATATCTGAAGTCATATAATCCCTTCAAAAAAAGTTTGTGTAGGAATATAGTTTATGAAAGCTTTTAAGCTATAAATAGTAAAATTTCATAAACTATCTACACTATTATATAAAAAAATAGTTAGTTATGAAAAATTAGCTTACTTATATTTTATCAAGAATCTCATTAATTTTTTCATTATCTAACATTTCAAAGCCGTTTGCATCTACTTTAGCGACTAAATATCCGTTTCCGGAGTATGTGTCACGTTCAGTAGCAGCTCTAATAGCTCTTATAGCTACTTCAATTCCTTCGTCAGTTGTTAAGTCATCTCTGAATCTGTCTTCAAGAACACCGTAAGCAACGATAGAACCTGATCCAGTTGAGATATAAGTATCTTCAATCATACCACCTGCTGGGTCAAGTGAGTAGAGAGATGGTTTGTCTCCGTCCATTCCACCGAGTAATGTCTGAACATACATTGGTCCGGAACGTAAGATGTTTGCAGTTAATGATGCAGCTGCTTTAACACTGATGGTGTCATTGTTTCTCATTTGATATAATGAAACTTCTGCTTCAATAACTTTCATCAAGCTTTGAGCATCTCCAACTGAACCAGCTATGGTTGTTACAATATGATCATCAATTTTAAATATTTTTTCTGCTACTTTGTGAGCTACAAGGTTTCCCATACTAGCTCTTCTTTCGCTTGCAAATACAACTCCATCTTTACAAGTAATTCCAACGGTAGTTGTACCTTCTAGTATTTTATCATCCATTTAAATACACCTCTTATAAGTATTTAAAATATCTAATTTCAACTACTCATAGGTTAATATAACAAAATATAATTAATACTGGGTATTAATTTTATTTAAAATCAGAATCAATAATTAGTATAAACTAACAATATTAATATTAGATATTTGCATATATAAAGTTTTTCTTTTAGGTGGATTAATGAAATATAAAAAAATTGGGGATATTCTAATTCTTGATAATAAGTATCAAAATGAGGATTTTGAAGAATTGGCAAAAAAGTACAATGTTAAGACAATAATGAAAATCAACCATATTCAGGGAACAAAAAGGGAGCCGGTTTATCAAATTCTTTATGGCAGCGAGACAGAAACTATAAACAAGGAAAACGGATGTCTGTTTAAATTGGATCTATCAAAGGTAATGTGGTCTAAGGGAAACAATAATGAGCGATTGAGAATAGCCAAGCTTGTTCAGGATGGGGAAACAGTAATTGACATGTTTGCAGGAATAGGTTATTTCTCAATACCTATTGGTGTTCATGCAAAAGCCAAGGAAGTGATATCCATAGAAATCAATCCGAATTCATATGCTTTTTTGTGTGAAAATATCAAGTTGAACAAGCTCGACAACATCACTCCTGTTTTGGGGGACTGCATGGTTGAAACTCCAAAATATAAGGCGGACCGTATCATCATGGGATATGTCAAGACAACCCACCATTATCTGAAGGTTGCTATAGACAGCCTGAATGAGGGGGGAATTCTCCACTATCATGAAACAGTTCCCGAAAAGCTAATGGAAACACGTCCAATAGAAAGGATAATCTCTCAGGCAAACGGTCGTGAGGTTGAATTGCTAAAAATAAATAAAATAAAAAAATATGCTCCTGGTGTGGAACATGTTGTAATTGACGCTAGGATAGATTAGATATATGCTCTAAAAGAGTGTCGTTCAGCCATTCCACATTGACGAATTTTTCGTAAACGCACAATCTTTCAATCAATTCGAATCCTGCATCTTCTGTTAATTTTTCAAGTTCATCAATTCCAGGCCAAGGGGAGGTTATATTGACGAAATCAGGACTGACCGGTGAAACTCCACCCCAATCGTCCGCACCGCATAACAGGAAAATCTGTGCGGTGTCATTGTTAAGGTTTGGTGGAACCTGTATGCTGACATCAGTGTCTCCAAATACTAGACATCCTGCAATCACGGTTCTTATCATGTCCAAAAAGCTAGGTTCTGCCCAGTCTTCCATTTCAATTCCAGGAATCGGTGTGAAATTTTGGATAATCACTTCTTGAATGTGACCATATTCGTCGTATAGGTCTCTAATTGCAAGCAATGATTCGGCTATTTCCTCTTTGGTTTCTCCTATTCCAATCAATATTCCTGTGGTGTATGGAATCTTGAGTTTTCCCGCATTTCTTATGGTTTCTAGTCTGACTTCAGGATTTTTGCCCGGACTTTTATTGTGTGCAGGCAGTTCCATCAATCTTGATGATGAGTTTTCAAGCATCAATCCCATGGATGCGTTGACTTCCTTAAGCCTTTTCAAGTCATCATAGGAATAGTTTCCACCATTTGTGTGTGGAAGGAGGCTGGTCTCATCCAATGTCATTTGACAAATGTCGACAACATAATCAATCATCTTTTCATAACCGTATTCTGCCAATTTAATCCTAACGATTTCTTCTTCGTCAGCGTCTTCACCGAAAGCAAACATCGCTTCCTTACATCCATATTGTTCAGCTTCCTTTAAGCTTTCCAATATCTCTTCCTTGCTTTTAAGGATGATTGCTTCAGGATCGTCGGGATTCTTTTTAAAATTACAGTATCCGCAATCATTTCTGCAGATTTCGGTCAATGGTATAAAAACATTTTTAGAATAAGTAATAAGATTATTCTCCCTATATTTTACAGTTTCAGACATGTATTTTATTATTTCACTGTCAGTTGAGTTTAATATTTGGAGAATATCTTCTTTAGATAAATTTAAGGTCATTGTTCACTCTTCTTTTTCGGAAACAGTTACTTCGACATAAAGTGGAGGAATTTCATTCTTGTCTTCCCAAATTGCAATAACCACATCAAAACTTGGAAGTTCAAAGACTTTGTATTCAACAACAAGTCCCATTGCTTCTAGTTCTTCTTGCATTCTTATGAAACCATGTTCATCAACGTCACCGGTTTCGGATGTGCTTGCTTTGATATGTTTGTCACCAGATTTGAGGATTTCACCAATCTTTTCTGAACTTGCGTCTACTTCTGTTCCATTTAGTTTTTCGCCTATTTCTGTAAGTTTTGCATCGAATTCATCAAGTGGTAAAACTTTTCTGGATCTTCCTCTAACAATTAATATGCTTTCATTGTTTATTGCAGGTCTGGAACCTTTGAATGCATCGAAAAAGCCCATTACTTCTCCTGCAATTTCATAAGTTTTTTTCATTAAATCAAGTCCTTAGATATTTAATTCTTCTTTGAGTTCGCCTAAGGTTGTTACTTTCTCAGCAAATGCATTGTGTCTGTGAATACTTTCCTGATTTTCCTGACGTGCAGTGATTAATGTGTCATCAGGGAAATCAGCATATTTGTTTACAATCTTTTCCATCATGTTTCTTACACAATCTTCAACAAACACTGGTTTTTGATGAGCATTCATTACTGTTGCGTTTTCATCAGGTCTTTTGAGTAATTCACATACTGGTGAACTCATTGAACTTTCAATAATCTCAATAAGGTCTTCTGCTTTAACTTTTTTGTCTTCAGGAACTTCAATTAATAAGGTTCCGATTCCTCTTTGGTTGTGTGAAGCAAAAGTTACGGTATCTAAGACTTTTTGTGTGGTTTCTTCATCTAAAAATTCCAATAACTTATTTTTATCGGATTCTTTTACGGATTCTTGTGCACATGGACAGACAGTCATTCCAATTAGTTCAGCACCGACGCTTTTTCTAATTTCAATGTTGTTGTCTTCATCTCTGTAACCGATTGCTTTAGCTTTTAACTGAGCCATTTCTTGAGTTTTATTTTTGGTCACAGGGGATTCTTTCATGAACATGAAATCTGTGGTCATTGAGATTTCAACACGTTTTGCATATTCGTGTTTAATCATCATTTTTTCCACGATTTTTGCGCATAATGATTCAACATCAACTGTTGAGTCTTTAGCTACATCTTCAAGAACTTCGCTTATAGCTTCCGGGTTCCTAGACATGTGTACACCTTTTTGATTGCTTGGTAAATCTACAAAAGCATCAAAAGTAGGTAATAATATTATAGGTCTTTTATTTGTTCTTTCTAGTTGTAATAATTTTTTAACTCCTGTTACACCCACTCTTGTTAACTTAATAGGTATATTGGGAGCATCGTCTTGAGTATCGGGTAAGCAAACTGCCAATTTAATAACCTCGTTCTTAATTAAATATACTACTTTTTGTTTCTTTTTATTTATATACTTAAATGATAATTGTAATATTAATGCAACTTATGGAAAATTTTTCTTATATCTTGAAAAAATAAGCATTAAATTGAAATTTAAAGTATTAAAAAAGAGAAGTTGGAAGTAGTTTCACTACTTCTAAATCTATAAAATGTTAGAAGATCCCATGTCTTCTTTAATTACATCCAAAACGGTTTGAGTGTAGGTTCTTTCTATAATTGGGTCTTTCAATAATTCTTTAATAAATGCATTCAATTCGTTGGTGTTTCTGAATTTAGCAATTAAAAATGCGTCATATTCTCCAGTCACATCATAAATTCCAACTACATTTTTGTTGAAGAAAGTTTTTTCTTCCCAATTTTTAAGTTTTCCACCTTTTACTCTAACACCAATGATGGTAGTTAAAACAAAACCTAATTTCTCATGGTCAATAACTGGTGAGAATTTTTTGATTACTCCAGATTTAACCATTTTATCAATACGATTGTGTACAGTACCTACAGATACATCTAAACTGCGTGATATTTGTCTGTATGATGTTCTTACGTCTTCGTTAATGATTTTAAGAATGTTAATATCAGTGTCGTCTAATTTTACAATATTATCTTTAGTTTTTACCATAGTTATCTCCCTTTAAATATATTTTATTAATTTGTAAATTAAATTAATATTATTTAATAAATTATCCTTCCTAATAT
>R25__coassemble_1538_pt1 | contig 11304 bp, 12 predicted proteins | sample R25__metabat2_low_PE_004 | metagenome-assembled genome bin R25
CACTGGAACATAAAAAACGAAAAAGAAAAAAATCACACAAGTTTTTGAAAGAGCCCAAAATTAATTAAACAAAAATATTTAATATTAAAAATAGTCAAACATATAAATGATTTAACATTTTTCAATAATGTTATCAAATAACAGAAATGAGGAATTAAATGGGAAAAAGAAATGTAGGTAATGTCATTGAAATTATCAAAAATGACTTCAAGGCAGCACGTTCCAACCCTATCGTGACAATAGTCCTGATAGGAATAATAATATTGCCTTCCCTTTATGCGATTTTGAATATTCAGGCATGTTGGGACCCTTATGGAAATACCGGAGAAGTGGAATTTGCAATTGCAAATCTTGATAACGGTACAACATATGAAGGCAAAACCCTTAATGTTGGAAATGAGCTGGTAAAGGATTTGAAGGACAACGATAAGTTCAAATGGACATTTGTAACAGAAGATGAACTCCGGGATGGAGTATATAAAGGCGATTATTATGCCGGGATTATAATACCCAAAAATCTGAGTGAAAACGTCATTTCAATTACCGGCGACGACCCACAACAGGCAAAACTTGAATATATTGTGAATATGAAGGCAAACCCTGTTGGTGCGAAATTAACCGATTCAGGTTCAAATGCAGTATACAACTCATTGAATGCAAAGATTATCAAGATTATCAACCTTGCAGCATACGGAAAACTGGGTGAACTGCAAGAAGGACTCGCTTCAGGTGCGGGTCAATTGGCAAGCGGAGGAAGCCAACTTGCTGCAGGTGCTTCGAAAGTGTCCTCAGGAGCAGATCAAGTATCCTCAGGAGCGGACCAGGTCAAGGACGGTTCAAGTACAGTCAAGAACAGCGCAAGCAAAGTTCAAAAGGGAGCATCTGACGTGAATTCAGGTGTTGATTCCGTCAAGAAAGGTTCAAGTGCAGTCAAGAACGGTGCAAGTCAAGTTTCAAAAGGATCTGAAGAGCTTCAATCTGCAGTAGATCCTTCAATGATTCCTGATGGACCTATTAAAGAGTATGTAGAGGGGAATTCAAAGCTTGCAGAGGGAAGCAGCGCTGTTGCTGATGGAGCAAGCCAGGTTGCTGACGGTTCAGTGGCATTGGCAGAAGGTTCATCAAAATTAGCAAACGGTTCAAGTGCAGTTGCAGGAGGAGCAAGCAAACTTGCTGACGGTTCCGTAGAATTGGCAGAAGGTTCACTGGCTCTCGCAGCAGGTTCACAACTATTATCAAATGCCGCAACACAGGCACTGTTCACTGCAGCAGGATCCCTTGGAGCATCAGCTAACGCACTTTCAGACGTTACCGGAATAAATGAAACCCTTCTTGGAGATTACTTCTATGCTCCAGTGAAAATGGACAGACACGAACTGTTTGAGGTGCCAAATTACGGGTCACAGGTTGCTCCATTCTACCTTGTGTTATCCATGTGGGTTGGTGCTTTAATCACTTGTGCAATGTTAAGGCCAGGTACAAGTACCGGAACCAAATACAGCCCTCTTGAAATGTATATGGGTAAATCAGTGCTATTCTTAATTATGAGCCTCCTGCAGGGAATCGTTACAATAATAGGAGTTCATATTTTAGGCATTTACATTGACAATGAGCCACTGTTCATACTGTCATGTCTTATCGTATCGGGAGTGTTCATGATTTTTGTCTACTCAATCGTGTCCGCATTGGGAAATGTGGGAAAAGCAATTGCGATTGTCCTTTTGGTGTTCCAGATATCCGGTACAGGAGGAATCTACCCAGTGGAAATCATGGACCAATTATTCCAAGTATTGAATCCGTTCCTGCCTATGACCTATGGAATCACATTGATACGTGAAGCGCAGTTAGGTCTAGTATGGTCAAATTACCTGCCTGCACTGGCAATCCTATTCGGTATTGGTATTGCAAGTGTGGTGTTAATGATGATCATTAAGGAAAAAGCGGACAAGGCAAGTCACTACTTCGAAAACAAAATGGAAGAAAGTGGATTGTTCTAGAAGTTGATTTTCAACTTCTTTTATTATTTTTTATTTTTAGATATCTTCATCCAAATCCAATATTGACACACCGTCTCCATAATATGACTTTGACGGCTTATTTTTATATTCATGTTTCATAGGGTTTCCGCATCTAATGCAGAAGTTATCGGTGATTGGCACTTTATGTCCGCATCTGGGACAGATAGCATCTTTACATTCTATGTATTTTAGCAGAAAATCACGTTTTTGTTTATATTTGCTTTTCAAGTCATCATTGTCTTTAACGATTTCCACTGCATTCTTATAGCATTCGAATGCCTGACCGTATTCCCTGTTAGCGACCAATATCTGCGCCTTCAAGTCATATGCCTCATCCATATTCTTCATGTTTTCGGATTTTGCAATCAGCTCCAGTGCCTGGTTGACCTTTGCCATTGCCCCGTCCATATCATCATTGCCAAACAGTGACTTTGAATAATCGATCAGGCACAATGCCTTGTTGTGCATGATTACCTTGCCGGAAGGTTTCAGCTCCAGTGCCCTATTATAGCATGACAGTGATTGCTCAAAATCTCCGGAATTGTTAAATATGATTCCCTTTACGTTCCAGTTCTCGTCGTTGTCCCTATCGTTTTCGATTGCAACGTCTATAAGAACCAGCGCTTCGGAATACCTTTTCTCCAAGTTAAGTCTCCAGGCCTCTTCTGACAGGATCTCTGAAGCACGTTTTTTCCTTCTTTTCTCCTTTTCCTCAGGAGTCTCAATATGATATTCTTTTGCTTCCACATCCCTACGGCGAGGGCCGTAGCTCATGTATGGAACTTCAGGAGCGCTTATATCATTGCCGAATCCAATGGAGTCGCCGACATGCCATTCATCCATATGCATCACCAAACTTTTAGTCAATTTAATCTATTTTAATCCTAACTTAAATACATAGTGAATTAGGTAAGTTTATATATAGTATATAACAATATCAATATTAAGTCTTAACTTAGTTAAGTCTTTAAAATTTAACGAGGTTTAAACAATGTCAATCTATGATTTTGAAGTAAAGGATGGCGACGGAAACATTGTTTCATTAAGCCAATACAAAGACAAAGTACTGTTAATCGTAAACTCAGCCACAAAATGCGGTTTCACACCACAATACACAGAACTAAACGAAATCTACGCTGAATTCAACGGCGAAGGATTTGAAATTTTAGACTTCCCATGCAACCAGTTCGGAGGCCAAGCTCCAGGATCAACTGAAGAAATTACCGAAGTCTGCCGCAGCAAATGGTTGGTGCCATACACAATATTCGACAAAATCGATGTTAACGGAGAAAACGCAGACCCACTATTCGAATACCTCAAAAACGAACAGCCATTTACAGACATTACGGGCAAAGGCGCAACCAAATTGAAATTGGTATTGAAAGCAATGGACAGACACTACAAGGACAACAACGACATCAAATGGAACTTCACCAAGTTCCTGGTTGACCGTGAAGGAAACGTTGTTCGCAGATTCGAGCCTACCGAAGACTTGGGCGACGTTAAAGATGCAATTAAGGATTTAATCTAAATCCTTAAATTTTTTTATTTACACCAACTATTTTTTAAACCATTAACACCATAAATAATTAATTGAGGTTATGAAAATGGAGAAATATGACATTATCATCATTGGCGCAGGACCTGGAGGCCTTACCGCAGGAATTTATGCTGGCCGTCAGGGAACTAAAAATCTAATCATTGACCGTGACCTTGCCGGAGGAATCGGCCGTGAAGTGCCTGAAATGGAAAACTATCCTGGATTCGACAACATTTCAGGTCTTGAACTGATCGAGAAGATGAAGGCTCAGGCAACCAAGAACACCGAGCTTCACGAAATGGAAAACGTTACTGAAATCATTAAAAATGACGGAGAGTACAGGTTCACCGTGAAAACCGATAAGGACGAGTACCAGACAAAATCAATAATCCTTGCAACAGGAAGCTCCCACAGGCACCTTGAAGCGAAAGGCGAAGAGGAATTTCTGGGAAAAGGAGTGAGCTACTGCGCAACATGCGACGGATTTTTCTTCCAAGGCCGTGACATCGTGATGGTGGGCGGAGGAAACAGCGCACTTCAAGAGGCACTATACCTCAACAATCTGGGCGCAAATGTTACATTGATTCACAGAAGGGACGAGTTCAGGGCACAAAAGCACTTGCAGGACCAAATAAAAGAAGCTGGAATCAACACAATCCTGAATGCAACCGTTGAAGAAATAAAAGGAGAAATGCTTGTTGAATCAGTTACACTAAAAGATACAAAAACAGGAGAATTATCTGAACTCCCAATAAACGGTGTTTTCATAAGCGTAGGATATGTTCCCCACACTGAACTTGCAAAACAGTTGAACGTAAAGCTAGATGACTCAGGACACATCATAATCGACAAGGACCAAAAGACCAACGTTGACTATGTATATGCCATAGGTGATGTTTGTGTCGGGCTAAAACAGTGGATTGTAGCATGTGGAGAAGGTGCAGTTGCTGCAACTTCCGCATTCCATGACATAAGTTAAACGTAACGTTCTTTCAAGAACATGTAAATGAAGAATGCTATTAGCAATACTACAATTACCGGCAATAACCACATAAATATTTTCAATAACAATACCGCTACAAAAATAGCAATTATAATAAATATTAAATCTTGAAGTTCCATGTAACATTGATTTATTCAATGTTATATATAAATTTTAAGTGATATCATGAACGGAAAGCAGAAGATTATTATTGGCATGATTTTATTTTTTGTTGCAGCGGGACTCCTTATAGGTTATGGGTTTTATGCCGAAACAACAAAAATCGTAGATTTTAATGAATTTACTGTTGAAACACCACAGATGTGCGAATTTGAAGACATAAGCTCCAGATATAACTCAACATTCATCAAGTCCTACAGATGCACAAGCATGGATTTGACAATCACTACTTTTGACAAGGAATATATCGAAAGCACATATCAACTAAATACCGGAAACCCGATTGACTTTGGAAAGTCAGCCGTGAAAAACATCCTAAGCTTCAACAACCCGAAAATAGAGAATTTATCCGAAAACGCTACACTATACATTGTCAACACCAGAGTCAACGGCCAAATCGACACGGATGTTGCAGGAATATACAATGATAATGATCACTTCATAATTGTTGAGGGAGGGGATGTTGAACTTATTGAACAAATCACAAAATCAATCAGAATCACCCCTCTTAGATAAATATAATAAATAAAAAAATCAAAAATAATATCATTATATTTTAATGGAGCATAAAATGACAATATTAGTTATTAATAACAAAGGACAGTACAACCATAGAATTCAGAGAAGTTTGCAATACCTCAACATTCCTTCCGAATTGGTTTCAAACGACCTTTCAATAGAGGAAATTGAAGCTAAAAATCCAATCGGATTGATTTTAGGTGGAGGACCATCTCTAGAAGGTGCAGGCAACAGTGAAGAATACATCAAACACTTCGACATTCCAATACTTGGAATATGCCTAGGACACCAATTGATTGCAAAGGCATATGGTGGAGAGGTAACCACTTCTGAAACTGAAAGTTATGCTCAAGTTAAAATAAATATTGCTAATGATGAAAACTTATTTGAGGGACTTGCTCCTGAAATGGACGTTTGGTCTTCACACAAGGATGAAGTGAAAACAATCCCTGAAAACTTTGACATCTTAGCCAGCTCAAACTTATGTGATGTTGAATCATTTAAACATGAAGATAAGGATGTATATGGAATCCAATTCCACCCTGAAGTGCATCACACTCCAAAAGGAGAAGAAATCTTTAAAAATTTCTATAAAATCTGTCAAAAATAGGTGTAATTATATGATTGATAATGCTGATGACTTAAGAGATAAAGCTAACGAGTTCAAAATTGGCTTGAAAAAACAATACGTCAATATTCCAATCGGTGATGAAGAATACGGATTCAGAATATCAGGTATTGGTGCAAAATCTGTTAAACTAGAAAAATATGTTAAATTTGATGATATCTTTGAAGCTATTGAATCAGGTAATGACAACGGCTTGGAAGCTATGATTAAACAAATCATTGAAGATTACGAAGAAGAAGAGGAAGAGGAATAAAATGTTAAGTCCTAAAGAATTTATTGAAGATGCAATCCAAAAGATTAAAGACCAAATTGGTGATGAAAAAGCAATTATCGCACTCTCAGGCGGAGTGGACAGTTCAGTATGTTCCGTTCTTGTACAGCAAGCAATAGGCGATAACTTAACTGCAATCTTTGTTGACCACGGTCTTTTAAGAGAAGGGGAAGTGGAACAAGTAACCAACACTTTCAAAGACAGGTTAAACTTCAAGTTTGTAGACGCTTCCGATGAGTTCATGGATGCTCTTGAAGGTGTGGAAGACCCTGAAGAAAAACGTAAAATCATTGGAAAAATATTCATTGACGTGTTTGAAAGGGAAGCTAAAAAGGCTGATGCAAAATACTTGGTTCAAGGAACCATCGCACCTGACTGGATTGAAACCAAAGGTGAAATCAAATCCCACCACAACTTAGCTCTTCCAAGCGGTATGGTTTTAGAGTTATGCGAACCTATCCGTGACTTATACAAGGATGAAGTAAGGGAAATCGGTGACGAGCTAGACTTACCTGCAACAACAGTTTACAGGCAACCGTTCCCAGGACCTGGTCTTGGAGTACGTGTTGTTGGTGCACTTACAAGAGAAAATGTTGAAATCTGCAGAAAAGCAAATAAAATTGTCTGTGATGAAATTGAAGCTGCTGGAATCGACAAGGAAGTATGGCAATATTTCGCAGTCTTAACCGACACCAAAGTTACAGGTGTTAAAGGAGACCAAAGGGACTTCGGTTACTTGGTCGTTGTCAGAGTTGTCAACTCCATCGACGCTATGACTGCATCAGTCGCTGAACTTCCATGGGAAGTCGTGCAAACAATTTCAAAAAGAATCACTTCTGAAATTTCAGAAGTCACACACGTTGCTTTATCAGTAAGTGATAAACCACCTGCAACTATCGAATTCTGTTAAAAATACTATTTTTTAGTATTTTTTCTTTTTACTTTTTTTAGATCAACCATGAAAACCACTAAAAATGCTTATCTTGCCAAACTGACAGAGCAGATTCAGATGAAGTCTGTCAAGGTTGGAAAAAATCTTGAGGGAACAACACCACCGTCAGTTTTCATTGGAAGATGGTCCTATCCTAAGGTCTATGCCGGACCGATGATGAGCTCACAGATGGGAGACACATCAATCATGGACTCTCCGGAATCATGGATCGGCGAGAACAAGACACAGGATGAGATTATCAACTATAGGATGAATCTTGTTCGTGGAAAGCAGTTGATAAAGATTGACGATTTGGAAAATCCTTTCGTTGAAAAGCTGCAGGACATCTCCCTTGCATCCAAGTCAATTGACAGCGAGGCAACATTCAAAAGAAGGCCCCAAGGATCATTGCTTACCGAAGACAGCATGCCCCATGGCCCAAGCGCCACAATCGAGAAATTTGACATAGATGCAGTCAGATGGGACAGGCAACTGGAGAAGACATTCTACGACACTGATTTAAAAGCGGTTGACGCAGTGGTCAATCTTCACAACAAGGACGTCCCTTTCACTGCAATGCAGAAGGCATTTTCAGTTGGTGCAATCGGAACCAAAAACAACCGTAAGCTTGTTCCGACACGTTGGTCAATTACAGCATGCGATTCCACACTTGCCGATGAGTTTCTAAAGGAAGTCAGAAAATATGAGATTCTGGACACTTATCGCCTTTATGAATTCGGTGCATTGAATAACTATTACATAATCATTCTAACCCCAACCGAATGGCAATACGAATGGTATGAGGCATTCATTAAACTTATGAAAAATGAGGAACTGATATTTTCAGATTATGAAACAAACGGAGGCAAGAAGGAATATTCCATTGTTGGAGGATGCTACTACACCGCCAAGATGGCAGTTCTGGATTACCTTATGAAAATCAAAAGGCAATCAGGACTATTGATTTTAAGGGAAGCATATGACGGATATGTGCCACTGGGAGTGTTCAACGTTAGGGAAAACATCAAGGAGGCAATGTTAAGACCATACCTGGAGTTTGAAACATTATCTGATGCCCTTGAGTATAGTGGAAAGAAATTGAGAATACCTATCAGCAGATACGTCAAGCAAGGCACATTACTAAATGAGATGCTTCACACAAAACAGACCACATTAGATATGTACTTTAAAAGTGAGAACAATGTTTAAATTTAAGCGCCCAAGCCAGGAAACCCTCAACATAATGTCTGAGGTTGCAAAAGGAAACAGAAGCAAGAACTTTGAGGAAAGCTGCATTGGAAAAATTAAAGACCTGACCTCAAAAGAGCATGTCAAGATGACCTCCAGCGGCAACAACAGCATATTCATTGCCCTTGCAGCAGTTGAAGAAGACATCATTGTTCCCGATCAGGGAGGATGGCACGGATTTAAGCAAATCGCCAAGTTTCTCAACAAAAATCTGATTACACTAAAAACAGATGAAGGACTCATAAACACCGATTATCTGGATGACATTGAAATAAAAAATGATTCGGCATTGATATTTACCAGTTTTGCAGGATACACCGCCGAGCAGGATATTGAAGGCATTGTCAAATATTGCAAAAGCAATGGAATCCTAACTATAGAGGACGCTTCAGCAGGCGTTGGAGACAAGGAAAGAAAACTGGGCCTCAACTCAGACATAATCCTTGCGTCAACAGGTTCTCCTAAAATGATCAATGTGGGAAGCGGAGGATTCATTGCCACAGACATGGAAGAGATTTTTAAAAACACATCCATGCCTCAAAAATTAAGCAAAACAAGTGAAATAATATGTAGTGGTATAGATAATGAAATTGATAATGTCAGTAAAAATCTAGAACTTTCATTAAATGCAACCGAGCATGTAAAAAAACATATCGAGACCACACTACATAAAGATAAAAGAGGCATTAATGTAATTATTCCGCATGATGATGCGAAGTCAATATGTTGGGATTTGAAAAAGACATTAACCACCGACAAAAGCGGAATTATAACAACCTGCCCAAACTATAATCGCGTAAAACAAAAGGCAATATGCATTGAAATAAAAAACCTTGACTACGATTGCCTTAAAAAAGAGAATTTGGATATTATAATTGAAGAGGTTAATAGTCAACTGTAAGTTTAGTAATCCTATCGATTATTATTTCCTCAAGAGACATGTTTTCAAGTTCGCCATCACTGATTTTATATATGTCCATCAATTTATCCTCATCAGCTTTTAAAACACTGTCGTTTCTTGTGAATAATTCGGATAACTCATCTTCATGGTCATCACAATTAATAAGAACGGCACAAAGGTTCATCTGACCCTCTTTTAGACCCAATAAATTAAATGCCTTTGAAATCTGCCTTTGTGCGGAACATCTCAAAACTATCTCCACACTGATATCCTTCGCCAGGTTTTCACCACGTTCAAAGGCAAGGAATGCCTGGTTTACACCATGGGTTATGTGATTCGGTGAAACTATTGAATCCGCATTGAGAAGCTGGATAATCTCGCCATCCTTCTTAATAGAATCAATTTGCTCAAGGGTGTCTCCAACAGAATCTATTTTGGAGGTGAACCCCATAATTTTAATGTTTTCCATATACATCTAATCCCTCAATAACCTGTTAACACCAGCGATATATGCCTTTACACTTGCATTGATAATGTCCGGTTCGGTACCTCTTGCGGAAACGACCTTGTCTCCTTTTTGAAGTTTGATGATTACATCAATAAAAGCATCAGTACCTCCGGTAATCGCATCTACGTGGTATTCAATTAAATCTATATCCTTGAATATGTCTAGGGATTTCAAAGCGTTGATTGCTGCATCCACTGGACCCAGACCCACACCGGCATTTAAAATCTCATCATCATCGAAAACGATTTTAACGGAAGCTGTAGGCATGACCTTATTGCCTGAAACGATTGTCAATTCATCAAGCTTGATACGGTCCTCATGGTTGATTTGCAAAACATTGTCCGCAATGACCTGAAGGTCCACATCTGTAACTGTCTTACCCTTATCGGCCAATTCCTTAATGTCGTCACAAATCTGTTGAAGCTGATCCTGGTTAACGTTAAGTCCAAACTCCTTGAGCCTGTTGTCAAGACCATGGGTTCCCATATGCTTTCCAATGACGAACTTTCTTTTACGGCCAACCAATTCAGGAGTCATCGGTTCATAAGTGGCGGAATTTTTAATGATGCCATCTGAATGAATTCCAGACTCATGTGCGAAGGCATTTTCACCAACAATTGCCTTGTTAGGCTGAATATAAACACCGGTTGACCTTGCAACCAATTTGGAAATATCATAAATCTCATTGATTTTAACATTGGTTGAAAATTGAGGCAACAACCTGTCAATGCTGACAACACATTCCTCAAAGGAAGTGTTTCCTGCCCTTTCACCTATACCATTAATTGTAGTGTGAATCTCACTTGCCCCACCCTTAAGTGCGGATAAAGTGTTGGCGACAGCAAGGCCAAAATCGTTATGGCAATGACAAGCCACAGGAACAGGCAAGTCGTTTAATTTGGAAAACAATTCGAAAGATGAATCCGGTGTAAGGATACCTACTGTATCACATACGCAAACCCTGTCCGCACCATGATCAATGGCATTCAGATATACGCTCTTCAGGAAATCAACATCACTTCTGGAAGCGTCTTCAGCAGACAGCTCAACAACTAGGCCGTAATCCTTACAATAGTCAACAGCATTATTTGATAATTCGATAAGTTTTTCAGGAGTAGTATTTAATTTGTCATGAATATGCAATTCTGAAGTTGGAACTACAAGGTTTACTCCATCAACATCACAATCTATACAATAATCAATGTCAATGGTTAAAGGTCTTGAAAAACTTAGAATTTCTGCTTTAAAATCTTGTGAAGTGATTTCCTTAATTGAATCCCTTTCACCTTCAGAGGTAATTGCGGAACCTGCTTCAATAAATTCCACACCAATTTCATCGAGTTTTGTAGCAATTCTTAGTTTTTCTAATGAGGTTAATGAAACTCCAGGAGTTTGCTCACCATCACGTAATGTAGTGTCTAAAACTTTGATATTCATGAAAAATCACCAAAAATAATGCAATAACACCATTAAGTAATATAAAAAACAGTCAAAAATAGTAAGTAAATGATTGTAATAGAAAAAGCTTGCAGCGAAATGAAATTCCCATAGAAAACCATAGTACACAAACAAAACACA
>R25__coassemble_1590_pt1 | contig 11100 bp, 14 predicted proteins | sample R25__metabat2_low_PE_004 | metagenome-assembled genome bin R25
GGTTAAAAAAATAGATTGAGGAAATTTAATTTTCCTCATTTTAATATTTTAGCAGTTTTTACCTGCTTCATAAACTTTTTCTAATACATCATTTTGAGATTTGGCATTTCCAAAGACTTCAAAGACTTCTTTAATGGTAGGATTTTTAGAAAATCCAATGAAGCTTTCAATACCTATCAATGCATCGCCGCAAGAGCTTCCTGCAGCCATTATGATGTAGTAATCCTGATTTTCCAAATGCCTGAATACAGGATAACATCTGTCAAAGAACATCTTAAGGGTTCCGCACATCTCATAGTAGTATACTGGTGTGGCATAAACGACTACATCCGCTTCAAGCAAGTCCTTTAAGATTGGCGCAATGCCATCATCCTGAATGCATTTCATCTCTGGAGTCTTGCAGGCGTAGCATGCCTTGCAGGAAGAAAATTCAATGTCTTCCAAAAAGTATTTGACCGCATCATGGCCCGCATCAATAGCACCATTTACAAACTCATCACATAATGTGTCGGAATTTTGTCCTTTTCTTGGGGAAGAACTGATTACAACAACCTTTTTGCTCATTCTATCCAATCCTTTGCACCGCTGACATTACCCATGAACCTCATTCCTTTTGAAAAGTTGAGTTCAGGATAGCTGTCCTGCAAGTCACTTACACATCCGTCGATTCCTGTTCCTCCTGATGTGCAGAACGCCTTGATGGTCTTGCCAGTCAAGTCAACGCTTTCGATGAATGTGTTGATGATTGTAGGTGCGGTGTACCACCATACAGGAAATCCGATTACGACAGTGTCGTATCCGCTCACATCACATGTCTCTGCAATAGGTGGCCTGAAGGACTTGTCGTTCATTTCAATGGTTGATCTGGATTGCTTGTCCATGTAGTCAAGGTCTGCCGGAGTGTATGGCTCGACAGGCTTGATTTCAAACAAGTCATATCCGTTTTCATTCGCAATCTTTTCTGCAACATTCTTTGTGACTCCGCTTGCGGAGAAGTATGCAACTAAAACATCACTCATTATATCACCTGGTTTAAGATAGGATTTCCTAATATATAACTGTTTACATTCGCAACAATTTTAAAAAACAATATAAACAACCTGAAAGATAATATATTACATTAATAAATTAATGAGGGTAATAAAAAATGTCAAAACCTGTCGTTGCAATTACAAGACCTATTGACAGAGCGAAAAAAGCCTGTGAAATTGTTGAAGAATTAGGCGGTGAAGCGTTTCTGGCTCCAACACTGGACTTGAAGCCTGTAAACACCGAATCCCTAAAGGAACTGGTGGCAAGAAAGGATGAGCTTGACTGGATAGTCTTCACATCCCCGACAACCATAGTTTCTCTGAACAAGTTTTATCCAGGATTCATCGAAAGCCTTGACTGCAAGCTGGCAGTTATCGGAAACAAGACCGGAAAACTGGCCGAAAAGCAAGGGGTTGAAGTTGACCTTATGCCTGATGATTTTACAGCTGAAGGACTCGTTGAGGAATTCTCAAAACGTGGAATTACCGGCCAGACAATAGGAATTCCAAGAACCGCATCCGCAAGGTCAACATTGCCTGAAGGACTCGAGGAACTTGGAAACACAGTCATTCTTGCTGAAGCATACAAGTCACTTTTCCCAATGGATGACGAGAATGTCAAGGAACTGATTTCAAAAATCGAAAACAATGAAATTGATGCAATTACATTCACAAGCCCATTGACCGTTGAAAACTTCTTCAAGATAGCTGACGACAAGCAGAAGCTGGCTGAACTTTTAAATGACAATCTTTTGACCGTCAGCATAGGTCCGATTACCGCAAGAGTTTTGGAAAAGTATGGCATTTCCTACATTTACCCTGACACATACACAGTTCCGGACATGATGGAACTATTATTCAAAAAGCTAAACGAGTGATATTAATGGCTGATTACAAATACGTTATTGTCGGAGCGGGACTATCCGGCCTTACACTAGCTGAAAGAATTGCAAACGAATTGGATGAAAAAGTACTGGTTATAGAAAAGCGTAACCACATCGCAGGAAACGTCTATGACTTTTATCAGGACGGCCTCTTGATTCAAAAATACGGCCCTCACATTTACCATACCAAAGAGAAGAAGGTTCACGATTACCTGTCACAGTTTACAGAATGGATTGACTATGAGCACAGGGTATTGAGCAATGTGGATGGAAAGCTTGTCCCAATGCCAATCTGCATAGACACATTGAACCAGCTCTACGGCCTTGACCTTGATGAGGATTCAATGAAGGATTGGATTGACGAGCACAAGGAAGACATTGACGAGGTCAAATCCTCAGAGGACGTCGTCTTGAAAAACGCAGGAAGGGACATTTACGAAAAGCTTTTCAAGAACTACACAGAAAAGCAGTGGGGAACTTCAGCGGCAAACCTGAGCCCGTCAGTTATTTCCAGAATTCCATTCAGGTTCAACCATGACACACGATACTTTGACGACCCATATCAGGGAATGCCTAAGGAAGGGTTCACCAAGATGTGCGAGAACATGATCAAGTCAGACAATATCCATGTGGGCCTCAAGTCAGACTACAAGGATTACATCCACAAGATCAACTATGAAAAATTGATTTACACAGGCCCTATCGATTACTTTTACGATTACAAATATGGAGAGCTACTTTACAGATGCCTGAACTTCGTATATGAAATCCTTGACGAGGACTCATATCAGGAGGTCGGTGTTGTAAACTATCCAAACCATCCATATTTCACCCGTATAACCGAGTTCAAGAAACTCACAATGCAGGACGTTGAAGGCAAGACCGCAATCATGAAGGAATATCCTGGATTCAACGGCGAGAAATGCTACCCTTACCCGACCCAGGAATACCTTGACAAGTTCAAGCTGTACGAGGCGGAAATGGAAAAAGAGGAAGATGTCATCTTTGCGGGAAGACTTGCCCGATACAAGTACTACAACATGGATTTGGTTGTAAAAGACGCATTGGAAATATTTGAAAATGAAATTAGGTGATTAAATGATTACAATTTGGCCACAATACATGAACAGAAACTTATCATTGAACGAAGGCCGAAAGATATCATTGGAGGACTCCGTCAAGGACCCTACAGTCAATGATATTGAAAGGGCACTCAAAAGACTTAACCTCCCTCACAGCGTTCAAAAGGAATTCTCATACCCTGGAAAATGGTATGAAAAATCCGGAAGGGTGCTTGTCGAATGGGAAGGAACAAAATTGGAACTTATACGTGAAATTAGCTTAGAAATTAAAAAGATGAGAAACTGATTATTATGCAAATACCACAACAAATGCTTGAACAATACCGTGAAGCACAGCAAATCATCGCCTCAGCGGAGGACATCAAGGTGTACTCCCACATCGACTGTGACGGAATCTGTTCAGGCGCAATACTATCAACCATACTGGACAGACAGAATAAGGAACATGAAATCGAATTCGTCAACCTTGACGTTTTGGACGACATTGAGCTTGACCATGAGCTTACAATATTTTCAGACTTGGGTTCAGGTCAAAGAGTGGATGGAAAAGCCAAGAAAGGCCAGAAAATCATCATACTGGACCACCACCCTCCATTAAGGGACCTTGATTATGGAAACGACAAGGACTACACATATCTTGAAATCAATCCCCACCATCATGGAATAGACGGGTCATACTATGTTTGCGGCGGAGGATTGTGCTATTTCCTTGCAAGGGAATATGGATACAATGACCTGAGCTGGATTGGACTTTTATCCGCAATTGGAGACATGCAAAACACAAGGACAGGCCATTTTGAAGGATTGAATGAGCTAATCCAACAGGATGCAATTGACGGAGGATATCTTGAGCTTTCAAAAAACGACATAAACATCTATGGAAGAAACACACGTCCACTTTTCATAGCGCTGTCCTACTTCAGTGACGTCAAGCTTCCTATCACCAACAACACAAATGAGACAATGGCAGTTCTCGAAGAGCTGGGAATTGATGAAAAGCACAACAGAAAGACCCTGAACGAACTTACAATGGCAGAAAAGGGAAAGCTTTACAATTACCTATCAGGCTCCATTGCAAAGGTTGTTCCAAGCGAATACGTACAATACATCCCTAGACTGATTCTTGGGGACTCCTACACCTTCCTTCAGGAGGATCCCGCAAGTTTCCTGCATGACGCATCTGAATTTTCAACAGCGATGAACGCATGCGGAAGGAACCATGAGGAAAAGATAGCAATGGAAGTTCTTAAAGGAGACCGTTTTGTTGCACTTGACCAGCTGGAAGTTGTTAGCCGTGACCACAGAAGAAATCTGGCCCAATCCATTGAAAAAGTTACAGAGAATGGAGAGTCAAGTATAATTGAACTCGAAAACCTTCAATACTTCGACGGAACAGGCATCAAACCAGAGATAGTCGGTACCATAACCGGAATGATACTTGGATACTGCAATTGGAAAAAACCAATAATAGGATTTACCCAAACAGAAAGTGACGGATTGAAAGTTTCCCTCAGATGTTCTAGGCTCCTATCCTACGACGGAATACATTTCGGTAACATAATCCGTAAGGTGGCGGGAGAAGTCGGAGGCACAGGAGGAGGCCATTCAATGGCTTGCGGTGCATACATCCCTATTGAGAAAAAAGAAGAATTCCTTGACATTTTCAACAATGAACTTAATGGTAAACTTAAAAATTAAATATATATACTATAAAGATAAAAATAATATTTAATCAATTACAATTGAGGAATGAAAATGATGAAAGCATTTAAAAAAAGAGGTGCATTAACACATTTCCAAATATTAAGTGAAATATCAAAACAAGACCCACACCTCAAACAAAAAGATTTGGCTAAAAAACTCGGGATTACAATCCAAGCTGTTTCAGAAAACATCAAGACACTTACTGAACTAGGCTACATCACTTCAAAAGACGGAAGATCCCCATACAAAATCACCCAAAGCGGCATAGATAAAGTTAAAAAAGACGCAATAAGCTTAAGAAAATACTCTGATTCAGTTCTTGAAACCATGAATCATTACAAGACCATCTGGCCAGCTATTGCAGAAGAAGAACTTAAAAAAGACGACATTGTCGGATTATACATGGAAGACGGTGTTCTTTACGCTCACAAGAAAGAAGAAAATGCAACAGGTGTTGTATTGGATGATGCAGAAGCGAATATGGATGTTGCTCTTACAAACTTAACAGGCATCATTGACATGAAAGTCGGTGAGGTAACTGTTGTCAATGTTCCAACCATCAAGGACGGAGGATCCAAAAAATGTGATATGGACCTTATTAAAAACGTCTATGATAAAGGAACAAACAGCGGCGAGCCATTTGACAAAGTTGCAGTGGCAGGTACCGTTTCACGTGCAGTCGTTCAAAAACTTGGATTAACAATCGATATCGAATATGCCGCTCCTCAAGCATGTGCAAATGCAGCTCGTAAAGGATTACACGTTATCGCAATCTGTGTAGGTGACATGAGCAAGGCATTTACCCGTGAACTTGAAAGCGAAAAAATCAAATTTAATATTATAGATGGTGGAAAATAATTATTTTTCCCTCATCATCTTTAAAAAACAAGCAGCTATTTTTAAATAATCCTCAGCAGAGGAATTTTCTTTTATTACATTTACGTAACCGTCAAGATTCTCATTCTTTGAAAGCCTTAATGCATTATCCAAAATCCTTTTGTTCTTAATATACTCTACCTTTTCAGGCGTGGGCAACTCCTTTTCAATGATTTTGGTATTGTTCGCCTTTCTGATATTGTTGAACCGGGAAATCTCATCCCTTGAAACGAGCATGAATGCAAAGCCTGTTTTTCCAGCCCTTGCGGTTCTTCCAATACGATGAACATAGTCGTCATGGTTTTGGGGAACGTCATAATTGACTATGACATCAACGTTTTCGATATCAAGGCCCCGTGCGGCCACATCAGTTGCAACCAGTATGTCAATGTTGCCGTTCTTGAACTTGTTCATCACCTTATCCCTTGTCTTTTGAGTCATGTCCCCATGAAGGCTGTCCACTGAAAAGTCAAGTTTTTTCAAGTGCTTCGCCACATAATCGACACTTTTCTTGGTGTTGCAGAATATCAAGGCAAGATTTACATTATATGCATCGATTACCCGGGTCAATGCATCGAACTTGTCCTTGATTTTGCACTTGAATGCATATTGGGTGATTTTTGGAATGTTCTCCCTTTTATCGGACACCTTGATGAACTTAGGATTCTTTTGATATTTTTGAGCTATTTGAGTAATTTCTGAAGGTATTGTAGCGGAAAAAAGCAATGTCTGTCTTTGATGAGGAGTGTTTTTAAGTATTGTTTCAATGTCCTCACGAAAACCCATTTCAAGCATCTCATCGGCCTCGTCCAATACCACTCTCTCAACTCCAATCAAATCAAGGTTTCCTCTCTCGATATGATCTATCACACGGCCGGGAGTTCCGACAACAACATGGACTCCCTTTTTCAAGACCCGCGTCTGCTTTCCAATCGGCTGGCCCCCATAAACTGCAAGGACCTTGAACTTCTTGATTTTGGATGCAAGCTTTTCAATCTCTCTTGCAACCTGCATGCACAACTCCCTTGTTGGGCACAGTATAATTGCCTGCGGAGACTTGTCCGGTATGAAGACCTTCTCAACAACAGGAATTCCAAAAGCAATAGTCTTTCCAGAGCCGGTTTGTGCCTGACCTATCAAGTCAATGCCCCCTAAAGTGTGAGGCAATGTCAATTCCTGAATGGGAGTCAGCTTATCAAATCCCATCTCACCTATTGCACCTTTTATTTCCTCTGAAATATCTAAATCACTGAAATTCATTACATTAATATTTAAAAAAATAGCTATTTAACTTTTTAGATTAATTTGGATTGAACGGATTTTGACGGGAACTCATGCAAATAGCTGAAGATATCCTCAACATCGTTTAAAATTCCATTTTCAGACGTTCGTCTCTCAAAGATCTTTCTCAGTTCATCATCATTTGGTGAGGGTATGGAATAGCTGTTGCCGAATTCCCTAACATACCTTTCCCTCAATCCTGGAAAGTGCTCGTCGAGTTTACGATAGAAGTATTCGCGATTGCCCTGCCTTAATGTCAAGCCCATTCCCATGTTTATTATTCCCTTAACTCCGGTTTCTATGCATGAATCAAGAATCGAATTAATGTTTTCTTCGGTATCGTTAATGTAGGGCAGTATCGGACAAAGCCATACAACAGTCGGAATGCCCTTCTCCTTCAATTTATCAAGAACTTCAACCCTTCTAGAGGCGGGACAGACATTTGGCTCTACAATTCTGCACAGGTCATCTGAAGCCGTGGTCAATGTGATTTGGACAACTGCCTTTGATTTCTCATTTATTTTGCAAATCAGGTCCAAGTCCCTTAAAATCAAGTCGGATTTTGTGATGCATGTAAATCCAAAGCCGTACCTGTAAATCAGCTCTAGGGATTTTCTCAGATATTCGAGCCTTCCCTCAAGGGGAACATACGGGTCTGTCATTGCACCTGTCCCAATCATTGCAGGTTTTCTCCTGATTAATTCTTTTTTAAGCAATTCCAAAGCGTTCTGCTTAACTTCAATATCCTCAAATTTGTGATTCATGTTATAAACGTCACTTCTTGAATCGCAGTATATGCAACCATGGCTGCAACCCCTGTAAAGATTCATGGAATTGGTGTTGGACAGGATGCTTTTTGAACTTACATAATGCATGATGTTATATTAATCGTCCCCGTTAATAAATCCTATATAGTTAAATCAACAAATAGTAAAATATGGAACAAAAAAACATTACCGAATACGGAACAGAATACGAGATTAAACAACACCCTTCAATAAAAGGTGTCCAAATAATTGAAGGTAAAAACAATTTCCCCATTAGTTGGCTCAACAAGCAAGGATATTGTGAATACCAACTATATCTCGAGCACATGAAAGGCATAGAAAAGGAACCTACACAGGCAATGACCAGCGGAAGCAAGATCCACCACCAGCTTGAGAACATATTCAAACAGGACGCAACACCTGCAAAATTCGAGGATGCGGTCGAGGCATCAAAAACAGAGGCTTCAATGTCAAGGGAAGTAACTGTAATCTCACCGAAATACGGCATAAGAGGAGATATCGATGAGATATGGATGAAACCTGAAGAGATTGTTATAATTGACGACAAGCCGGGAAGAACACCATACGAATCAACAATGAACCAGGTGAGAGCATACTGTCTAGCATACAAGGACATGACAGGAGAAGAGAGAAAAATCAAGGCGGCACTCAGAGAAAGAGGAACCGAAAACCTGTTCTGGATAGAGATATTCACACCGGAAGTTGAAAAACAAATAAAATTCACAATCGACAGGGTGCAAGGACTGATTGACGGAACAAAACCATTCGTTCCAACCAAAAACCCTAAAAAATGCAGGCCCTGCAGATATAAAGATGACTGTGAGAACGCACTATGAACCGGAAAACAATATCAATAATATTGCTTGCAATCTTTCTGATTACACTAGCCTTTACAGCAGCAAACACATTCATGAGCGACAATGGAGAAATTGAAAACCAGACCGGCACAATGACAATTGCCAATAAGACTGTAAACTATGAAAAGACCGGAAAATGCGTAGAGGTCATTGACGGAAACACAATTCAGGTATACGGTGTCGGAAAGGTCCAGCTAACCCAAGTCGGAAAGCCAACACAAAAAGCGACACAATACGTCAAGGACAATTGTCTTGGAAAAACAGTTTATCTTGACATAGACGACAAGAAACCGCAGGATGACTACGGAAGAACACTCGCCATCGTATATACAGACAATTCAGACATAAACCAAGAGTTATTGAAAGCAAATATGGCTGAAATATCCTATTTCGAACCGAGCGAATTTAAAAAAGGAGAAGTATAGTTAAACAACCCTATTCAAGCCTAAATAGATTTTGTTTTTCTTATACACATTATCCAATATCTCATTCCATTCCTCAACGGAGATGTGGCCCTTGTTTGGAATAAGATTATCAAGAGAAGACTCATTGACATTCAAAATGTCTGCCAAAATGAATGACAAGGTCCGGCCTGTCAAGGACAGGTCATAGGGATCATATCCTGTAACTGCCAAAACCCATACGTTATCCTTTGATGAGCTGTTGTATTCCTGCCTGAGAGAATCGAACCAGCTCGCTATCCTATTTTCATCCTCACCGATGCCATCGCCAATGGAAATGTAGTAGTCCTCACCACTGAACTCGACAGAATCAATCGCCTTTTGAATTTTACCCTTAAGTTCGGGAGAGTCAAGTTCCAAATCAAGCTCATTGTTGGTAATGGTATCTTCCAGATAGTTTTCAAGCTCTTTTTTATTCTGGAAATAACCCAAAGGCTCCAATCTGTCAGGGTCACGGTCGCACAAGTCGTAGATTAAATCCTCGTCAACATCAACAATTTCATATCCTTCAAGTTTATGAGATTTATACTCTTTAAAATCAATGCAATAGTTTTCCAAATCGTCCTTGTTTAAATACCATAAAACTTGAACTTTTTTAATCATAAAAATCTAAAAAAATAAGAAGAGATGAGATTAATCCCCATCGATTACAATTGTTCTTGTAATATTATTTAATATCCTATCGGTTTTCAATACTTTGCCTATGAGCCAATCGAAGACAATAGGAACCCAGTAAATCTTGGTCAAATTACGTACAAGCGCTTGAGGCCAGGATATTTTAGCGCCATTTTTTGACCTGACTTGAAGATACATCAAGGATTTACCGACAGTAGCTCCCATAAATTTTTCACATAAAACAAAATACAGAAATATTAAAACCGGCACAACATATATCAAAGCCTGATAAACGGAATAGAAGTCTTTGTGACCAACTGCTGAGAATAACAGGAATGAAACAATCCACATTAAAGCGGACATCACGAAGAAATCTATAATATATGCAATGACTCTTCTTGTAAACACAGTTGCCATTTTATCACCTAACAAACTCTAGGAACTGGATCAGCTATTGGCGCTTCAAGAATTCTTTCTCCACCAATAGGAGTGTTGATAACAACATAATCCCCTTCAACAACCTCACCAATTATTGCCGCATTTTCACCATATTTTTCGCCTTTAATTGCCTCAAGGATAGCTTCAGCCTTATCTGCCTTAACTCCCATGACAACTTTTCCCTCATTTGCTACTTCAAATGGGTCAATACCTAACATTTCAGATACAGCATGAACCTCTTCACGAATAGGAATCGCATCCTGTTCAAGAACAACACCCACTCCAGCTTTGGAAGCCATTTCATTAATTGCATTGGCAAAACCTCCACGAGTAGGGTCTTTCATTGCTGTAACTCCTCCAATTTCTAAAGCTTTTTCAATTATATTCCACATAGGAGCAACATCTGACTTCAAGTCAGTGTCAAAACCAAATCCTTCCCTAAAGGACATCAGACTCATACCATGGTCACCTAAACTGCCTGTGACAATGATTTTGTCTCCAACTTCCAATCCAGAATCACGGACAACTTCGCCCTTTTTAGCCAAACCAATACCTGTTGTAACCATAACAATACCGTCTAGCTTGTCCTGAGGCATTACCTTAGTATCTCCAGTTATTACTGCAACATCAACTTCTTCACAGGTTTCATTTAAGGATTTTATGATTTTGTCCAAATCCTCAATCGGGAAACCTTCCTGCATGATTATTGCATTTGAAATAGCTAACGGTTTAGCTCCCATTACAGAAACGTCGTTGATTGTTCCTGCAGCGGAAATCCTACCAATGTCTCCTCCCGGGAAAAACAATGGATCAATAGTGTGACCGTCAGTTGTTACGATAATTTCATAATCCCCTATTGGTATAGATGCACCGTCATCCAAGTCATCTAAACTAATACCACCGTTAACGCTTTTTTTGGTGATATTATCTAAAACTGTGCTGGCTATCAAATTAGCCATTACCTCTCCGCCAGCACCATGATTCATACTAATTTTATCTTCTGACATTTTATCTCCTATATTAAAATAACAATTAATATGTTAATGTATGTTAGAACAAGTATATAAAATTATGAAAAAAAAG
>R25__coassemble_1622_pt1 | contig 10990 bp, 12 predicted proteins | sample R25__metabat2_low_PE_004 | metagenome-assembled genome bin R25
ATATTAATATAATATGTATTATCGAAAATTATACTTGGGGATAAGTATGAAAGTTTTAATAGTTACTGGAGAGTTGGCATATCCGTTAATAAAAGATGTAGTTTCAGATTCAAAAGAAGAAATAATTGTACATATTGTGGATAATACTCAAGTAGCTGCATTTTTAACCCCTAGACTAATAATTAATGAAGTTAAAAAATGTTTTTCAGACCAATTGGACGAAATTGACATGATTCTGGTTCCGGGATTAATTAAAAAGGGAACAAAAGAAATCACCAAGGAACTGGGAATACCGACATTCAAGGGATCAACTGATGGTGCTGACCTTGCCATGGTTTTGAATTTGGTCGGAAGCATAAACTTGTCTGAAGATAAGCCTGCAGACAAGTTAATTGAAGAGGAAAAACGTAAAGAGGCATTCAAGCTAATTGAAGATTTTGAAAACGACACGGAAAATATCGAAAGGCTTCTTGAAAAGCCAAACAACATCATGATTAGAAACCTTCCAGTTGGTGAAGATTTTCCAATGAGGGTATTGTCCGAAATAGCTAACGCCCCGTTCCTATCAAAGGAAGCGTTAATTAACAAATGCCAATACTTTGTGGATTCCGGTGCGGACATGATTGATATAGGTATGGCCGCCGGTGAAGACTTTTCAGATAAGATTCCTGAGCTTATTGAAACATTAAGGCCAATTGTGGGTGACAGGCCGTTAAGTATTGACACATTAAATCCGAATGAAATCAGGGTGGCTGCAGAACAGGGCATCGATTTCGTATTAAGTTTGGATTTGGGAAATAATTCCGAAATTAAGGATGTCTTAATTGAAAAGAATATTCCTGCTGTGTTGTTGCCAACTAATTTTTCCCAAGGGAAATCACCTAAGTCCCCTTCTGAAAGGGTTGAATCAATGCATCAGCTGATTAGGGACACTGAAGGTCTGACCTATGTGGCAGACCTGATTTTGGATCCTGTGAACAGTTCAAGCATTGTGGAATCTATTATTGCATGTCATGAATTCCACAAGGCCAATCCTGCACCAATGTTTTTCGGTGTTGGAAATGTCACCGAATTGATGGATGCCGATTCCGGTGGTGTGAATGTGTTGCTTGCAGGAATAGGTATGGAACTTGGTGTAAGCATATTGTTCACTCCTGAAGAAAGTGGAAAGACTCGTGGAAGTGTTTACGAATTGGCAACAGCTTCAAAAATGATGTTTCTTGCAAAACACAGGAAATCCATTCCGAAAGATTTGGGAATCAACCTTGTTGCATTCAAGGATAAGCATAAAAGAAACGATGTTGTCCTAAATGAATTGGATGGAATTGAAGAGACTAGGCAACTGAAACCTATGAAATTTATAAGGGACAAGGCTGGAAGCTTTAAGATTAATGTTGACTATGGAACCACTGTAAAGGATAGTAGAATTACTGCAACTCATTTTAAGAAAAACAAGGCGGATTTGGTTATAGTGGGTCATTCAGCTAAAGAGATATATGAAGAGATAATTTCTAAGGAATTGGTCACAAGAATGGAACATGCAGCATATTTAGGTTCTGAACTTCAAAAAGCAGAAATTGCAATGATTACAGGAAAAGAATATGTTCAGGATTTTGAATTATTCAAAAATCCCGATGAATTTAAAAAATAGTTTTAGTCAAAATCAGTTGGATCGTAAGTTCCTTCAGCCTGTCCGGCTTGTGGTGAGCTGGAACTTGGTGAGTTGCCGCTTGAACTGGAATCTGATGAACTCGGTGTGTTACTGCTTGAACTAGAGTCTGATGCACTTTGAGTGTCACTAGCGCTTGTATGTTGATTTGAACTTGATGAATCGCCATTTGAGCTATGGGTATCTGATGCATTGTTTGTATTTGTGTTGACGTTTGAATTTGTATGGTTGGCTAGTTCCATATTGTCATTTTGATTTCCGAATGTAATTCCATTTCCATTAATAAAGAAAAACGCTCCGGCAACGATGATTATAATTGCTATTAATGCAATAATAATTGCATTTCCAGAATCCATTTTATTACCTCCAATTTAAGTTTTCTATATTTATATTGGATACATAAACTTTAAATAAATTTATATTTATAGTTATTTTATTAAGAAAATTTTTATGAAGGTAATACTTTGCAAGTTGAAAATATTGATATTAAAGACATTGACAAAATGCTTTTAGATGCAAGTTATGTTTCAAATAATGAAATTTCAACAACATTATATTTATCCTTCTTGCTTGGAAAACCAATGCTCATTGAAGGACCTCCTGGTGTTGGAAAAACAGAGCTTGCTAAGGTTATAGCAAAATCATTCGATAGGGACTTTTTTAGGATTCAATGTTATGAAGGAATAACATTCGAACAGATTGTCGGCGAATGGAATTATCAAAAACAACTATTGCATTTGGAGGCTGCAAAAAATGAAGTCGACAGTGAAGATAAAATTTTTGATGAGGATTTCTTCATCAGAAGACCATTGCTCAATGCATTCTTGAATGATAATGATTCAGTTTTATTAATTGATGAAATAGACAAGGCTGATGAAGAGGTTGAAAGTTTCCTACTCCAAGCTTTAGGTGAACAGGAAATCACCATTAATGATTTAGGCACTTTCCAATTGCAAAATGATTTGATTGTTATATTGACATCCAACTCTCAAAGGTCACTTCTTGATGAGACAAAGGATAGGTGTTTGTTCTTATACATACCATACCCTACCGTTGAAAGGGAAATTGAAATTGTCAAATCAAAAATTCCTGAAACGGATGACGAGACAGTTTCAACAGTGGTTAATTTGGTTCATAAAATCAGAAATCTCAATCTCATGAAAAAGCCATCCGTAAGAGGTACCGTTGATTGGGTTAAGTCAGTTTCAGATTTAGGAACCAAAAACCTGGACGAGTCTTTAGAAAACAGTATTGGTGTAGCTATCAAAACCGAAAGCGACAAGAAACGTGTCTTAAAAGATATTTTCAACAAAAGATAAGATGATTCGTAAAATTACCACTTTGTCTGCTCAACTGAGAGAAAAGGGTTTGCCTGTCAGTGTCAGAAGCACACAATCTGCCGTTGAGGTCTATATGGATTTGGGCGAGGACGACAGGGAACTTCTAAAAATAGCATTGATGTCAATCTATGTCAAGGACAAGTATGACATTCCCAAATTCAATAAGGTTTTTGATGAGATATTTGCAGTTAAATTGCCTGAAAATGATGGCGGTGAGGAGCTTAACAAAGGCCAGGCCTATCGAGGTAAAGGGCCTAAATCCAACAAGTATGTCATCAAAAAGCAGTCAAACATGGCCAGTAAGGTAAGAAAGGAAAAGATTAACAATGAAAAGTTAAGAATGCTTTCAGGCCAACCGTTGCTTGAAGAGGTTCAGAAACTTGAGCGTGACGGAGAACTGATGAACAAGGATTTAACTAAGTTAAATAGGTTCGACCCAAGAATGCTTGAAATCTGTCAAAGGTTAGGTAAAAGAATTGCAAACAAGCGTTCAAGACGTAAAGTGCAGTCACATTCAAATAAAATTGACATGAGAAGAACAATTCGTGCCAATCTGAAATATGGTGGGGTTCCATTGGAACTTGTAAAGGCAAAGCCAAGGCCTCACAAGAACGAGCACTTGTTCCTGAATGACATAAGCGGGTCCTGTGAATGGATCAGCAGCTGGTTTTTCATGCTGATGTTTTCCGCACAAACCGCATTCAAAAGGTCAAGGACATTCGAGTTCGACAATAAGGTAATTGAAACAACAAAAGCACTAAAAGAGGAATATTTGATAGATGCATTTGTAAAGGTCAAAGACCAGCGCGTTAAGAACATGATGGTTCACGGAACATCTGACATGTACAGTGCATTCACGAAATTCCAGGAAATGGCAAACATCAACAATAAGTCTTATATTATTATTTTATCAGATTGTCGAGATTGGGCAGGACCAAAAGTCAATGGAATTCCTGCCAGTGTAGGAATAGTTGAAGAGATGGTTAGGGATTCTAAAAAGGTAGTGATATTGAATCCTGAAGATAGAAATAAGTGGGACATTGTGGACAGTTGTGTCTCATTATATGAGGATGCCGGTGCACATGTGTTTGAGGTAAATACCTTAAACCAGTTGGCCCAATTCGTAGAGCAGATGTAGGTAATATTTATGCAATGTAGTAAATGTGGTAATCCTAAAGTAATTTATAAAAGAGAGCAGTCAGGACAATTGTTATGCAAGGACTGTTTCATTGAATCAATTGAAAAGAAAGCTATCAAAACAATCAAAAAAGAGAAATTGCTTGATAAGGGAGATAAAGTTTTGGTGGCACTCTCCGGTGGAAAGGATAGTGTGACCACATTGGAGATATTGGATTCCTTCAGGCAAAGGAACATAATCGACTTGTGTGCAGTGACTGTGGATGAGGGAATTGCAAACTATAGGCAAGATGGTGTTGATATAGCAACCAGGCACGCTGAAAGGCTGGGAATAGAACATAAGGTAGTGTCCCTTAAGGAAGATTACGGAATTACTTTAGACGAGATAATGCAAAGAGAAAACCATAAGGGTTCATGCACATACTGTGGAGTGTTCAGAAGAACAATTATAAACAAGGCAGCCCGTGAAATGGGAGCGACCAAAATTGCAACCGGACACAATCTCGATGATGAAGTCCAGGGAATCATGATGAACTATTTAGAGGGAAACACCGATAACTTAACAAAATTAGGCGCAAAAACAGAATCAAAAGCTAAGGAATTCACAGTCAAAATCAAACCGCTAAGGGAAATTCCAGAACGTGAAATCGGTTTGTATGTTGTTGCAAAGGAACTTGAAGTTCACTTTGACAGCTGCCCTTATGCAATGCAATCATTCAGGGGCGAAGTGTCAGAGGTAATCAACCAGTTGTCAGAAAAGCATCCGACAATCAAGTATTCAACACTAAGAGGATACGATAAAATAAAAAACATCTTGAAAAAGGAAATGAAAAAAGAGTATGCACATGGAAGATGCGCAAGATGCGGCGAACCATCTTCAAACGAATTATGTAAAGCATGTTCCTTTTTAGAGGAATTAGGATTGTGATAATATGTCATTTACACTCAAATATAAAAATTTAAATGAAGAACGTGAAATCCCTAATGATGATTATACTATTAAAGATTTGTTAACCGAAATGGAATTGTCCCCACAAACCGTTGTGTCAAAACAAAACGGCGAATTGGTTATTGAAGATACAATAATTGAAGATGGCGATGAAATCCAATTGGTTCAAATAATTTACGGTGGTTAATCTTGAAAATTAGTTACGAATGCGGGCCATGTTTTTTAAGGCAGGCTAAGGAAGCACTGGATTTATCCACCGATGACGAACTTCTTAAGATGGAGATAATGGAAGACATCTTCAAGTTCCTCAGTGACAATTTCAAAGTTGACACCAATTCGAACGGTACAGGATCTGCAATGCATAAAATGATTATAGAAAAAACAGGATGCAGGGATCCATATTTCAAGGAAAAAATTGAAGGAAATGAAATAGCCTTGAAGTATCTTCCGGATGTTAAAAGGATTTTGGATGAGGATGACAGCCTTGAGAATTATGTGAAAATAGCTATTGTGGGCAATATTCTTGATTTTGGAGCCTTCAAATTGGACGATGATATTGAAAGTGTCATAAAGCAATCCCTATGTAAAGAATTGGCCGTTAAAGACATTGAAGAGTTTGAAAAATCTCTAAAGACTCATGACAAGGTACTGTACTTGGTTGATAACACCGGTGAGATTGTTTTTGACAAGTTGCTTTTAGAAAAGATTAAGGAGTATGACATTGACATTACCATTGCAGTCAAGTCAGAGCCTATCCTAAATGACGCTACCAGAAAGGAAGCTCTTGATGCAGGTTTGGACGAGTTCGGTGAAATTGTCGAGATAGGTTGCGGAACTGTAGGCTATGTGGACAGTGAAATATCTGACGAGTTCCGTAAGATATTCGATGACCATGTTTTTGTGATTTCAAAGGGAATGGGCAATTTTGAAGGGTTGTCCGAAATAGATCTCTCCTCCAAGGAAATTTATTTCTTGTTATGTGCAAAATGTAATACGATTTCAAGAGCTATCGGCGCTAATTTGCATGACATGCTTTTATTTAAAAAATAACCTGTGAGATTATGATAATCGGTTTTATCGGATTTGGAAAGGTATCTCAAAACCTCATTGAATTAATCGACTCAAAGGACATTGAATTCATCACCTCAACTGAAGGAAGGTCATCTAAAACAGCCGATAAGATTCAACAGTCCGATGTTAGAATTTTGGATTCGTTTAAGGATGTGGCTATTGAATCAGATATTCTTGTTTCTGCCAATTCGCCGGGTAATGCGATTGATGTTGCAAAAACATATGGAAAATATGCAGATGGGATATATTTGGACTTAAACAACATCTCTCCAGATACAACATTTGAAATAAATGAACATGTCCATAATCTGGTCGATGGTGCGATAATTGGCAAAATTGATTCGGCCGAACCGGTACTGTATCTGTCAGGTGAAAAGTCAGATGAGTTGCTCTTTTTAAATGATTTTATTCAAACCAAAAAGATTAGCGACAATATTGGTGATGCAAGCATCCTGAAATTGCTTAGAAGCACTTATACAAAGACATTATCATCATTGTTAATCGAGTCATCGGCCCTTGCGAGAAATCATGGTTTGGAAGATGAGTTTTTTGAAATATTATCAGTAACTGAAGGTGAGGACTTCACCGAAAAATCCAAATCAAGAATAAGCAACACCCTAAACTCACGAAAAAGAAAATCAGAAGAACTAGAACAAATAATTGATTATTTTAATGATGATGATTTGGTAATGGTTAAGGCGGCATTAGAAAAACTTAACCGATAACCACTTTAACCTTAAATCCTTTCTTGGCTTTTTTTATACTTCCATTAACTGGGATGAAATGTGAATCCATGATATAACGAAGGTATGTAACATCCCTTGCGGGCAATCTCAAATTGGTTTTAATCTTTTTGCCTTCGCTTTTAAACTGGACGGATATCTTTCCGTTTTTATCCACATACAAATCTGTGTTTATTCCTTCTTTGGTTATTTTAGTTTCAAATCTGGTCAGATTAAGTCCTGCTTCAATGGTTAATGGGGGATTTTCAACAGTCATGTTTTCGCTTCTGAATTTGTTGTTGGCATCACGTGCACTGATTCCCTTTTCACCTTCACATGCAACATACCATGCCCTGTCAATCACCCTTTGGACTTTCTGATTGTCTGGAATCACTCCCTGTGATTCATAGCTTTTCATCAAATCCATGACCTCTTTTTTTGTAACTTCCATTTCGATTGCGCTGATGGCTAGTCTTGTCATTACCGGTCCGTAATCTGACCTTCTAAACACTGCCCAAATTGATTCGGGGTCACGATAAACCCTTCTTTTGATGATTTCGTTTATTGTGTTCCCGTTGAGGTAAGCTATTTTTTCAAGGTTTCCTCTGGAATATGTGTTCATCCTTTTGTAAATTTCCGCCCAGTTGCGGTCTCCAGGAACCCTTCCAGCATCGATTTCCCTCTGCAATATTTCAACGGTAGTTTCGGGAAGTAACTTTTCAACGTCTTCTGTTATGACCATGTCATTGTCGATGATGGATTGCCTGATTAGCCTGCCGGAGTACTTGTCCTTGTTGAACTCCTTGACAACATGATAATTCAGTTTTGAACCTAAAAATTCATTGATTGCATACCATCGGATTTCATTCCTGTTGGTATAGCTTTTAGGCATTCCGACAAAATTTCCCTCATCAATGAACTTTTGAGCCTTTGACTTGATCTCGTCGAGGGTGATGCTTGCTGAGGTGATGTAGTCTGTAACACCATCGTCAATCATCTGCTTGAGCCTAATCGGAACGCTGTAGGACAGGACCAACCTATGGTGCAGTCCTTCAAATGACTTGACATCATCTGCACCCAAGGCAAGTGCCATTTCACGACGGGCCTCAAAGTTGACGAAAAACGGAGCATGATTTGCACTGAATCCCTTATTCAAATAAACGACAAGTTTCTTGCCTTCGCTGTCTGCAAGTTTGCGAGCTTCTTTAATCAATTTCTCATGACCCTTATGAACTGGGTCAAAATCTGCACTAATTCCAATCAAAATAAACACCAAAAAAAGAAAGTAATGTGGACAGCTATTAGCCATCCATTAATTTTAAGATACCGCTAATTACAAACCATATTCCGATTAATGTTCCAAGGACAATAGGGTCTGTAACATAAGTTCCGATAATTATGTATAATAAACCTAATACCACTCCAGCTATCCCGATATAAAATCCGTATCTGGATTGACGGTTATTAATTAATGAAACAAGTCCAACAACAATCAGCATTATTCCTGCAAGGTATAATGTGATTCCAGTCAGGAATCCAATCAATGCCGGATTGAATATCAAGCAAATACTCAATAGCAATAGAACAATTCCCAATATCAAGTCAAGTATTGCACCTGTTTTATTATAATCTATTATTGAGATTCCCACTATAAGTAGGTAAATAGATACCAATAAAACGAACAAACTGATTAATGAACCAACTCCAATAACTCCCATTACGGGAAATATTATAATAATTAATCCAAAGATTATAGCTAGTAAACTGATAAATTTACCTTTCATATTTGCCTCCTATAAATATTTAACATTTCTAATTATATTAATATAATGGGATATGCTTAATCTCGACTGTTGATGAGTTCATATCTGAATTGTGGATTTCAGCCAGCCATTCACTTTTACATTCGCATTCATATTCGATTTTTGTTTGTGTCAGGTTGTTGGCAATAATCATATGCTTCAGGTCCTTGTTGCACTTCTTGCAGTTGTAAGGCCCTCTCCTTGAGCCGAAACCTGAGGTGTCCAGAAGTGTAGGGATGTCCAATTCATCACGAACGGTGTTGATTATCTCTATGCATGACCAGATCCATGGGGGTTGGTATGCACCTTTTCTCCAGAACCTTTCGATGACTGTTCCACTGTGAATGGTTGCCGGACAGAAGGAAAGCCTGTTCACGCCAATTGTGTCACAATACCTTGCGGTTTCAATGGCCTCATCAATTGCCTGAGCTTCAGATACCAAAATAGGTTTTACGAAGATATATGCCTTAGACTTGATGTTGTATCCTTTGGTCTCTTTTAGGTTTTGCATCAGTTCGACTGCTTTTTCGAAATCGTCTCTTGTAAAGCCCTTGTTGATTTTGTTTAAGCGAGTGTAATCGTTTGATGTTTCAAGACCAATGCTCACCTCGAACAGGGTGTCTCCGATGATGTCGAATATTTCATCAAGATATTCCTCACGGACATACTCAGGTCTTGACTCGACAATTATTTCTGTTACATTGCCCATGTCCATCAATGTTTGCAATATCTCATCACGAGCATCCTTTGGAAGTTCATATGGGTTCAGGAAGCTTCCTGATGCAAATAATTTTACTGAAATCTTATCCTCTTCAGCTATTGGATGTCTGGATAAGTGGTCATGAAATATCCTAAGGATTGTTTCAGTGTCAATAGGTTCCAGTGTGCAGTCTGATACATAGCTGCACATGGTGCATCCTCCGCTGTCGCCAAGTGCCCAAGCGCAACCTGGTGTTGGCAATATTATGAACAGTGTTTTTGCAACTCCATCATAAGTCAAGTCATCATTATACCAACTGGCACCAACTTGCTCAGGGGTTTTTGGATCTTTTCGCTCAAATGCTCTTTGTCGAATTTCTTTAGTTAAGTTTTCAATTTCCATTATAATATTATTAGTATTATATTATAATAAAAAATTATCGTTAAAAATTAGTATGTTATTAAGTTGTGTGTAATGGTCTAAAAAAATAAAAAAAGAAAAGTAAGCAAGTTTAGAAACTTGCGATTACGTCTCCTAATAATTTAATGGATTCTGCTACGTCTTTACCGACAGGGGATCCTGCTACGTATTGAGTTACACCCATTTCAGCTAAGCCTTCAATTTTAGGGATGAACTCATCAGGAGTACCACATACGGAGAATGCGTCTAAAGCTTCTTCAGTTACAGCACCAATAGCTCCACCGAAGTCACCTTTAGCTAAGAATGCACCCATTTGTTCGTTGAATCCTTCAGGTAATCCGTGTCTTTCAATAACTGGAGCAGGGGAACCTGCTGCAATGAAAGCAACTACGATTTTTGCTGCGTTTTTAGCTGCTTCGGAGTCAGCACCAATGGAAGTTGCAGTGTATGCACCTACGTCAAATGCTTTGTCTCCACCAGCTGCTTCGATACCTTTTTTGATCATAGGCATAGCAGCTTCGTAATCTTTAGGGTTGGAAGCGTTAATTAATACACCGTCTGCGATTTCTCCAGCGGTTTCTAACATTTTAGGTCCTTGAGCACCCATGTAAATAGGGATGTGTTCTTGAACAGCTTTTGCTCCACCTAATGCTGCACCAGCTTCGGTTTTTCCTCCACTTAATAAAGTGTTAATGTCAGCGATTGCTGCTTTAATAGTGGATACAGGTTTTTCCCAAGCGATTCCTAAAGCGTCGAAAGTAGCTTTGTCACCAGGACCAATACCGAAGGTTGCTCTTCCTTCTGAAATTTCGTCAATAGTTGCGATAGCGGAAGCGGAAATTGCAGGGCTTCTTACGTATGGGTTGGTTACACCAGGACCCATTTTAATGGTTTCAGTTGCGGATGCAATTAATGCTAAGGTTTCGTATACGTTTTTATTGTTGTAGTGGTCTGTGATCCATGCGTATTCAAAACCGACGTCTTCTGCTAATTTTACTAAGTCTACTAATTCATTTAATGGTATTTGTGGTACGAATTCTATACCGAACTTCATATTTTATCACCAATAATATCTTTGGTTTCGCTATATATAAAGTAATTATTATTTGAATTAGATAGAAAGTTTTAAATATAATTATGTTTTCTACTTTTGGGGGCATTGGCTCACGATACACAGTAT
>R25__coassemble_1639_pt1 | contig 10912 bp, 11 predicted proteins | sample R25__metabat2_low_PE_004 | metagenome-assembled genome bin R25
CTTGTAAAAATTCAATTAAATTATTAAATTTAGATTTATTAATTAAAATCCTATATAAAACTTATTAAATGAATATATTCAAAAGCAAATCTATTATATAATAAAATAAGAACCAAATATTAAAAATAAAAATAACTAAAATAAATTAATTTGTGGATTTTAAATTTAAAATAAAATCCCATTATTGCTTGAAATTAAAAAATAAGAGTTTTAAATTGAAGATTCAATATTCAATTTTTCCCTTAAAAAAAAAATTATTCATGATTTATTCTGTATTCGCCATTTTCAACAATGTATTTAGGCACACTGATTTTTAAAGAGCGAATAATATTCAAATAGAAATCATCCAATTCCCTGTCAGCATAAGGATAGGTAAATTCAAAGAGATAGAGGTTGTTATCCTCTACATATAAGAATTCGTTACGTCTAACTCCATTTTCACCATCTGAAAATGATGATACAATCATATAGTAAATATCATCATTTATAGGCAAAAAGTCTGAAGCGATCAAATTGATTCTATCATTGTTTTCCAAATTCTTTTCAATATCGGCCCTTATTTCAGGAAGTCCAACCAATGTAGGTGTTGTTGAAAACTTTATGGACATTGGAATTTTGGTGTTCACAAGGTACAGTTCTGTGAATTCATCCTTGGCTTTAACTGGTTCAAAGTCCTTTGGCATTTGAAGTGTTGAAAATCCATTTGTAAACATTGTCATTGTATCACCTATTTGTGGGCATAGTAGAATATCATTTCATCATCAGCAATCTCATCGAGTCTTGCAAATCCAACCCTTTCGAATTGCACGATGTCACCAACTTTCAAGTCCTTGAGTGCACTTTCACCGAGACCGGTTTTAACAGATGCATCATCCATGACTATTTTAACATTAACGTTTTCATCAACTGGAACCCATTGGATGATTCTTGCTTTAGCTTCACGTGCATCCTCAAAGGAAGTTGAGTGATAATTTACATTATCTCCAGCAATCTCGACATTAACTGCATCCATCAATCTGAATAATCCATCTGCAATGTCTTCTTTTGCAAGGTATGCACTGCCGTCAAATGGCAAGTGTCTGTTTCCCCTGTCAATATGGTCTGCGTGGAGAGGTCTTTCAATGTCCACCTTACCATCCTGATAACCTTCAACTTCAATTTTTACCGGTTCTTCACAGAAGAAATACCTGTTTGCAACAGGTTCAAGGAAATTACGATTTAAACCGTAGATTTTCTTCCAGCTGATAGCTGAATCTGCCATTTTAACACCGATTTCAGTAATCAAGTTATAGATGGTTCTTGGGTCAATTCCACGTCTTGCAATGGCTCTTAAAGTTCCAAGTCTTGGGTCGTCCCATCCGGAATATGTTCCATCCTCAATTCCAGCCATAGCTTTTGAAGTACTTAATGCGATATCTTCCATCTTAAGTCTTCCGTAATGGATGAATTCAGGCAAGTCCCATCCCATGTGGTCATATAGGTATTTTTGTTTTTCAGAGTTAGCCAAGTGGTCTTTTCCCCTTAAAACATGAGTCATTCCCATCAAGTGGTCATCGACCGCTACAGAGAAATTCATCATAGGATAGATTCTGTATTTGTTTCCCAGTCTTGGGTGGGTTTCGTCAACCAATCTCATTGCAACCCAATCACGTATTGCAGGGTTTTTATGGTTTATGTCGGTTTTTACTCTAAGTACCGCTTCACCAGCTTCCATAGTATCGAATTTTTCCCATAATTCAAGGTTTTCCTCAACACTATTGTCACGGCATTGGCAAGCTTTGCAGTTGTCTTTCAATTCCTTAAAGTCTCCACCGTCACAGGTACACATGTAAGCTGCGCCTTTTTCAATCAATTGGCGAGCATAATCGTAATATGTTTCAAATCTGTCGGATTGGTAAATGATTTCATCAGGTTTGATTCCTAACCATTCCAAATCTTCAGGAATCATTTCATAAGCAGGTTCAAATACCCTTTTTGGATCTGTATCTTCAATCCTTAAAATTAACTTACCGTTATGTCTTTTAACGTATTCAGCATTTGGAACCGCTGCACGAGAGTGTCCAATGTGTAATGGTCCACTTGGGTTTGGAGCAAATCTCAATACAATGTTTTCATGAGTTCCAGGCAATTCCTGAAGTCCTTTCTCTTTTGCTTTTGGTTTTTTGTCTTGAACTTCAACACCTAATTTTTCCATTTCACTAGCCTGTTCCTCTGGACTTAAAGCATTTACTTTTGCTACAATTTTACCAGACATAGGACCTATTTCTTTAGCCTTACTTCTGAGTTCAGGTTCGTTTGACATGATTGAACCCATTACAGCTCCAGGATTTGCACTTCCCTTATGTTTAGCTGCATTGAGTAAAGCGTGCTTGTAAATAATTTCTTCTAAATCATTCATTTAATCATCACAATTTTAAATTAATAAAAATAAGTAATATTATTTATTTAACTAAAAATATATAAATATAGTGAGAGTAGTTATTGATTAGATTTATAGGAGATAGATAAAAAACTTAGGTTGATATAATGAGCGAATATGTTGAAAAAGCAAAGCAATATATCGAGGAAGACAATATTGATGAAGCTCTTAAATTAGCTAGAAAAAGACACGGGAAAGATGATATTGAATCATATCTTGATATTTTAAACTTATTGATTGAGAATGGTCATTTACCTGCTCTTGAAGAAAAGGGCATGTATTATCAGTATTATGACCCCACACACGGCGATGGGGATTACGGTGAAAAGTACTTTGACGAATACCTAGAAAAGCAACCACGTTCCATCAATGCCATTTGTGACAAGGCAATGTCCAGGTTCAATAAGGGCCATGTTGATGAAGCCATCAGCTATATGGACAAGGCAGAAGAAAAATACAGTTCATATTCCAAAATCGAAAAGCCTCGCATTTCAAAAAAAGAACTTAAGATGGCTAGAATCGAGCTTTTGATTCAGGCAAAAAAGTATGAAGATGCACTGAAAAGCATTGAAGCCTACGAAAATCAGTTCGGTTCCGATCAAAAAACCGACCTGTACAAGGGACAGATGCTTCAAAAAAATGGAAAAAACCGTGAAGCGCTCGAATACCTAGACAAGTCATTACTTCAAGAAGATACTTTAATCGCTTTTAATGCCAAAGGTGATGCATTGTATGAATTGAAAGAATATAAAGAGGCATTGAAATGTTATAAAAACTGCTTACAATATGAAGGTAAAATCGAGGACGATTTGGAACTTAAAACCAATTTTAATTACAAGGCAGCATTCTGTTGCGTCAAACAGGGAGATGACCAAGAGGCTGTCAAATACCTGAATAAGACAATCAACATGCTAAACGAATATGGTAGACTTCCAAATGACCTTGAAAAAATATATCAGAAATGTTCCTTTGAAAAAGAAAGAATTATGAAAACAGGAGAAGTCAAAGACAAAGAATTCAAGAAGACAAGATTCTTTTCAGCCAGAACTTCCATCATAATCTTAATCATAATTATAATCTTATATGTTATTTTAAAAATGAACGGTTATGGATAACTTGAGACTTGGAAAAACTAATCTAGAAGTAAATAAAATAGGATTTGGCGCATTGCCAATTCAAAGAAGAAACATAGAAGATTCTCTTGCGATATTGAATATGGCATATGAATCAGGCATTGACTTTTATGATACTGCACGTTTTTACACAGACAGTGAAGAGAAGTTAGGCAGAGCCTTTGAAAATGTTAGAAGTGAAATCTATCTTGCCTCCAAAACTGCCGCCGAAACACCGGAGGACTTTTGGAATGACTTGGAAACTTCCCTTAAGGAATTGAGAACCGACTATCTGGACTTGTATCAACATCACAACATTTCATTCTGCCCAAAAGAGGGTGATGAAATGGCAAAGGCAATGGCTGAAGCAAAAGAAGAGGGATTAATTAAACATATTGGAATTACAACCCATAAGGTCACAATCGCAAATGAAGCACTTGACAGCGGATTATATGAGACACTCCAATATCCATTTTCATATTTAAGTGGAGAAGAGGAATTGAAACTGATTGAAAGATGCAAACAACTGGATGTGGGATTCATTGCAATGAAAGCAATGGGTGGAGGATTGCTGAAGAATGCAAAGGCCAGTTTCGCTTACATGAATCAGTTTGACAATGTCCTCCCAATTTGGGGAATCCAACATATGAGCGAACTTGGAGAATTCCTGTCTTTCCCATATGATTTGCTTGTGGACGATAGCCTAAAGCCTGTCATCGAAAAGGACAAAAAGGAATTGGGCGAAAACTTCTGCAGAGGCTGCGGATACTGTATGCCATGCCCTGAAGAAATCAACATCAGCCTATGCGCAAGGATGTCACTTTGGATTAGACGTTTCCCAACAGAACCTAATATGGATGAAAGGACACAGGAAATCATGCAAAAGACAAAAGACTGCATAGAATGCTATGCATGCGTGGACAACTGCCCTTACGAACTGGACATTCCTGAGCTTTTAAAAGAAAATTACGAAGATTACATGAACGTTTTAGAAGGAAGAACAAAAATCTGATAAAAATGAAAAGCGTTTTAACTAATCAGGACGATGAAAGATTTCTAAAACTTGTAGATGAATTGGATCAAGGATATTATGAACTGATTGGTGATGAACTTTCCAAATATGAAAAATACAACGAGTTTAAACAACACCATACCGTAATTCTTGCCCTTGATTCGGATAAACCTATAGCATGTGCCAGCTATAGGGTTTGCAGTGAAAACAGCATTGAATTCAAAAGGGTTTATGTCAAAAAGGAATATCGAAAAAAAGGAATTGCATATGATTTGATAAAACAATTGGAAGGCAGTTTGGATGCAGATTACAGATATTCATTCATCGTTACCGGAAAACACAATCATGCAGCAATTAAATTATATGAAAAATTAAATTATGAGGAAATTCCAAAATTTGGCCAATTCAAAGATGATGAAACTGTTATTTGCATGAAAAAAGAATTTTAAGGGATATTATGAAACAATGTATAGAAAATCCAAATGAGGTTGACTGGGAAAGTTTTTGGGCCGAAAGGCTTGAAGGAAAGGTCAACAAGGATTGGGACAAGGCAGCACCAGGTTTTTTTAAAAGAACTAGAAAAGAAGATTATCAGGATGCATTGTTCGACAAATTAATACTAGATAAAAACGATACTGTACTTGATGTGGGATGCGGCGAAGGATCAATTACCATACCCTTGGCCAAGAAAGTCAAAAAGGTCATTGGACTGGACTCATCCCCTAAAATGCTGGAATATCTGGAAAAGAGAGCTGATGAAAACAATGCTAACAACATCAAAACCATTTTAAAACCTATTGAAGAGATAAGCTATGATGAGATAGGGGACGTTGATGTTGTTGTCTGCTCAAGATCACTGAATGGAATCATCCCTATTAAAGATGTTTTATGGGAACTGAATAAAATAGCCAATAAGTATGTTTTCATAACTATTTTCGGACCTGAAAACAAAAAGATAGAGAAGGACTTCGATAAGGAACTTGGAATCAAAACAGAGGATTTCCCAGACTACAACTATTTTTTCAACATACTATTCAACATGGGAATCTATGCAAACATCGAAAGGTTTGACTTGAACAACTACAGGGAATATGACAATATCGAGGAAGCCATGGACAACGGCAAGTTCCGACTTGACTTGTATTCAGATGACGAAAAGGAAATGTTAAAAGAATACCTCGAAAGAATATTGACCTTTGAAAATGGCAAATATTTCAACGTAAAGGATAAGGCCGACTGGGTCATGGTTTGGTGGAAAAAATAATGTTTTTAGAGGCATTAGCCCCTAAAAACCTATTTTTGATTATTTGAAACTAAAAAAAAATAAGATTATAAAATGAAATTAATCACTTTTTATCATGGTTAAAATCATTTTATATGGAGATTTTACAGCTTGAAGAGCATGTGGCTCGTTTGCAGGCATGATGATTATTTCACCTGCTTTGACAGTGTGCTTTTCACCGGAAATTGTGATTTCAGCTTCACCGTCAATGATTTGAACCATTGCATCGAAAGGAGCTGAGTGTTCAGACAATCCTTGACCTTGATCAAAGGCGAAGAATGTGACTGTACCTAACTCTTTTTTGATTACTTCACGGCTGACTACGGTATCGTCCTGATACTCTACTAATTTTTGGATATCTAACGCTTTGGATTTAATGTCTTCCATAATTATTCTCCCATAATTCTTTTAATGTCGACTAAAGCATTGCCAGAAGTAGGGGTTAAATTATAGTTTCCAACTAAAACGTTTAAGATATCATCGTTACACCATGCAGGAAGCACTGGTCCAATCCACATGTCTGTTTTACCTAAGTAGAGTAAAGCCCAGAGAACTGCTGCTGCTTTTTGTTCCATCCATGAGAGAACAATTGTTAATGGTAATTCATTTAATTCCATTTCGAATAAGTCGCATAATGCTAATGCCACATCAACTGCAACAATGGTGTCGTTACATTGACCTACATCTAATAATCTTGGAATTCCTTCAATGTCACCTAAATCTAAGTCATTGAATTTGTATTTACCACATGCTAATGTTAAGATGACTGTGTCCTCAGGCAAGTTTTGCACGAACTCTCTGTAGTAATCATTGTGTTTTGCAGCTTTGTCACATCCGCCGACTACGAAGAATCTTGAGATTTTACCGTCTAAAACCAATTCTTTGATCTTGTCAGCGTGTTCAACAATAGCTCCTGCACTCCAACCTGTTGTGATTGTGGTTAGTTCTTCTGCTTCTAATCCTCCTAAGGATTTTGCGCATTCGATTACTTCGGAGAAGTCATAGTCTTCTACAGTTTTGACTCCTTCAAGTTTAGCTACATCCATTGTGAACATTCTTTCTTTGTATGCATCGAGTGCTGGTAAAACACAGTTACTGGTTCCAACGATTGCTGCATTGTATTTTTTAAAGACTGTTCTTTGGTCGTGCCATGCTCCACCTAATTGACCTGCTAAGTTTTCGTATTTGTTGAGTCCTGGGTATCCGTGAGCTGGCAACATTTCAGAGTGAGTGTAAACTTTAATGTCAGTGCCTTCAACTTGTTTTAATAATTCTTCTAATGCTTTTAAGTCGTGACCGGTTACAATAATAGCTGGTCCTTCTTGTGCTCCAACTTTTACTTCAACAGGTTGAGGTTCTCCGTATGCTTCGATGTGAGCATCTTTGAGTAATCTCATTACATCCACACTGACTTTACCTGCTTCTAATGCTAATGCAACTAAGTCATTAACGTCGAAGTTTACGTTGGTTAATGTGGTGTATAATCCTTTGGTCAAGAATGCGTCGATTTCAGGATCGTTTTTACCTAAAACGTTTGCATTGTAGTTGTATGCACTGATTCCTTTCATAGTAAAGATTAAGTTATCTTGTAATCTTGCTACGGTCGGTTTCTTACCACAAACTCCACTTACGGTACATCCGGTACCTTTAGCGGTTTGGGAACATTGATAACAAAACATATCTAATCCGTCTGTCATAATAATAACCTCATATAATTATCAATAATAGATTACTTATGAAGAGTATTTAAAGATTTTGTCACTTTTTAAGGGTTAAAGTGGCAAATATATATACTATCAACTAGATAACCATAAACATGGACGAGAATATAGCTACCCTTAAGGGAATTGGATTGACAATGTATGAAGCGCAAGCATATGTAACACTCACTTCATTAATATCTGCAACTGCAGTCGAAGTATCTGAAAAATCAGACATTCCTCGAAGCAAAATATATGATGTTTTGAAGAAGCTTGCCGAGAAGAATTTCATTGACATCGAGGACGGAAGGCCATTGACATATAATGTGAAATCACCGGTGGAAGTGCTATCAAGGGAAAAGGAAAGGCTGAACTCCAAGATAGATGATGCCATTACAAGGCTAACCTATGTCTATGAAAACGGTATGAGCCAGGTCCAAGCGCCAATATGGAGAATATATGGTGTCGAAAAGATTATTGCTCAGGAACTGGAAATCATCAAGAGAGCCAAGACCTCCATCAACATGAGAATAGGATTCCTGTTTGAAGGCGAAGGCGAGGCCATCCTAAAGGAATTGAAAAAGAGGCCAGATTTGAGAATAAACATTTTGGCATCACCGACATGCTACATCAACAATGAGGAAGTCAACATCATAAAACTGTTTAAAGAGGAAGACATCAACATTCAAAAGGCAGACATTCCTTTCGTTAAGTTAATAATATCAGATTCCAGGGAAATGATGCACACATACACAAAATTTACAGCGGACAAACGTGAAGTTATTCCCGAAACTGCAATCGGAATCTGGAACAAATACGAGGACATCGCCAAAAATTATGATGAAAGATTCATGAACCAGTTAAAAAAATTAAAAAAAAGAAATAAGAAAAAATTATAATTTCTTAAAGTTTAGTAAAGCGGACAACCCGAATCTGAATAAAACAACTCCGGTAGCTCCTCCTTTCTTAGCATTTTTAGCATCCTTTAAAAGAGAATTGTAAGAGAGCTTGCTGATATCCCAGTCGGAATGGTAACTTTGAAGTCCAGACCATATTGCAGATCCCTTGGATTGCTTAACAAATTTCTTTGTAGTTTTCTTGATCCATTTGGAACTGGCCTTGTAATTGCCTTTATAAATCATTGGGATAACAACGTCCAAATACTTTGAGATTGTAGGAACGTCCTGCCCATAGTAGTATTTCATGGAAGTTGGTTCAGGCATTACCGCAGCGGAAATTATGCAATTCGGATTCACGCCTCTGATTTTGATGCATGCTTCCTTGACAAAATAGTTGACTGCACTAACCGCATTCTTATATTTATATGCATTGCCTCCAAATCTCAAATAGTCAAAATGGATTCCATCCACTTCCTTAAAGGAAGCGTAGTATTTAGCCAAGTTGATTTTTTCATTCATAAAAGCGTAATTGTAAACTCCTTTCTTGTTAGAAGCATGGACAAATTTTCCATCCTTATAAAATACAGCCATCCAAATGTGAACCTTGATGCCGTACTTGTGAGCTTTTTTAATCCATTTTATTACTTTTGTGGAACCGTACTTTGAGAAAACAGTATGCTGAAGGAATATCTGTTTAGTTCCTTTTTTTGAAAGCTTCTTGAGGCTGACTTTCATCATGCCCCATTTATCAACCCAGTATCCGTTACCCTTGGCCAATTTGGATTTAACGGTAATCTTAAATGTTCCTGAAGAATGCAAATACAATCCAGAACCTTCAAATGAGTATGCAACAGTATAAGTTCCTTTTTTAAGGTTTAAATAACATGATGCAATACCATAATCGTTGGTCTTGACTGTATAAGTCACTCCATTAACTTTAATTTTTACATTCTTGCCTTTGACTGGATTATTATTTATGTCAACTAATTTCAGTTGGAATATTGTTTTTGAACCTTGACGATAATTAATATTCTTATCCGCAACCGTGAGATAGGTCACCAGGTCAGGATTGACCTTAATTATTGCAGTCCCATTGGATTCTGCATAATCGTCATCACCTTCAAAGAAATATTGAACATTATATGTTCCGGTTTTGAGTTTAAAGTTTATACTATATTTACCATTATCATTAGTGATTCCATTATACTTCACACCATTTAGAATGACTTTAACTGACTTATTTGCCAAGGGAGTTCCATTGGATTTTAATTTGACAGTGAATGTATCCTGCAAATTAGTGTATGTTTCCACATCCGATGCGGTGAATTTCACAGCAGACTTATTTTTCTCAATTTCACCATCATCAGAGGAGTCGTTTTTAAGTATTTGTGAATCAGAATTCAAATCGATGCCCATATCCTGTGATGAGACATCATCCAAACAGACAGCGTCAGTAACATTTTCATTCGCTGAGACATAAGAAATAGTTAAAAATAATGATAAAAATATTATAAAACCAAATATGATTTTCTTATTCATTAATTCACAACCAATTACTATTTAATGCATTAAAATACTTAAATATTTGGCTTAATGAATTCTTCCTCAAAGGCTTTATAAACATTTAATAGAAAGTCATCAAGGAATTCCAATGTGGTTTCATATATGTCTTCTGGAACGCTCCAATATGCAGATGCAATACTTCCGGCAATTGCCGCTTGAGTGTCTGCATCACCACCAAGTGAAACAGCATTTCTAACTGTATCCTCAAAGTCATCTGCTTCTAAAAAACATATTATGGATTCCGGAACACTGCCCGCACAAGAAACATCAAACGAATAGCTTGGTCTAATATCATCAAGCTTTCTGGACAGGTCATAACCGTATGTTTGTTCGATGTGCTGTTTAATCTCATCCTTTGTCGAACCGGTTCTTGCTAGATAAATCGCATCCGCTGTTGATTGAGCTCCCTTTATCCCTTCCGGATGGTCATGTGATATGATGGCAGACAACTTGGCGAGTTCCTGTGTCTCTTCAAGTGAATCCGCAACCCAGGCACAAGGTGAAACTCTCATTGCTGAACCATTAGCCCAACTTCCGTAAGGTTTCGGAGGGTTTTCAACTAGCCAAGAGATGAATCTACCCCCATATCCTGCATTAGGATACATATTACCGTAATACTGTACAGTATCAATCAGATATTGCTTTGAGTTTTTATTGCCCATTAACCAGTCTGCAATAGCCAAGGTCATTACAGTGTCGTCAGTGAAAATTGACCTTGGAGGAAACAGATCAAAATCCTTGGTTTTTATCGGCCAATGCTCTTTTGTAGATCCTATAACATCTCCTGAAATAGCTCCAATTATTCCTTTCATGAACTTAAATTATGTTTAAGTTATTTATAAGATTTTTCATATTGCTTTCAAAAAATTGTGTTTATAGTTAATTACCAAACTTTTATTATAAATGCTTCGAGCCATTTGTCATA
>R25__coassemble_1660_pt1 | contig 10813 bp, 11 predicted proteins | sample R25__metabat2_low_PE_004 | metagenome-assembled genome bin R25
ACAATTAATATGTTAATGTATGTTAGAACAAGTATATAAAATTATGAAAAAAAAGAGTAAAAAAAAGAGAATTTAAGATATAATCTTAAATTAAAATTCCGTTAATAACACCGTCTTGACCAGGTCTGGATGTTACTTTAGCATTACCTTCAGGAGTTTCTACGATAGCACCTTTGGTAATGATGTTCCTTCTTACGTAGTTTGGGTTTGCAGTGTTTTCAACTACGTTGAGAATGTCAACAACTTTGGTTTTGCCGTTAGCGTCAGTAACGTTGATTTTGTTACCGGTAGCTAATCTGAGTTTTTCGTTTCCACCACGGGTTCTGATTTTTCTTAATCTTTTTTCATCTAACCTAGTTTCAGCTGGGTCTCTTCCTAATTCTGATTTCCTTTTTCCACGGTTTGCAACATTTCTTGCACCGGATGGACTTCTTGTTGATTTTCCTTGAGAAATTGCCATTATTTCACCTAATAAATATTAATCTGTAATATAATAATCGCAGTCTATAAGTCTCTTTTCAATTAGGCCATTTGCAAGATTATTAATAGCTTAATTTTTGAGAGCAAAAAAGAGCCTTAAAGAATAATGATAATTAAATATTACTTTATCATTATATATAAATGTTTTATTTTCAAGGCCAAAATCAGAAATTTTAATTTTTATTTTTCAAAATAAATTCATCGATCAACTTGTCGAAATCCTCTTCGCTCAAGTTCTCATCAGATGCCGCTTCAAGAATCTTTTGAATTTCCTCTTGAGACACGTCGTCACCCAACAGTTCAAGAAGCAAATCCTTCAAATCACCATCATCGATGTATGCATCCCCATTTGAAGTCATGCAAGTGGAATTGCCTTCCTCATCAAGGCTATAGTATGGAATTTCCTTTGTCATTTATTATTCCTCATCATAATCATCAGGAAACTCATAATAAACCACATTATATGGGTCGTCATCGAATTTCCATTCGTTTGGTTCATCAAGGTAATCCTCATCATCCACAATATCGTCGTCAAGCGCTTCTGCGCCATCAACCTGAATGACAATGTTAACATCTTCACCAAGAGATTCAACATCAATACCTAATTCATCCAAATCAATTTCCAATTCTCCATCCTTAATAGCCTCTTCAGGAACTACAATGACTATTTCATCAGCAGAATTAACATTAATATTTGAATCTTTCAATGTATCACCACAATAATTTTTATTCTATAATACATTTAATTTAAGTCATCATATTTAAAAGTAAAGATAGTAACTAGATGTTACTATCAATTTGATAATTTATGCTAGGAATTCCGAAATGGTTTCTGCATCTTGTAGAAAAGACCGGAAGGTTCTCGATGAACATGCTAAATGTGAAGCAAAGCTCATCACATCCTATGTCAATCTTAACGTCACTGGATTCCAAAACGCTTTTTGAAATGTTTAAAACTTCTGATGCGTTGAAAATGGATACTGATGTTGGCAAATTGGAATCATTAATTTCCAAATAGACTCCATCTGAAATTCCATAATCTGCGACGAATCCCTTTTCGCCATCGACTTTTCCTGTAAAAATATCGTTTTCTTCATCATAGCTTGAAATCAATCTTTTTTTCATAATATCAAACCTCAAACATATTATATTCAATATAATTAATAATGAAAGCCCAAGAGCATCTGAAAAGTAATTATAAGTTTTTTTAAAGTAAATGGAATTGAATTAGTGCAATAAAATTGACTTTGATTAATTAAATTAATAGAAAACTATTATAATTACAACAAATATAGTTAAATTAGGTGTCATGATGGTTGAAGAGACAAAAGAACAGTTAGCCCTCGAAGCTGAAATCAAGGAACAGGCACAAGTATTCCTTAAATATCTTAATTCAACACTACCTGAAAGCATGGAATTGGAATATGAAGGATTTTACAGAAGAGGGTTCTTTGTAAGCAAAAAGAGATATGCTGTAATTGAAGATGGAGAAATTATAGCAAAAGGATTAGAGTTAGTCAGAAGAGACTGGGCACCAATTGTTAAAAAGACACAAGAAGCAATTTTAATGGCAATTTTAAAGGAAGGAGATTCTGACAAAGCCATTAAGGAAGTTAAAAAAGTCCTGAAAAGACTTAGAAAGGGCGATGTTGAGAGAAAGGAACTCATCATACACACACAAATAACCAAGCCATTAAACCAATACAAGCAAATCGGACCACATGTCGTTGCCGCCCAAAAAATAGAGGAACATGGAATCAGGGTAAGCCGTGGAACCATCATACAATACATTATAGTGAAAGGAAAAGGGTCAATAAGCCAAAGAGCGGTACCGTACGAATACAGTGAAGGATACGAATACGATAAAGACTACTACATAAACAATCAGTTAATTCCTGCAGTTGAAAGGATTATGTATTCATTCGGATACACAAAAAAGGACTTGCAGGACATGGCAGTCGGCGAAGTCCAGCAAAGCCTTGATGCATTTTTCTAAAAATTTAAATATTTTCAAAACATATTAAACATCATATGATTAAAAATGATGATGACAGAGTAGTTTTCTTTGATATAGATGGAACATTACTTGACACAACTGATTTCGCAGAAACCGCAAGAAAGGCAGCAATAGGATTGATGGTTGATAACGGATTGCCATTGGACAAGGATGAAGCATACGGAGTGTTAAAAACAATCATCCGTGAAAAAGGATCCAATTACGGCAAACACTTTAACGTTCTAACCCAAGTGGTTCTTGGCCATGAAGACCCTATGCTTGTTGCACTTGGAATGATAACCTACCATAACGTTAAAATGGCACTCTTAAGACCGTTTCCTGAAACAATCAATACTTTAATCTATCTTAAAAGCCAAGGATATCGTCTAGCAGTTATTTCAAACGGAATCACCATCAAGCAATGGGAAAAACTAGTAAGGCTTAACGTACACTCATTTTTCGATGCAGTCATTACCTCTGAAGAGGTCGGTAAGGAAAAACCTAATAGACTGATATTTGACGTTGCACTCAGAAAAATGAAAGGAAACCCTGAAAGGTCCGTAATGATTGGAAACAAATTCAAACCTGATGCATTAGGTGCAGTCAACGCTGGAATGAGAGCCATTCTTGTAAACTCTGACGTTACCGAAGATGACAGAGATTACATAAAAAAAGAAAAATTAGACATTACAATTGTTGATGATATTGGTGATGTCAACACCATCCTATAATCATCAATTTTTTTAAAATTCTATTTCTAAAGTTACCGGACAGTGATCGGAGCCATAAACGTCAGACAATATTTTAGCTGATTTTACATTGTCTTTCATTTCTTCATTAACATAGAAATAATCCAGTCTCCAACCAGCATTTCTTTCACGTGCACGTGTACGGTAGCTCCACCAGGTGAAGTTGTTTTCGCCTTCATCAAACATTCTGAAGGTGTCCACAAAGCCAGCTTCCTCCAATTCATCCAACCATGCACGTTCTTCAGGCAAGTATCCTGATTTGCCTTCACAGTTTTTAGGATTGTAAACATCAATAGGATTGTGAGCAATATTATAATCTCCAGTGATTACAACGTTTTTACCCTCATTTTTTAACTCTACAAGCTGTTCAAGCAATGCATTGCAGAAATCAACCTTAAAATCGAGTCTTTTTGCGTTCATCCCACTGTTCGGGAAGTAAATATTGTATAAGAAAAAGTCAGGATATTCAACTCTTAGAACCCTTCCCTCGCTGTCAAGCTCTTCAACGCCAAGACCTTTGACAACTTCAACAGGCTCTATTTTTGAGTATGTTCCGACACCACTGTATCCTTTCTTTTCCGCCTCATTAAATGACTGATGGAATCCATCAACGTCAGCTAATTTCTTGGGAATGTCATTTTCTGTTGCCCTTACCTCTTGAAAGTTGATAATGTCAGCATCGGTATTATCAAACCAGTCCCAAAACTCATCCTTTTTGGAAACTGCTCTGATACCATTCACATTCCAAGAAACCAGCTTGATTGACATTATAACCTAACTCCACGGGAAAGAGGAACTTCACGAAGCCATTTGATGTCACTTTTGTAAAGCATACGAATGTCTTCAACGTCGTACCTAATCATTGCCAACCTTTCGATACCCATACCAAAAGCCAAAGCAGGCTGATTGATTCCTAAAGGTTTAAGAACTTCTGGTCTGAACATTCCTGCACCACCGAGCTCAATCCAGCTTTCCTTTTCTTCGAGATAGATTTCGGATTCTGTGGAGAGGTATGTGTAAGGGAAGTAAGCAGGTCTGAATCTGACTTCAAAACCAAGTTTCTTGTAGAACTCTTTTAATGTACCTAAAAGGTTTTGATAGCTGATTCCTTCACCGCAGACAAGTCCTTCCACTTGGTGGAATTCAGGCAAATGCTTGTAGTCGAATGTTTCTCTTCTGAATACCCTTCCTACTGAAAACATTTTGATTGGAGGCTCATGTTCAAACAAGTGTTTTGTGGAGATACCTGTTGTGTGGGTTCTTAAAACACTTTGGCGTGCGACATCTTCACTCCAGTCATATTGCCAGCCTATGGAACCTGTGTCAGCACCGGTCTCATGGGTTTCAGCGGTAAGCTTAACCAAATCATCATCAGGCAAGTCACAGGTCAATGGATTTTTAAGGTAGAATGTATCCTGCATTTCACGAGCAGCGTGGTCCTGTGGTTGGAAAAGAGAATCGAAATTCCAGAATGCAGATTCAACATATTCTCCATTGTCCTCAATGAATCCCATATTAAGGAAGATTTCCCTGATTTCATCAATGATTTCCCTTAATGGATGTTTTTTGCCTGCAAATACAACAGGAGCTTCCGCATTGATATCATATGGACGATATTCTAAGCTTTTCCATTCACCTTCTTTCAATTGCTGGTGTGTTAATTGAGTAGCTTGTTCTTTAATGGTAAAGCCTTCATCCAATATAGCTTCACCCTTATCTAAAATTTTAAATGAATGTGAGGTGTTCTTTTTAATATCTAGAATGTTTTTTCTGTCGTTTAACTTTTTAAATCCTTCCATGAATGCATCATCGAGCTTTGACTTGAGAATGTTTTTAGCTCCAATCAAGTGATTTAGCAACTCTTCGTCATTATCCAACTTATCCTTGAAGTTTTCACCGTTTTCAGTGAGTTTGACTTCACCCTTGTCAATTTGAGCCCAATTTTTACGACGTAACCATCCAATAGCAATGTTTGCTTGTTTCTTATCTACTCCAGTTGCATCAGCCAAATCTTTCATGTGGATTGCACGTTTTTCAGCCAAAACATCCAAAATCCTACGTTCAGGAAGTCCATTGTTAGCGAATTCTTGACCTGCTTCGGATAATGAGATTTCCTCTTCGACATCCTTTTCCACTTCGATGATGTCCTTTGATGCAAGTGATCCTGCAGCACTCATGACAGACTTGATGTCCATGCCAGTGTTTTCTGCAATCTCTTCAGGAGTCGCATCAGGATTTGCGTCCAATTCTTTTAAAAGTTTCTTTTCATAAATATGTAATTCTCTAATGGTTTTTTTAATATCCTCACTCATTTAAACACCATAATTCTAGATTAATAATATAATAATATATGTTTAAAATGATTTATAAATATAGTGATGAATTGTAAGAATCTTATGAAAAAATAGTGATTTTAAAAAAAAAGAAGTAATAGAGAAATGAATTCTCTATTTTTTAACTTTTACAGTTCTTTTTACAGTGTCTTTAAGGTAAGTCACTTGATATTTGACCTTTTTACCTTTTTTGAGTTTTTTGAGCACTGATTTTTTGATTTTTATTTTTGCAACACCTTTCTTGTTGGTTTTTGCAGTGTATTTTTTGCCCTTGAACTTGAAGGTCAATTTCTTGTTTTTAATAGGAGTCTTGCCTTTTTTCAAGGTAGCCTTTATAACCAACTTCTTAGCGGATTTCTTGACCTTGACCTTTGCAAGTTTCAATACCTGATTAACTTTGACAGTGTTTTTAATGGTTTGGCCTGCATAGGTTGCAGTCAATGTGTATGTACCTGGTTTTACTGTGTTTGGTATTTTAAGGGTTGCATAACCATTCTTATCAGTTTTGACTTTGTAAGTAACCTTGTTTAATGTAATGGTTACAACTTGATTTGCACCAACAGGATTTCCGTTGACACCATATGCACGAACCTTGAAGCTTGATCCGTCAGCATAGTACATGTTGACGTTTGAGTTTCCGCTGAGCCTTGAAATCACATTGATTATGGTGGTACTTTCCTCAAGTGTAACAGGGTTTTGCAAGACCAAAACGTGTTTTCCGATAGACAAATCATTCAATTTTATGTGAATAGTTCCATCAAAGTCGTCAATGAAGAAATAGTCAGTTTCACCGTCAAGGGTTGCAGGTATAAGTTCTGCAAACAATTCATAACCCTCATCATCAAAGAACTGAGCGTCAAATTCAACAACGGTTTTGTATCCAACTTTAATCTCATCAGGAACTTCGATTGTATACAATATCTCAAGAGGCACTAAAATCTCATCATCATCATAAGGGATGGCGATGCTGTAGTTTCCAGGGTCAAGTGCCAATTCAAATTCAGCTGAACCACCACTAACGGTAGTGCTTCCTAAAACTTTACCGTCTTTTAGGATGCTAACCTTTTTTCCGTCATTTGAAGAGTCAAGATCAATAGTGACATTGTTGCCTTTTGAGCAGTATTTGTATTTTGCTTCCTCAGGGTTAGGGTTTGTTACTGTGTATACCTTAATACATGCGGTTCTGTTGTATTTTGCAAAATCATCCCAAGAGTCCACATTATCAAATATCAATGAGTTTCCAAACTCAAAGTGGATTCTAGATTTCTCAAGTATAGGAATTGATTTTGATATGATTTGAACTGAAAATTTATGGCCTTCATTGACCGCAATCTTCTTGTTCAACTTGATTGTTTCAAATCCAGCGTGAGTTGACACACCGCTTTGTGTGTAGATCTCTTTACCGTCCACAAGTATTGTTATGACATACTTCTGACCAACCTTTTCAAAGTAGGTTCCGACAGCGCTTATCAGTTCATTGTTTATAGCCTTATAGTTATTGATGAATTTTATATCCTTATTATTAAAATTACCATTAAAAGTGAATCCTATGTCATATTGATACACAGTATTATAGTTTTCAGTGTTGTTTATGATATAAGCGACAGAAGGATTGACCATTGCAAAGGCTTTGTCGTAGTATGATACGTAGAAGTATCCGTTTTCGCCCCAGCCGGTTCCCCAACTGTTCTTACAAATCCAAGCACCATCTCCCGGAGGAGCAACCTTGAAATTGTTTCTTGAATAAGTGTCATCCCAACCGACTAATGTCACAAAGTGATTTCCATATTCATTACCATAATAATACATTGAATTAGTACTCGGATTATAATAGTCGTTGTTAGCGGTTGCACCATACAGGTGTACAGTCACACCACCATATTTCACCAAAGCATCCTTCAATTTATCATTGTCCAATGCAGAAGTACGTTCAGGTATTATTACAGCATCTTGAATATGATATGAAATAAACGGATCAAATGATGCTAGACTTATCTTACCAAGCTCATCATAAGTGTCGTGTTTTGTGTCGAGAACAGACAACCACGCTAGGAAAAGAGCCATTCCGGAATAAGGATATCCTGCTTCGAAAATTTTAGTATCCCCGAATTCAGTATAACGTGTTGCTGCACCCTGAATGTTGTTTTCAGACAAATCAAGCAATATTCCGGTTGCTTTCAAGAATGCAGATTCAAGAGCACCTGTAGCACCGAATGCCCAACATGCACCATTGTTTCCTTGGTCTTTTACGACTCCGGCCAAGCTTACATTGGTACCATTGATATTCACTACGTAGTTACGCAAATCAAATTTGGAATCCTTTGAAGTTGCATTTGTGACAATGTTTGGAACCAAAGTTATTTTATTTCCTTCATATGACACAATTGTATTAATATATTTCTGGTCATTTAATAGTTTTGCATTTGTATTACCTTTTAAGAATGAACCTGCCTTATCGAAAAAGCTCGCAATATTGTACCCATTAGTAAATGAGAACTTTGAATTACTTATTTCATATTTAGTGTCATATAAATAAGTTGCATTACCATAAGTTCCTGCGTTATTATCCATAAAATGACATGCCCTAATTTGAGCAGTGCTGTCATCAATGTAAAGCGCACCACCATTCAAATGAGCGACATTCTTATTGAACCTGTCATTGATAAGTGAAACAAAAGTATTTGACAGATATATCGCACCTCCATTGTAGTTAGCGACATTATTTATAAAATTGCTACTGACAACGTGCAATATTCCTCCTAACTGAATATATGCCCCTCCAAAGTTTGAAGAACAATTCTCAAACAATGAGTTTTTTATGCTTATGAGGGTTGAAGTATGTTTATTATCCCCATAATTATCCACATAAACAGCACCTGCGTTTTTGGATGATGTGACATTGATGAAATCACATCCGTCAATTGTCATTGAGGTAACTATTTTAGCCCCAATAGCTCCGGCTGTAGCATTTGCATGCAAGTTAATGAATTTTGAATTCAAAATCTTTTGATCACCTTTTTCAGCATAGATTGCAGTGGCATATCTTGAGCTCAATCCTGTGAAAACGGTGTTTTTAATTGTCATATCAGAGTTATAACCATAAATCATACCCCAATAAACAGGTTTATTGGTGATGAATGTTGAGTTGTCCACTTCAATTACAGCATTAAACCCTTTAATGGATGCACCCTGCTTAGCATAATTATTTATGAACTTGTCATGGCTGCTGTAATAGTTACTCTGCTGAACATAAACAGCACCCCCTTCACCAGGGTCAGAATTGTTTTCAAAAGTCACATTATTGGTATACAGCTTACAATTTTGCAGCCATATTGCAGATGCGTTTGCATTGCATATTTTTAAATTATTAATTATTATAGTACCGCCAGTTAATTTAAAAACCATTGCTTGATTTTTAGCATCGATTACATGATTATTCCCATTGATTGTGAAAGTACTGCCCTGAGTGACAGACAAAGGTTTACCGTTCTTGAAAACAGCATCGGTTTGGTTATTAAAGGCATAATCCTTAGTAATATCCCAATATTCCTGAGGACTATTATCAAGATCTTTTGACATGTCTGTAAAAGACCCTGCAGAACTCTCAGACAACGCATCAGAGTCAGAGATTTCCAAACTTTCATCAGCCTGATCGATTTCCAAAGCATCAGTGGTTTGGTTTAAATCCTCTGCGCTGACTGCGCTGACACACAATATTAGAAATAACAATGTAGTTATTAAAAATATTTTTCTTTTCAAAAAGTTTTCCTCCCATTATTTAACACTAATTTATATATTTTTAATTATTAATAAAATGAGAGTATTTATTCAAAAAAATGGAAAAAATATTGTACAATATTATAAAAAAGAAAAAAAAATGGGATGAAAATTTAGTTGATTTTTAGGATTTCATCCAAGTCCAATCTAGGGGATTCATATTCATTGATATGCTCTTCGGACTCATATCCTAAAGCGATACCCATGATGATGTCCTCGTCTTCAGGAATAGGTAGGTTGTCCCTTAAGATGTACGGATATTTGACGAGCTCATATGCAGGGATGGAGTCCACTCCCAAATCGGTTGCGGCAAGCATGAGACCCATTCCAAATCCACCTAAGTCATAGATTGACCATTGGGTGTGGTTTTTAGGAAGGGTAAGATACACTACAGCAGGAGAGTTGAACAGGATGTGTTGAACGTGATTGAAGTTTTCAAGGTCTTCGTCATCGTCGAATTTTCCGATTGCATCCATGAAGTCAGCCATGTTCTTTTGTCCACGTTCTGAGAAGTTTGTCCTGTGTCCAGGATTCATGTCTGCGGATCCTTTGATTTTCTTGTCGTTTTCAGCAATCCAGGTTTCACGGATTTTTTCCAAGGTTTCGCCAGTTGCGATGTATACGTTCCAAGGTTGGGAATTTTCCCATGAAGGAGACATTCCAGCAATCCTTACAATTTCTCTTAAGGTGTCTTCAGACACTTCATCCTTTTTAAAGTCTCTTGAAGAGTGTCTTTTTTCCATTACTTCAATAAATTTCATTATATCACCTAAACTAATATTAAATCGCATTTAATATAAACTAAAAAGTTAGTTAAAACTTACAGGTTAGTTTGAACTTACCTTAAAATATTAAATATTTACACTACAAAAATTGTAATAGGGTTTTAACATGGAAAACAGTATCATATATCAAAAGGATGCATGTCCTATCAATTGTGTCAATGACTTGTTAAGCAGAAAATGGGTTTTTGGAATCATGAAGGACCTTTTTGCAGGAAAGAAACACTTCAATGAATTCAAGGCAGACAAACCGAACCTGAGCAACGTTGTATTGTCAGACACATTGAAATATCTTGAGAATAAGGAACTGATTTCAAAAAATGTGATTGAAGACGGCACAAAAAGAACCGTCGAATACTTCCTTACCGAAAAGGGAAGAAAAATGAACAAGATACTATATGAAATGGTTATCTTCGGATTATATGAACTTGAAGGTGATTTAAGAGACGAAGAGTTCAAGGAAGAAATAAAAAAAGGATATGAGGAAATACTGTTATAAGTATTCCCTTGAAAGAGAAATATCCAATATTTCCGGCTGATTAATTTCAAAGTCATGCAACTTCTGTTTAAAACCATCAATCAACCCTTCCTTATTTTTGAACCTCTCCAGCTTGTAGAAGTTGGAGATTCTTAGGCCATATCTATTGTTTTGTCAAGGCCTTTCCATTCGTAATAATATTCGAATTTGCCTTGACC
>R25__coassemble_1688_pt1 | contig 10699 bp, 15 predicted proteins | sample R25__metabat2_low_PE_004 | metagenome-assembled genome bin R25
GTTGCTATTAAAGAGTAGTTATTAATAGAGGTAGACTGTGAATTATAAAATTAAAGACGCTTTAGTTTTATTATTTATTGTAATCGTTGCATTGTTAATAATTGGTTCTGTTAATGCTGCAAATACTGATGAAAATAACACTTTGATGGACGACTCATTATCCTTGGAAAATGTGGGGTCCATTGAAGAGACAGATAACGATATTTCCGAAGACATCATTGCAATAAATAATGATGATGGAAATGAAATTGAAGATACAAACTCAGTAGTTAAAGTTTCAAAATCAAATGATAAGTTAGGCAGTCAAGACGGTTCTGATGTTCTTTCAGCTCCGTTTAACATTCAAACTGCATCACTCACTCCAGTTGTGAGGGTTGGAGACGATGTCTACTTTGAGGTATATGTTCAAAATCAATGGAATACCTATTATGGTAACTGGTGGGAAGGTAATGTTCTCACAATCAATAATTGGTTTAACGATACTGAATTGGAATTTATAGAGATTATTCCAGCTGAATGGGCTATCAATTATGTTGACTTAACACCTGATGTTCAGTATTATGGCGAAGATAGGTCATCATATGTGCCGGTTCAGTACAGGTATATAACGGATGGCAACCATGGAATAGTTTGAAGTATCAAATTCACTTCAAGGCTTTAAAACCTGGTAACTTCACTTATGGTGCTCATATTTATGACAATGGGGACTATTGGGGAAGGTCAAGCGTTCTTGTTGGCGACCCTGAATTGACCATAATCAAGACTCCTCATCAAGAGGTATACTGTCTTGGTGATGACGTTTACTTTGACGTATACATTGAAAATACTGGTACACTACCGCTAACCACTACCATGTGGTGGGATCCGGATAATCCAGATTCACAACTTATTTGGATTGATGACTGGTATGATACAAGATTGGAATTTGTTGACATAACCTTTAATCCGGATAAAAACGGTAATCGTTGGGATCAAAATTACAAGTTTGCCGGTGAGTTTGATGGTGCTTATGGCCATCAACTGTTAATTCAGTATCTCACATACGGTAACTGGGAACCAGGTTCCTCCCTTAATTTCACAACCCATTTCAAAGCCAATGGCGTTGGGCAATTAAATAATAGTGCTCACGTTTTCTGGAAATGGAAATATTGGGGTCCTGATGAAGTGCACAGGCACATTGAGGAATGGGGTAACAGCTCCGTTTATGTAGGAGTGCCTGAATTCACTATCGAGAAGGTTGCTTTAACAAAAGAGGTTAAAGTTGGTGATGATGTAATTTTCAATGTCACAGTAACAAACACCGGAAAAATTAACTTGACCGGAGTCTATATTCAGGACAACGAATATACAAATGGCTTGAAATATTCTGATTATTCAGACAAGGGCGATTGGACATTCGATGGCACTGATAAGTGGACCTATAACGGAACACTTGCTCCCGGTGAGGCAATTAGCTTGTTACTCACATTCACTGCAACCAGCACTGGTGTGAAAAACAATACCGCAGTTTGTGGAAACAATCTCACTAATGAAACTTTAAACAGTACTGATAACGTAACCGTAACAGAAAACGAAACAGACGATGATGATGACCCTGAAGTTCCTGAGGACGTTCCTGAAGAAGATTCTGAAAAAGAACCCGAAGAGGAACCTGAAGTTCCTGAGGAAACTCCAAGTGAAGATGAAGTTCAAGTGGAAACTTCAAGCGTAGCAAAAACCGCTACCGGTAATCCTTTGTTTGTCTTGCTGTTATGTTTAATTGGATTAGGTTTCATTCCGTCAAGAAATAAAAAACAATAATATGTGATTTTATCACATTTTTCTTTTTCTTTTTTTTAGAATTAAATACTTAAAAAATCATATTAATATTCATAAGGTGATTTTTTGTCAAGGAATTTTCTGCGTCCGATTGCATATATCTCATTGTTTTTAATCATATTGATATTGGGAATGTTTACTGATTGGGACCACAAGCTAATATTTTCAATTGCCCTGATTGGCGTTTTCCTGATATTGTTCACATACATCTTTGCAACTGAAGGGCCAGTCTTATTGAATGTTGCGATAATCATCACTGCATTCATTGGGCTTCCGATGTTCCTTTTGATGTTTCTGGACATTCCAAATTCCCTTCCGGGCTTTTGGGGAGGTATTCTGATGGCAATCACTGTTATAATTTTTGGAGTTCTTGCTATTGTCACAATAGTCAAGTTGAATTTTGTTGAAATAAGGTATGGGGAGTAGTTTGATATGAATGTTTCAAATGATGAGAAGATATTTACAAAGTCATTCTTTTTGATATTTGGAGCATTGCTCTTTACCGCTCTTGTGATGTATGCGTTGATGTCGACAGTCACCGAATATGCAACTTCATTGGGTTCAACTGCAACAGTAGCCGGTTTGGTTTCTGGAATTTACATTTTCGGAGGTCTGTGCTCAAGGATTTACTCCGGAAACGCTTTGGAGAAAATCGGCTGGAAGAAAACCGCTCTTATTTTCATGGGAATTCACTTCTTGTCCTGCCTTTTATATTTTTTAGTCAATGATGTAACCTTACTTTTGATTGTGAGATTCATCCATGGAATCGGCTTTGGTGCATCCGCCAATGCGATTGTAACCATTGCAACCGCAATACTTCCGAAAAGCCGTTTCGGTGAGGCATTTGGATACTTCATGCTTGGAACAACAATAGCTGTTGGTCTTGGGCCGTACATTGGAGGATTGCTTTATGATAATGTCGGATCAATTGGATGTTTCATTGCAGCCAGCCTTTTTGCCGCCATTGCATTAGTCTGCATCTTTTTCATAGATGTAAGCAAACAGGATCCTGCAAACAATTGGGAAATTGTTAAAAAAGAGGAAAAATCCTATTCCGGATTGGAAAAGGTCTTTGAATATAAGGCAGTTCCTGTGTCACTTTTTACAGCCCTGACCAGTTTGGGTTATGTGTCAATATTGTCATTTTACAGGCTTTATGCGGTTCAAGTCGATTTGGTAAGTGCATTTTCATGGTTTTTCATCATATATTCAATTGTCCTGATATTGTCAAGGCCTCTTGCGGGAAAGATTCAGGACAGGTATGGCGACATGATAATTTGTGTGACAGGAATCATCGCACAGTCCGTCGGATTGTTTCTGATTGCTTTCATGCCTTCAACATTAACAGTCATCATTTGTGCAGTCTGTGCCGCGCTTGGATTTGGAACGCTCAATTCCGCATGCACAACAATCGTCACAAGAGACACTCCTGAAAACCGTCGTTCATATGCCGTGTCAACCTTTTTCATATTCTGTGATGCCACAATGGGTTTTGGACCTGCTCTTTTGGGAAGTTTCGTGTCTGCCTCAAGCGGTTATGCACCGGTCTATTTCATCTCATCATTCATAACCCTGTTGGCATTGCCGATTTGTGTGTATTCCCTTAGAAAATAATATCTAATAGGTAAAATAAATATGATGATATGGATTTGGCATGGAATATTGTAGTTGGTAATGTAATCTCACTGATTGCCGGAATTTTCATCATTTTGAGCATGTGGGTCAATGATGAAAAGCAGGCCTACAAGCACCAATTCCTGAATGCATTTATTCTGATGATTTCATCAGTATTCTTTTTATCATGGACAGGCGTCACAACCATGGCTATCGCCGCAACACGTAACGCAATGGTCTATAAGGACAAGCTGACATTCAATTGGACAATATTTTTTATAGTCATTTCAATCGTTTTGGGTCTTCTGGTCAACACCATGGGATTTGTAGGGCTTTTGCCGATAATTGCAATCATACAAATCACCCTGTGCAACTATTATCTCAAGTCAATCAAGACAATAAAGTCAGGCTTCATTGTAAACAGTGCCATTTATGTGATTTACTTTTTAGCGATTCTGGATTTCTCATCAGCAATCATAGAAAGTGTAACAGCGTTGATTGGTGTTGTCTCTTTAGTCAGGTTAATCCGCACTAAATGTTAATGATTAATGTTTTATATTTTCTTAATCTAATTATTATCAAGGTGTTTTAAATGGGAGATGAGTACGAACCATATCAGTGGCAGGTGGGAGATCCTGCCGGCTACGGCGATGATGTAGGCGTTCCGGACTATCCCTATATGGGTTATCTCAACAATGGGGATGATGAGGAGGAGGAACGTCCTCATACATCAACTACTACTCATGAAGATAGATTGTCCAAGCAGGCTTTTAAATTGCAGAAAGAGGGAAGATATGATGAGGCAATGGATCTGATTAATCAGGCATTGGACGTCTATCCAAACAATCCAAGGTATTTGAATGTCAAGGCAATAATTCTCGACAATTCAGGAAGGTTTGAGGAAGCGCTTGTATATTACGACAGATCATTAAGCATTCGAGATAAGAGTGTTGTCAGGGGAAACAAGGCACAATGCCTTTACAGACTTGCCAAATGGAAGAATTATCATGAAACCAACTATAAGGAGCAGTTGGACATAATCAATGATGCCCTTGCAACCCTTCCCGATGACATTGACAGGGACCTTTATCTCCACTTGAAGGGAAACATCCTTGAGGACTTTGGAATGCCGATTCAGGCCAAGAAGTGCCATCTGCTTGCAAGCGGACTGCTTGATGAAATAGATAGTATTGAGGAAAAGGAAAAGATCTTGAAAAATCCAAATGAAACATTCATAAACATTGCAGGAACCAAATTCTATAAGAACTTGCTTCCTTTTAAGGATGGCGTGATTCTGGACTTGATTAAGGAGCCTGAAAACGAGCACGACCATGATGCGATACGTGTCGAGATAAATGGAGAGACTGTAGGATATGTTGCAAACAGTTCCGGGACATTGATTGACCAGGTTAAAAGCGCTACTGAAATTAAGAATAAATTTGATAATAAGACACAGGCAAAATACCTGTTTCCATTTTTGGATTATATGGTGATTGCAAAACTGATTTAGAAGGTTAAATGATGAAAAAACTAGCAATAATAGATTTTGATGGAACATTATTCGATTCAGTCCATGACGTGATGATTATTTTAAACAGGTCTCTGGAAATGCATGGATTTCCCACATTGACTCATGACGAATACATCAAGAGGTTAGGTGGAAACATTGACGAGATTGTGTCCTTGGTGTTAAATGATAAAAGCACTCCGGAAAACATTGCCCTTATTAGAGCCACCTATGAGGAATTGTACAATGATTCCGACAACGAAAATACCATTCCATTTCCGGGAATGCATGAAGCGTTGCAGGCATTGCAGGACCGGGGTATAATATTGACTATCAATTCAAACAGAAAGTCTGATTCAATCAGGTTTTATGTGGAAAAGTTTTTCCCGGATATCGATTTCATGACTATTGAAGGCCACAATCTGAATTGTCCCTCAAAGCCAAGCCCCTGCGGAGTTAAAAGAATCCTTGAAAAATCCAGCATGTCAAAAGAGAATGCAATATACATTGGGGATTCAATGACTGACGTAAACACTGCCAAGAATGCTGATGTGGACTGCTTGATTGTCAAATGGGGTTATGGAATTCCAGAGACATTTGAAGATGAATCAGTAATGGGTTTCATTGAGGATGCCTGTGAAATAATTAACTATTTTTAAGTTAAAATTCAACTATTAAACATGTTATTTGTAAATTATCCTAAATGCTCAACTTGCAGAAAAGCAAAAAACTGGTTGGATGAACACGATTTTGAATATGAATCAAAACACATTGTTGAAGACAATCCGACCGCCGATGAATTGCGTGAATGGTGGAACACCAGTGAATTGCCACTCAAAAGGTTTTTCAACACCAGCGGTATGAAATACCGTGAATTGAAACTCAAGGATAAACTTCCTGACATGTCTGAAGATGAACAGTTGGATTTGTTGGCAACTGATGGAATGCTTGTCAAAAGGCCAATTCTTGTTCATGATGATATTGTATTAGTTGGCTTTAAAGTCAAGGAATGGGAAGAAAAATTGTTATAAGTTACTTTTCAGTAACTAATCTCTTTTTATTAGGGTTTAAACATAGTATCTTTGATAAAAGTTTTTTAATGCTTTTATTTAAAAAAATTTAGGAGAAATAACTATGTTTAAATTAAACGCATGGAACGATAAAGAAAGTTTTTCTGCATCTAAAATTGCACAAAACGTAATCGCAACCGCTTGCGGCAGTGACATTAACACCGCTTGCGGTTCTGATGTGACTGCATCCGCTTGTGGCAGTGATGTTACTGCAACTGCTTGTGGTTCTGACATTAACACTGCTTGTGGCAGTGATGTTGTAATGTCCGCTTGCGGTAGTGACATTAACACCGCTTGTGGTGGAGACATTTCCACAGCATGTGGATCTGACAGATTTTAAGATTATCCTATCTTAAAATCATATTCTTTTTTTTTAGGAGGAGTTTTAATGGCAGATTATTTTGCATTTCAATGGCATATTTTAGACGATTGTGACCAAAGGTGTAAACACTGCTACATCTTTGCTGAAGACAACAACAAGGAATTGCACACAATGCAGTTTGAAGACATGAAGAAAGTCATTGATAACGCTTTAAGGATGTGTGAAAAAACCAATAGAAAGCCATATTTCAGCATTACAGGTGGAGATCCGATTCTACATCCTAACTTTTGGGACTTGCTTGAAATATTGCATGAAAAGGAAATTGACTACAGCATAATGGGAAATCCGTTTCACTTAACTGATGAGGTATGTAAAAGACTGGCCGATTTGGGCTGCAGGCAATACCAACTATCCTTAGATGGACTAAGGAGAACTCATGATTATTTTAGAAAACCGGGATCATTCGACATAACTTTGGAGAAAATCAAGACCCTGCAGGATGCAGGAGTCAGGGCAAGCATAATGACAACTGTCTCGAGCGTCAACATTGATGAGATACCAAGGCTGATTGATGTTGTGGTTCAAAACAATGTAGGGCTCTTCAGCTTTGCAAGATACTGTCCGACAGGAGAGGATAATGGCTCTCACGTTGCTCCTGAAGAGTATAAACAACTTCTAGAAAAGGTTTGGGAAAAGTATGAGGAATACAAGTACTCAAAGACATACTTTAACCTAAAGGATCACTTATGGACATTGTTTCTGTATGAAAAAGGATTATTTAAAATCCCTGAAAACCTGAAGGACGATGTCATATATGACGGCTGCAATTGCGGAAACAGTCACATGACAATACTTCCAACCGGAGATGTCTTTGCATGCCGAAGAATGGACAGCAAGGTTGGAAATGTTCTCACAGACGAGCTGTTTGACATTTTCACTAGTGACGAGATGAACGAATACCGGCAGTTTGAAAACTTTGAGAAATGCAGCAAATGCGAGCTTCTGAGATTCTGCAGAGGATGTCCTGCTGTAAGCTATGGATACACCAATGACATGTACTCAGCGGATCCTCAATGTTGGAAGGTGATAGCATGAAAGCGGTTGTTTTGGAAAAGACTTGTAAGGCCAATGAATTGGAAGTTAGTGAAGTGCCGATTCCTGAAGTCAAGCCGGATTGGGTGCTTGTCAAGGTGTTGGGCTTTGGAATCAACAGGGCTGAAATAGTCCTTAGGGATTATGAGGCCGATGAGGATTACATTGACTTGCCGGTGATTCCTGGAATAGAATGTGTAGGGGAAGTTGTGAATCCATCCGACAGTCACTTTGTCGAAGGAGACATTGTTGTAGGTTTGATGGGAGGAATGGGAAGGTCATTTGACGGGTCTTATGCTGAATATGCATTGCTTCCAGAAAAAAATCTTTTCAAAATGCCTGAATGTGTTTTCGAATACCTTCTGATGGAGGAAATAATCTCAATTCCCGAAACCTATTTCACAGCATTCGGTTCAATCAAGTCATTAAAGCTCAATAAGGATGATGTGATTTTGATTCGTGGCGCAACATCTGCAGCAGGATTGTCTGCAATGCAGCTTGCCGATGCGATGGGGGCCACAGTAATAGCAACCACCAGAAACGAGGGAAAAGTTGCCAACCTCTTGAGTAACGGCGCAAATTACGTTGTCATCGATGATGGAAATATTGAAGATAAGGTTAAGGAGATATGTCCTGACGGTGTTGAGAAAGTCTTGGAACTGGTCGGTCCTAAGACATTGCAGGACTCAATGAACTGCCTTAAAAAGGGAGGAATATGTTGCAACACAGGAATCTTGGGAGGCGATGAGTACATCTCAGAATTCAACCCTATCAAGTTAATCCCAAATGACTGTTACTTGACCTCGTTTTTCTCCAATTATCCCACTCAGGAGATAATAGATGAGATGTTCAAGTTCATAGTTGAAAATGACATTGACCCGAAAATAGGCAAGCTATTCACTGATTTGGCAGACATTGGTCATGCCCATGAACTTATGGAGTCAAATAAGGCTCAAGGAAAAATAATATTCAGGTTGGAAAAATGATAACAAAGGAAGAATGCTTTAAGCAATTGAGAGAAGTTATAGATGCGACATTATCAACGGTTGACGAGAAAGGTAATCCCCAATCAAGAATCATTGACATAATGCATATTGAGGATGATAAGATATTCTTTTTGACAGCCCGGGGAAAGGATGTCTACAAGGAAATATTAAACCATCCTCAAGTAAGCTATCTGTGCCTCAACAACAACAGGTCAATAAGAATATCCGGTGAGGCCCATAAGCTGGAGGACCAGAAACACTGGATAGACCTGATGTTTGATGAAAACAAATTCTTGAACAATGTATATCCGGGAGCCGCAAGATACATTCTTGAGCCGTTTTGCATTGAAAACGGAGAGATGGAATACTTTGACCTGACACAAAAGCCGATTTTCAGGAAATCATTCACATTGGGCAACGGCAAAATCACACCAAAGGGCTTTGAAATCACGGATGCCTGTGTTGGATGTGCAACATGCTTTGGGGCTTGCCCTCAGCATGCAATCAATGAGGGAACACCATATGAAATCATGAAAGAACATTGCTTACATTGCGGCAGATGCTTTGAAAACTGTCCTATGACTGCTATAATAAGATTATAGCTTTATTTATTCTTTTTTTTAATTAAGTTACCTCTAAGTTACTTAAAAGTTATTTATATTAATTTATAAAAATTTAAACAAGTGATTAAATGGTAACCGATGATAACGCAAGTATTTGTCCGATAGAACTAGCAATGCAAATGATTAGCAGAAAATGGGTCATTCAGATTTTAAGGGACATGTTTTTTGGAAAAACCCGTTTCAATGAATTCAAGGAAGATAAGCCAGGACTTTCCAACAAGGTCTTGAGCCATTGCCTTAAGGACATGGAGGAAAATCGGCTAATAAAAAGGCATGAGCTTGAGGACAGTATTGAATACAAGCTAACAGAAAGGGGATTGGCCTTGAATAAGGTCTTGTATGAACTTGCAATGTTCACATTGACTAGCAATCTTGGCGAAGAGTACTATTCTGATGAATATGTCGATGAATTGAAGGTGGTGTTCCGGGGCGCCTTGCTTAAAGAAGATAGCTAGGAATTTTTTGATTTTGTTTTGGGGAATTGGGAGTATTTCCGTTCGGATTTGTATTCGTAAGGTTTGGCAAGTCAATCCTGCCTCAAAAAATTCCTCTTTTGGAAATCATATGAAACTAATTGGGGATTAATTATTTGGAGGTTAAATCTATTTAGCTGTCTTTTACAAAAACTTTAATTGTTTTAAACAATAAATTAAGAGTAAGATTCAATATCTTACTCTTGGGTTGTATCGATACAGCAACTTGTTTTGATGTCACTTCCACATGGGCCTGGAGTGACTCTTGTTGTATCAATACAGCAACTTGTTTTCATATTGCTTGAACAAGATGTTTCGATCAGGTCAATATTTGTTGTGTCAACGCAACAGCTTGTGTTCAAATGCTTGTTTGTTTTGCTACACATGACATCTTGTGCAATTTGCGCTTGGGAAAATTTTTCATTTTCATTCCAATCGTTTAATCTAAACATTTTAGCCATCTCCTAAAATTTGAAAGCCACATTCTTGCAGCTTTCAATACAAACTTAGGCAAACTGCATATAAATGCTTTTCGTAACCGTTTGGTCACCAAACTAAAAACCGAAAAATTTATATATGATAAAAAAGCAGGTTATATAGCCGACTGATTTTTAGGAGGAAACTATCATGACCATATTAAAACACATTAAGAAATGTCCTATTGAATTAGTTGTAAATTTAATTAGAAAAAAGTGGGTTATCCATATAATTCGAGACTTGTTCTATGGAAAAACAAGATTTCACGAATTTAAGGAAGGAAAACCAGATCTTTCAAACAAGGTGTTAAGCAACTGTCTGAAGGAAATGGAAAAGAACGGATTGATCCATAAGATTGTAGACAAGATTGACAAGAAAAACGTCAAGTACGTTTTAACCGAAAAGGGCAAGTCATTGAACAAGGTTCTGTATGAGATTGCCATGGTGGCCGTTGACAGTGAAAATTACTCTGACAAGCTCAGGGATGATTTGAAAGCAAGTTTCAAGGAAAACTTGTTGTAAATCAAATAACCAAATAATGGGTTGCGGTGTGGACCCAAAAAAACTACTTTTTTTATTAGTTTCAATATAATATTTTAGATTTTTCGGAAAAATTAAATAATAATTTTCAATTAGTTTATTAAATTAACTATCAGAAAGCGCTCAGTGTAAGCGCTCTAAAGAATTAATCGATCCGGTCCTAAGAGTAAAATGTCG
>R25__coassemble_1749_pt1 | contig 10483 bp, 10 predicted proteins | sample R25__metabat2_low_PE_004 | metagenome-assembled genome bin R25
GTGTAGCAACAAGGGAAAGTAAATATTTTTGGGAAATTTATTATGATATTTGTTTATTTTTTTAAGATAGATTTTACAATATCTATAATTTTTACGTTTGTATTAAAAAAATTAATTATAATGGATAATATTTGTAAATTAATATTTACATTAGTTGTATGAGTAGTATTTTCCTATTAATTTATTGATTCTTGCAATTTGATTAATATTTTTTCAAAATCTTTTATTTCTGCATTGGTTTTTATTCCTAACGGGTTGAAATGGGTTTTAACCGCATGGAATCCTTCGTTTTTTAACTCATCAAATATCAAATCCAATTTGGGAGCGCTGACTTTTAGAGATTTGCATATGCTGTGGACATCATAAAAAGTAACTGGTGCATCTGCTTCTGTTAAGCAACTATTTAACAATTTTAAAGCTTCTTTTTCTGTGTTTATTTTTTTATGATTTGTCTCATCAATCATCTTTTGAATGAAATTCTTGTCCTGGATGCTTCCAAGCCATAATGGGCCTGCATGGATTAACTTTTCACCGCATACTGGACAAACTTCTTCAATTGGGCTTGCCAAGCCGTGGCTGACCTGTCTATGTAGACAATGTTTACAATGACTGATATATCCCATATTTTTCAATGATTCATCTGTCCTTTTTGAACCTTTTTTAATTTCTAGGTATAATCTCATATAATGTTCAGTACTATGTGACATTTTTACTTCAATGTATTTTGCATACTTTGAAAGGGTGAGTGCCACAAAACCTGCCAAAATTCTTATTCCGTTCTCGTGACAATATTCACTTTTGTAAGGTTTTGAGTTGTATTTGCGTATGCAAGGTTCTTTGTATGTTCCGCATAGTGCTGAAGTGTCAGTTGCGGTAACACATAATAGAGAATTTCTACGAGCGCAGTATCCTGCGGAATCAAGGAATGGTGAAGGTGTTCCGAATGGATCAATATCAATTACATCAAACTCTCCACGTTTCAATCTTAAAAACATACTTGCATCGTGCTGGTAGACTTCGACATCGCTCAAATTGTTCAATTCAATGTTGTGCCTTTCATAATGATTTGCGGTTTCGCTAATGTCGTTAATTGAAACTTCTCCAACGCCATCAATCTCATTTTTATATCTCACTCCACGTATTCCGCTGCCTCCAAACAAGTCGCAGATATTGATTTCACGGTTCTGTTCTTTTTGAAATACTTGGATTGCAAGGATGGATAAGTCTCTATTCATCTCCATATGAGGGTTGTAGAAAACTGGTGCATCTGATGATACTTTTTCATATTCTGGAAATTCAATTTTTGTTAAACCTTCTTCAATATGTTTTATTTTATATTCATCCATTAATTCTCACTTTTAATTACTTTTTTATTAAATATGTAATGTTTTAAATATTATTAGATTTAAATATTATTATAATAATTAACATATTGGTGATAATTTTGTCAGATATTAAAGTTCCTATTGCAAAACCAATAATTGGAGAAGAAGAAATAGAAAATGTAGTTGAAGTCTTAAAATCAGGAATGATTGCTCAAGGTCCTAAAGTTGAGGAATTTGAGAAAAAGTTCGCTGAATGGGTGGGAGCAAGATTTGGAATTGCTGTAAACTCAGGAACTGCTGCATTGCATACTGCATTGCTTGCATGTGATATTGGAGAAGGAGATGAGGTTATTACAACTCCGTTCACTTTTATAGCAAGTGGAAATGCAATTGTATATACTGGGGCAACCCCTGTTTTTGCAGATATTGATTTGAAAACTTACACTATTGACCCGGATTCAATTGAAGAATTAATTACAGAAAATACCAAAGCTATTTTGCCTGTTCAATTATATGGTCAGTCAGCAGATATGGATAGGATTAATGCAATTGCTGAGAAATATGGATTAATCGTAATTGAAGATGCTGCACAAGCTCATGGAGCTACTTGTAAAGGAAATAAAGTCGGCAGTATGGGAGATATGGCTTGCTTTAGTTTTTACCCAACTAAAAACATGACCACTTCCGAAGGTGGAATTATCACAACTGACGATGAAGATTTAGCAGATCAAGCAAAATTATTCAGGGCACATGGTGCTAGTGTTAGATATCATCACGATGCAATAGGATACAATTTTAGAATGACTGACATTTCTGCAGCAATTGGTCTTGCACAATTAGATAAAATTGATGAATTCAACAATAAAAGAATCGAAAATGCGGCATACTTGAATGAAGGGCTAAAAGATGTTGACGGAATAGTCACTCCTTACTGTGCATACGATTCAAAACATGTATATCACCAATACACAATCAGGGTTGAAAAAGGAGACCGTGATGATTGGGTTGACATCATTAACGAATGTGGTGTTGGAACAGGAATCCACTATCCAATTCCATTATATGACCAACCTATTTACAGATCTTTAGGATTTGAAGGTGATTGTCCAAATGCAGAACTTGCAGCAGACAATGTAATCTCACTTCCTGTTCATCCTTCTTTAACAAAAGAAGATTTGGACTTAGTAATTGAAGCAGTAAAAACTGCTTCTAAAGAGGTAGAATAACCTCTAACTTTCTTTTTTTTATTTTAACATTTTATTCACTGTATCAACTTTAGCGTCTAAAGTTCTATTTTCCATGTCTCTTCTGTCATCTACTTTTATGACTGTGTACACTCTTCCGATTCCAAGTTCAAAGATAGCTTCTTGGGCATTTGCTATTGCTTCGTACAATTCAGTTAAGTTTTCAGCTTCAATCTGTGTTCCCATTCCGGTCAATTGGTAGCTTAATCCTGAATCCTTGATGGATTGGACTGCTGCGGTTACATAGTCTTTACATTCTGTTGTTTCAGTTCCAACTGGTAATATTGCAAAATCACAAGTAATCATATTTTTCACCTAGTAAAATTATTTATTTAACTTTCTATAAATTAATTTAGTAATGGTCAAATTAGATAAAGATGAATTCAACGAAAAGATTTTTACAAGAATCAATAATTTAATTAGCGATTATGAACTGATTAAGGAAGGCGAATTGATAGCTGTGGCATTGTCTGGCGGTAAGGATAGTGTGCTCACATTGCATGCCTTGAAAAACTATCAACAGTTTTTAGACTTTGATATGGTTGCTATTAGTGTTGATGAAGGTATTGAAGGTTATAGGCAACATGGTATTGATTCAGCCGTTAATAATGCAAAGGAATTAGGCGTAAAATTGGTTCAAAAGTCTTTTAAAGAGGATGAGGGATTTGCACTTGATGACATATACTCTGATTTTAAGAGTGCATGCATTCCATGCGGGGTTTTCAGAAGAAACATATTGAATAAGACAGCATATGAACTTGGAGCGGTCAAGATTGCAACTGGCCATAACCTTGACGATGAAATTCAATCCTTTTTAATGAGCTTTGCTAGAGGCGACACAATTAAATTCTCTAAGTTTGGCCCTGAGCTGGATGTTATCCATCCGAAACTGGTTCCGAGGATAAAGCCGTTATGGAACACTCCCGAAAAAGAGGTTGGAATGTGGGCAGTGTTGAATGATATAGATATCCATCTTGATGAATGTCCTTATTCACACTTGTCTTTGAGGGCAAAAATCAAGGAATTCTTAAATGTAAGTGAGGATCAATATCCTGGCGTAAAAAATAATGTGATGGAATCTTTCCAAAAGATTTTGACATTTGAAAATGATATTGTCACAAGCCTGAATGAATGTGAAGTGTGTGGTGAGCCTACTTCATCAAATGTTTGTAAGGCTTGCGAGTTAAAAGATTTAATTTCTCAAAATTGCGAAAATCATATATGCGATGAATAATGCAATTAAAATAATTCCTTCTTTTTTATCGTATTTATCTTGTGTCTTACCGAATATGAAGCATATTACGGTAACAATCATCATGAATACGACATCTATTAGCATATTTGAAGCAACTGGGATTGCACTTATTGCACTGCTTGCCCCCAATACGAATAGAATATTGAAGATATTTGATCCGATTACATTACCTATAACTAACTGATTTTCTCCTTTCTTTAAAGCAGTGATTGAGGTTACAAGTTCCGGTAAAGAGGTACCTATTGCAACAATGGTTAAACCAACTAATGTTTCACTCATTCCGAAAGCGATTGCTATAGCTGAAGCGCTGTCAACAACTAAATCTCCACCAAGTATAATTCCTGCAAGTCCAACAACAATCAAGAGTACACTTTTTGGAAGTGAGAATTTAGGCTTTTCAACGTCATTTCCTTCCTTGCCTTTTCTTGCATCCCTAACAAGGTAAATGATGTATGCAGCAAGTATTAAAAGTAAGATTATTCCCTCAATGTTGGTAATGTCTCCGCCGATGAATATGAATATTGCAAATAATAGGGTTATTCCAACAAGGAACGGCAAATCCTTTTTAAGAACTTTTTTCTCCATTAACAGTTCACTGAGCAACGCTGCAACACCGATTACCATCAGCATGTTAAACAGGTTACTTCCTATTACGTTACTCACAGCCATTGCATTGCTGCCTGTTAATGATGATGTGATTGATACGGCTGCCTCAGGCGCACTTGTTCCCATTGCCACTATTGTCAAACCAACAATGAGTGTTGGAACTTTTAGAATTGATGCGATACTGCTGGCACCGTCTACAAAAAAGTCTGAACCTTTTATCAAAAATACAAATCCTACAAGTAATAGAACAACTTGAATTATTATTCCGGCGTCCATTATCTATTCCTCTTTAATTTCTTCTTGAGGTCCTAAATCAGTTACAAGAACTTTATCAATTTGATGTCCGTCAATGTCAACGATTTCAAATATGAACCTTCCGCATTCATACTTGTCCTCTTCATCAGGAATTGTACCGCTTAAACTGAGTATGAATCCTGCAAGTGTAGTGTATCCATCCTCTTCCTCATCAGGCAACATGTCTTTGAATTCAAACAGTTCCTTAAACCTGTCAATTGGGTATCTTCCATCAATCAACCATGTTCCGTCATCTCTTTGGATAGCTTGAGGTTCGTCTTCCTCATCAATTCCAGGAATGTCTCCAACAATGCCCTCTAATAAATCGTTTAGTGTGATTAATCCTTCAACACTTCCGAATTCGTCAACAACAAGGGACATGTGCACATACTCTTGGTTTTCCTTGAATTCCTTAAGTAGTTCCAATGTTTCCAAATGTTCTGAAACCACTAACGGTTCTTTAACGATTTTATGAATATCAAATTCCTCGTCAGTAAACATTACGGAAAGAATGTCTTTTGCCTGGACAACTCCAATGAAATCATCCAATTCTCCGCTTGCAATTGGGAAAATTGACCTTTTACTTTCAATGATTTTTACTTTATTGACGTCCCTGTCATCTTCGAGGTCAATCCATATGATCTCATTACGGGGGGTCATTATACTTTCAACTTTCTGGTCATCGAGTTTGAAAACCCTTTTGATGATGTCTTCTTCCTCTTGTTCAATGGTTCCATCTTCCCTTCCTTCTTTAATCATCAGTTCGATTTCCTCTTCAGTAACGATGTCATCGTTTCTGTTTTCGATTCTCATTACCCATAATAAGAAACTACTTGATTTAGCAAGAATGAAACTGACAGGTTTGCATATGGTTGAAAGAACTACCATACTTTTTGCCACTTTAAGGGAAACTCTTTCCGGGTCATTTAAAGCAATAACCTTAGGAACAATTTCTCCAACGACTAATGTCAGGTAGGTAGTCACGATAACGACCACAGCTACGCTTATAGGTTCGCTGTATGGTAAAAATGATATGTACTTGGAAAGTGGTTCAGCTAATGTTACTCCACCGAATGCCCCTGTCAATACTCCAATAAGGGAAATTCCAATTTGAACAGTGGATAAAAATTCGTTTGGATCTTCTAGTAAATCCATGACAATTTGAGCTTTTTTATTGCCTTCCTCTAAGTATTTTTGCATTTTTGCTTTTCTAACGGATACGACGGCAAGTTCTGCCATTGATAAGTATCCTGTAAATATTATTAAAATTAAAATTATAATTATTTCGAATATCGTTCCAATCATTTTTAACAGACCATTAAAACTATTATAAATCACTTGCTTTCATAAAACCTGTGTTTTTATATATCTTGTCTTGCATTTCTTGGACTGCAAGTGATGCTTCCTCACGTGTTTCAACTTTTTGAAAAATCCTTCTAGATTTGACTTTTAAGGTTTTTCCGCATACACATTTGCGTGTTGCAACACCTTCCTTTGCATATAATGCACGACCGCAGTCACATCGAAATATAAGATACATGATAATTTTTCCATTAAAATTAATAGTAATAATAATATTATTAATATATTATTTAAAATTTTACCTTATTATCCTCCAAATATCTTCATGAACAGAGGTATGAAAACTTTTGAAGGCAATATTACTAGGGTTGCAATGCTTACTCCAAGGTTAGTTCCGATAACAACCAATAATATTCTAAATATATTGTTGTGCCATAAGTCTTTAAAGCTTTCAATTTTGGTTAAATTTTTGATATCGCTTTGTCTGACTTTTCTGAATTTGGCTTCGGTCAAACCTGAAAACCATCCTGCCGCAAGTAACGGATGAATAATTGTTAATGGAGCCACAACTCCCCCAACTATTGCTGAGATGAGTTTTGATCCTGAAAGAATGGATCCGATGAAACCCATTATCATACTGATGACAATGAACTCATAAATGTTCCATGTTATGTTTATCCCGCTAAAATAAGCCAGAAAAAATATCACCACAAACAGTATAGGAATCATTGCAAGGAATATTTTGGCCCAAGGAATCCCTTTTTTATCATCGACAATTTCCAGTTCCCTTAAGTTAGGCAATGTTTCGGGATTGTCGAGATATCTTTCTATTCCAGGTTTATGTCCTGCCCCAACGACTGCGATAACATGGTCTTGGGGGAGGTTCATGATTTTTCCTGCAAGATATGCGTCCCTTTCATGAACAAGAACTTCGTGAACGCTAGGAGCCTCGTCCTTAAACATTTCCATTAGTTCATCTAGGTTATCAGGATTTTTCAAGTCTTCAACATCAATATCCTCTTCATCATCGCCGATTCCTATGACTGATGCTAAAAGGCCATATGCGAATTTCATTTTTTCCATGAATCCCATTTTGTTTAAAGCTCTTTGTAATGTGATATTGATTTCTCTATCAATCAATGCAATAGGAATTCCCAGGTCTTCGCTTGCTTCGATAGCACCGATCATTTCTGAACCTGGTGCAACATCAAGGTCCGCTCCTATTTTTGATTGAAAATATCCCAGGAGTGTGCTTGTGAAGAATAATCCTACCTTGTTCTCTTTGATTATTCTTGTGACGGATATTTCTTCATCCTCTTCAATTCCCATCATTTGCTTTTTTAACTTGATGTATCTTCCTCTATCAAGTTCAATAGCAACTACTTCTGGGTGTTGCTCATAAATTGCATCTTTAACTTCATTAACACTTTCTTCAGATACATGAGCAGTACCGATTATAGTTAAACATTCTCTTTTCATTAACTAAACACTTCTTTATTTTATTAATTATCTAATATTATGAAATTTGAATATATAAATTTAATTCATTATTCTTATATATTATATCCTCATTGATATTTTTTGGATATGCATAATGTCATTTCTAAAGAAACCTATATTAAATAATTATATAATATTATTATTATGAAAATAGTCACAACCCCTATGTGTGAAGAGATTGTAAAACTGGCTGGGATTAAGGATTATAATGTCAATAAATTTCCAGAGGAGAAAGATGGAGATTTGGCAATATTGCTTTCTGAAAGTAAAATAAATATGAATTCCTTGGCAATTAAGATTAACACTGCTTCCCAGATTTTTGAAAGCATCAAGGAAATTTCCAAATTATCCGATAATGAATTGGATGATGAGGAAATAGTCTGTTTTTTTAAAGATTATGAACTTTGTAGGAAATACCTGAATTTTGATGGTGAAAGGGATATCAATGTTAAAGTTTATTCCGAATTTTTAAAGGATTTGGTATCTGATGTAGGGTTCAGAATTGTTTCAGATAATTTTGATTATGTGATATATCCGGATTATCTAAAAGATCAGGTTGTTGAGAAAGAAAATCTGGTTGAAATGCCTTCACACAATAGCATTTCCAAAAATCCCTTTGAAAAGGCAGAATTGCGATATGGCATTTTAGAAAATTTAATATAATATATGAATTATAATTATTAATATTATATAATTGCATTTTTGAGAGTTGTTAAGATGTATGAAACATTAATATTTACTGGTGGAGTTCACAAAAGTGAAGAAATAAGGGAATTGATTGAAGATTTAGGGGGATTCATTCTTCAAGATAGCATTCAACAAATGGAATTGGTTCTGAACATGGCTGTTCCTTTGGAGGATGTTGGTAAGATTGAAGAGAAATCCAAGGAATTGCTGGCAAAATTATCAGTTGCTCCTATGGCCGGTTCCGAAATAGCCATCATTTCACCAACCCTTGCAAGACATCACTTACCTCATGCAGCATGTGACATTTCAGAATACCTGCGTGAGTTCGGTGCTAAAGACAATATGATAGGTCTTGCTCGTGGAGATGGTAAAGGAACTTCAGGAATCACTGAAGATGAAAAGTCATTGATTGAAGAGCATGACATAGCTATATTTGCATTGGGCAGTTTTGAAAATTGTATTAAAGAGAAATCTTTCCTTTATGATGATATTAACATTCCGGTTATTGTAACTGGTGCACCAGACATTGATGTTAAGGAACTTCCAGGTGCGGATGCATATGTTGGTGGACTTGGAAGAATACCAAGGAGACTCAGAAGAGGTCCTGACATACGTGCACTTGATAAGTTGGTTGAGACTATTGAGCAAATCTTAAATGACAAAAAACGTGAAATGACTCTTGATGCACCTTTAGTTCCATCTATTGTTGTTAAAAATGCAATTGAAAATCAAGTACATGAGATTGAACATGTAATATCTCCAACTCCAGTAACTTCTCAATTAGATGGTGTTCGTGTAAAACTAAATTATGATGCCTATGCTGATGTAATTGGCGATGTAGTTATCGACGGCAAAAAATTATCCGAACTTGCAGAAATTAAAAAATCAAAAATGTATGATTATATATTAGTGAAAATAAATACTGAGAGTTCTCTTGTTGAGGATTCTAACTAATTTTCTTTTTTTTTAAATTATTCTCTTCATTCCGAAGAAGTTAATTGCATCAACCAAATCGTTGAAGTCTTCCAATTCTCTTTCGATGACGTTCTCATCAGTCATGTCTATGCTTAACTCGCCATCCACGCTCAATGTGTCAGGGCCACGGCCAACGATTCTGTCAACTCCGTCCGCACATAGGATTCTTTCTGCATCAAGCTGGTGGACAAATGATCTTCCAGGCAATATGACTGCATCCTTAATCTCGCTTAAATCAAGTTTTTCCAAGTCTTCCTTTGTAATCAGACATGCAATTTCCTTTTCAACTGCAACTACATTGACATTGTTTTCCTCATCTATCTTGTCGAATATTTTTGAAATGAATGGTGCGGCTATTTTTGAGGTGATTATTGTCGCTTCACCGGTAATAGGTTTTATGAACTGAAGGAATATTTCGTTTTCATCCTTTGCAATTGCAAATGGTCCTCCTGTTTCAGGGTCGCATAGAGGTGTCCCGCTGACCCTAAATTTATATTCTGAGTTGATTTGTTTTACAAGTTCCGCAAAGTCTTCAACCGGTTGGGATTCGATTCCCTTGATGATTGGCTCGTTGCCTAAAATCAGCCCTTCGTTGAATGTGTTTGCAAACCTCATAAGAAGCATTCCTTTTGCACCCCATTCTTCCAGAGAGTTGCAGGTTTGCCTTAAGACGGCCCCGTCATTAACGCCGGGTATGATCACTGCGGCGCCTGTAAGGTCAATGTTTTCACAGAATATTTTGCATGCATTAAGTGCCTCTTCGGGATGTTTGTCCTTGACCCATTCCTTTCTGAGTTGGGGGTCTGATGAAAAAATGGTGAATGACACTTCTTTAACGCCATTGTCAATCAATCTTGCAGCAGTTTGTGAATCGGTTATTCCCTTTCCGCAGGTATATCCTAATACGGATGAAATTGAAAATTGGTTTAAGTTGGCGGTTAAGGTTTCAAGGTAGGGATAGCAACTTATATCTCCTCCTCCGCTGATGTATGCGCTCACTTCGCCTGGAGACATGTTCATCATTAAGGCGGTCTGAACTTCGTTCATCACTTCAAATGGTGCCTTAAATTCACTTTGGGTTTCTGAAACTCCCTTACTACATCGGTCACATCCAATCTTATTGGGTAAACAGTGTGCACAGCCAAAACTTTTAATTTCTTTTACCTTTCTGAAGTAACAGTATTTACAAAAACCGTTACAATCTTTGCCAGGTATTCCTCCAACATCTGCTACAAGTTGCATAATAATTAATATTTTATTTCTATTTTTGTAGATGAAGAGTCTAGAAGACTCAA
>R25__coassemble_1753_pt1 | contig 10461 bp, 14 predicted proteins | sample R25__metabat2_low_PE_004 | metagenome-assembled genome bin R25
AAAAATAGAAAAAATTAGAAAGAAAATTCAATCAACTAACTTTTTGACAGAGCCAGGATAATGGTTTAAAAAAAAGAAAAAGGTAATGGCAAACATTAGCCATTAATAATATTTTTGGATACCTTTAACGTATCTGAGTGTGAACAATACTTGAATAAGGCTTCCAATGAAGTTTGCAATCACTATTCCCCAGTAAACTCCATTTTCTCCCATCCAAAGCAATGCCCATATACAAATCAATGTTAAGATGATTTGCTTGAAGAATGTGAAACCTAGACTCAAGTCTCCTCTTCCGAAACTCTGCAATATGCACCCTGAGATGATACTCCAGCTTGCAAACACTACATAAGGACACAATAGAATAGTAACACGGGCAATCTCATCGTTCAATCCTGCTCCACCGAAAAGCATTGCAAGATATGGTGACAATACTGCTAATATAATTGCCATTGCAATACATCCGACAAAACCGATTTTATGAATATAGTTGAAAGATTCAAGGATTTCATCAGTTTTTCTTGCACCGAAAAGAGCTCCGAACACACTGATTCCACCAGTCCCGAATCCCACAGGCAGCATGATACCTATACTGATAAGTCTCCATACTGTGGTATAGACAGCCACGGAATCGGTTGTTGCAACCATCACAAGAATGACATTCACAACCATTGAGAACAATGACATGATGATTTGCTCAGCGCTTGCAGGAACTCCAACGGAAATGATGTCCTTATAGATTGCCATGTCCCTTGAATAGCTTTTGACATCAATGTAATTGTCCTTTTTGATGTATGACCAGTAAAGATACATCAAAAGACCGATGAAATTTGCAAGAACAGTTGCTATTGCTGCTCCTGAAACCCCCATGTTCAGATTGTAAATGAATATAGGGTCCAAGATGATGTTCAGCGCAGCTGCAACCCCAATTGGCAAGGTTGCCTTGACACCCTTGTTTTCGGACCTGAATATTCCGCAATATATGTTTTGAATGATTATTGTGAATCCTCCGGAAATAATCCAGACACCATACTCATGGGCAAGACCCAAAACGTTTGATCCCCCGATTGCAATCAATAGCGGGTCCAAGAACAATATTATCAGTCCAGGAATCAATATACTTACGATAATACTTAATACAACACCGTGTGTTGCGCTGTTTCCAGCATTTTTCATATCTCCCCTTCCGATGAAACGTGCAATGGAAGAGTTCACACCCGCTGACAGTCCTATTCCAAGACCTATGATGATAATGAACAATGGTGTTACGATACCTATTGCTGCCAGAGCATCTGAACCAAGTCCAGACACCCACATTGCATCGGCAAGGTTGTTAATCATTGTTAAAAATAAAGACAATATCATTGGTATGCTTAAACCGATGATACTCTTTTTAGGATTTGTAATCAATTGCTCAACTTTCATAGAGCACCCTCTCTAGAATTAATAATAATACCTCCAAATAATAAAAAAATAGTATGTAAAGTGCTACAAAAGAGTGTTAATTCTTTGTGAGTCATTTAATACCGAAACGACTGTATTCTTATAAAGAATTTTCTTGTATAAAATAAGCCATAATAAATTAATTGAAACAAGGTATATAAATGTTTCTAATTTAAAAAATAAGAAATATTAAAAGAAAAAGGTTAAAAAATGTATAAAATAATTTACAACCTTCTTAAATTATTCTAAAAACTCTGAAATGTCAGTATCCTTTAAGATTTTCTTTCTTAAAATCTTATCGATTCCTGTTCCATATTGGGCCGCCTTTTTGGGCCTGTATGCTATCTCATAGTCAAGACCCTCTTCAAAGGCCAATTTTCTCAATATGCTTTTTCTCATATCATCATGCATTGACACAATCTTTTTGTTATCTTGAATGTTCAAGACCAATTCAACAAGACTCTTGTCTAAAAACGGCAATCTTAACTCAACTCCATTGAGCATTGAGCATGCATCATCCCTTTCAAGATTGACGTTATACATGTTTGACATGTCCTGCCTTATGTCATAATTCAATGTGTCATTGACAAAACTTTCAAGATACCTTTTGTATCCTCCAAAGAGCTCGTCTGCCCCTTGACCGGATATTGCCACCTTGATTCCATCTTCTGCAACCATCTTTGTTGCAAAATATGTTGTAAGGCCAACACCGACTTTCATAAGGTTATCGTCACCAATTGCATTAACTACACTAGGCAATGCCTCCCTGACCATGTCTTCATCCACTTCACATATGGTCAAGTCGAGATTGAGGAACTTGGCTGCATACTTTGCAGCTTCAATGTCATGTGACCCTTCCTTGCCCACTGCATAAAGTTTTATTTTAAGCCCCACATTTTCAGCTATTTCACCCAAAAGCAATGCAAGATAGGAACTGTCGACACCACCTGAAAATATTACCCCGACCTCATATAATCCTTCAACTCTTTTGGATACACTTAATTTTAATAGCTTGTCTATTTTACTTACGTCACCCTCAAATACTTTTTCATATATCGGCTGTGCTGGAGCTATATCTTCCCAGTTAAATAGAATATGTTCCGGCTTTAAGGTTTCAATTTCAGTAATGCCAACCTCTTTTAATGCATTTTTAGTTGATGCAAATCCTCTTAAATCACCGTTTTGTCCGTAAAATAATGGTTTGACTCCCAATGGATCACGTACAAGAGCAAGGTTTTCACCATCCCATACCGAAAACGCATAATCCCCATCGGCCAATCTGATTGCCATTCTGATGGCATCAACCAAGTCCCCCTTATTATAAAAGTCAATCAGATACATGAGCGCTTCCGCATCGCATTTGATTTCAGCATCAACACCCACTTTGGACAGCAGGTTTCTGATTGTTTTGAAATTATACAGCTCGCCGTTAAATACCAAAACAAGATTATCATTGCTTACCGGTTGAGGCTTGGAAACCCTGTCATTCAAATCATAAATGGAAAGCAGGTTATGTCCAAATGCTATAGGGTATTGTGAACAGTCTTCAAACTCCTCCAAATCAATATCATCATAAACCTTATCGAGATAAATTCCAGATGCGTCAGGACCTCTATTTTTAGAGGATTTCAACATTTTTATTATATCCTCCGCCTTGACGTTTCCCTGTAAACCAACTATTGAACACATAATATCTAAAGCTCCTATTAAATAACTAAATTCCTAATAAATTAAATGATTCGACTCATTTCACATTTAATTTATTGGCCAATAACCTTGAAATGCTATAAATCCTATCCTTGAATTTGTTAATTATCAATGCTCCAACAATTCCAACTATCGCTCCTGCCAAAACATCTCCAGGATAATGCACTCCCACATACATTCTTGAAAATATGATGAGAACTGCAAAAATCACCAATGCAATATCAATTACCAGATGATTCTTTTTGACCAATTCCTTCATGTTAAGTATCAATGAGGTCACAACAGCAAAAGTTGATGTTGCATGCCCTGACGGGAATGAATTCAGGTCATCTTCTGTGATTAACAGATGGACATTGTCCAAGGACATGAACGGCCTTGGCTCATGAACGACATGCTTTAAAACGAATGCGATTGCAGCTGAAAACAACAATGCACCCAGTGTAATGATTGCCACCTTTTTAAGGGTGTCCCTTTTGGTTATCCTTGCATATAGAATGACAGCCACCAATATCAAGACAAGAAACTTGAAACCTCCAAAATGAGTGAATATTGGCATTATGCCGTCAAAAATTGGACTTTGAAGACCATGATTAAAAAAATTAAATAAATCCACATTAATATTATAAAAAATCATAAAAATACAACCTAAATGATTATTTCATTCCTCTTTTCAATATTATATATTAGATTGGCCATTAATCTAAAAATACTTTACCCTCATATTATTCTTTCAAGAAGGGTTAAGATTTTGTCTTTATAATTGTTCACTACCAATGCCCCTACAATTCCAATTAGCGCACCGCATAAAACATCAAATGGATAATGCACTCCAACATAGACCCTTGAAAATACAATGACGACTGCAAATATCAACAATAATATTTCAATAAGCACTTTATGCTTTTTAACCAAATCATCCATGTTTAAAAGGAATATGCTCACTACAGCCAATGTTGATGTGGCATGACCTGACGGGAATGAACAAGGATCAGACTCCGGAATGAGAAGCCTTACATTTTCCAAACTCATGAAAGGCCTTGGCTCCTGAACTATTTGTTTCAAAAGAAGAGCTATCAAATCTGAAAACAGCAATGCAACCAATGCAATGGCCGCCACTTTTTTAAGAGCATCTCTATTTGTCACTTTCGCATACAATAAGACCACCAATACAATCAATAACAACCAGATGAAACCTCCAAAATGAGTTATCATTGGCATTATCCCATCAAATACAGGATTTTGCATATGCTGATTGATGTAAATAAACAAACCCATATTTATATCCATGAAATCACCTTAAAAGAACGGCACAATGGAATAAACCGCTATCAAAATAACCACTGTTAAAATCACAATCGCTCCAAGAGGCACCTTTTTCCAGGCAAGACCTGCCGCAACAATTGCACCAATCAAACCTATATACCATAACTGATTATCGACTGTCAACACACCTGGACATATTAATGCCGCAAGAGCGGTGTACGGTATCAAATTTAGGAATTTCTCAGCCTTTGGAGGGAAATTCAGCTTATCTATAAACAATGCTGGAATCAATCTTGGAATGAATGTTACAAGCGCACAGCCCAAAATAACCAGATTCACATAATCCATTAAGCATCCTCTCCAAGAATATATTCATCATCCACAATATACATTCCAATTGCAGCACCCAAAAGTGTTGAAACAATTAGTGACCAGTTACCCAAGAATTGTCCTAAAACCACATTTAAAATTGCAGTTATCAACACTAGAAGAGCAATCTGTTTGGATTCCTTGATAGCCGGAACCAAAATAGCCACAAACAATGCATATAATGAGATATTAAAACTGTTTGTTACAATCACAGGCAATAAATCAAGTACAACAACACCAATACCTGCACCTAAAATCCAGCTAAGCCATGCAAATATCGCAATACCCAAATAAATCCATATATTTGAATCTTCACTCAATGAAAACATTGCAAATGATTCATCAACGGTCACATGAGCGGCCAGTATATTTAACGGCAAACTAGATTTCTCTACCTGATTTAAAACACATGTGGACATTACGAAATATCTTAAGTTAACAACAAAATTGGTTAAGATAATTGCCATCGCAGTTGCGCCACTTAAAAGCATTGATGCTGCAATGATTTGTCCTGCACCTGCATAAACTAAAACAGACATTGACACTGTTTGGATGGGAGTCATTCCTGCCTTTATCGCAATAGCAGCATACCCAATTCCCATCGGAACGTATCCGAACGCAATTGGAACACCCTTTTTGCAACCTTCTATAAATTTCTCCTTTCTTGACAAAATAACGACTCCAGAATAATAGTAAAATAATAATTATGTTAAGAATAGTTTATAAAATTAATTAAAAAAATAAGGTAAGTAACTTAACTTAATAAATTACTAATTTGATCAGTTGTTATCAATCCTAAAACTTTCATATCCTCATCGACAACCGGAAGACATGAAATGTCAAATTTACGCATCTTACGAGCGATATCCTCAATAGTCTCATAAGAATGACAATATTTGACGGTTGTTGTCATTATGTCTTTCAAATGATTTGAGTTCATAGCAATTGATTTAGATAGATCCCAACTGGTAACAATACCAATTAACTTATAATCATCAGTAACAACAGGAATGTGAGTTACATGCTTATCCAACATTAATTTAGCAGCATCCTGAACGTCCGCAGCTTCCTTGATTGTTGCAAAGTTTTCCATCATTATGTCTTCAACAATATTATTTGACAGGAATTTTGAAAGGATATGATTCAATTGCCCCTTTTCAAGCAAGAATGCATCATGTCCATAATTTGACTTGATTTCTGAAAATGAAACCTCCAAATCATTAGCATTTAAAGCAGTCACTATTTCAGTGCTTTGTTCTGTTGGATACAGCCAATCGGAATCAACAGAAATGACTTCAATTTTCGCTTCAATATTTTTAAATCCATTAATTAATGAATCGTTAATGCTTAAATCAAATAAGTCAACCGCTTTTGTAATAAATAAATAACTGTTAGCGTCAAAACGTTTTACGAATGTCTCACCTTGGTGCTTTAAGTAACTTTCAACCTGGAAATCAATTGAAAAGTCGTAACTTATTTCATCCTTATCCTGCAAATCCCTTCCAAACTTGATGTCCATTGATTCATCACTTAAATAGGTAATGTGGGCAATCATACGAGCTAAGGACAATCCATTTTCAGGAACCTTACCAGTTTCATAATAATTTCCATTATTCCAATTAGGATCTGAAAATATGGCCTGACGACCTACCTCGTTGAATGCAATTTGTTGTGGTGATGACATTGCAGTTGTTGCAATAGGAACCGCTTTCTTCATCATTTTTGGATATCTTACTATCCAATCAAGAACTTGCATTCCTCCCATTGATCCTCCAATAACGGCAGCCAATTGATTAACTCCAAATGAATCGATTAATTTCTTTTGAACTTTAACCATGTCACCGATGGTAATTACAGGAAAATCCAGACCATATTCTTTGCCTGTTTTTGGATTGATTGAACTAGGACCTGTTGTTCCTTTACATCCTCCCAATACATTAGAACAAATGATAAAGTATTTTTCAGTGTCCAGTGCTTTTCCCGGACCTATAACAATTTCCCACCATCCGGGTTTCTTATCTCCTTCATGCCAACCTGCAGCGTGAGCATCACCTGTTAAAGCATGACAAATGAGAATAGCGTTGGTTTTTTCTTTGTTCAACTCACCGTAGGTTTCATATGCTACAGTGACGTCTTCCAAGACTTCTCTACTATCTAATGTAATTGGTTCAGGGATATCATAGTATTTGGTTTCTACAATACCTACAGATTCTTTATTCATTTACTTTCTCCAGATTTTTAATTTACGCATAGCTCCTTTTGCGGCAGCCTGTTCAGCTTCTTTTTTATTTTTTCCTCTTCCAACACCCATTTCTTTTCCATCAATCAAACATGCCATAATGAATGTCTTATCGTGAGGGACTCCGTATTCTTTCAATACTTCATATGATATTGTAACTTCATTAGCATCCCCATATTCCTTCATTTGTGACTTGTAATCTTCAAAGAACACTCTTTTTTGGTCGATATACTTGAATATGTTATTTGCAATGAAATCTTTTGCATACTCCATTCCCTTGTCAATGAACATTGCCCCTAGGAATGACTCGAATAAATCGGCAGTAATTGACAATACCTCATTCTTAGTCAAGCTTTTTTCTTCATGAGATACTTTAAGATATTCCTGCAAGCCCAACTTGTGTGAGTAGTATATCAATGCATTTTGACAGACAAAATTTGACCTGATTTTTGTCAATTGCCCCTCTTCATATTCAGGATATTTGTTAAATAAATATTCCGATACTATTAAACTTAAAACTGAATCCCCTAAAAATTCCAATCTTTCATAATTGTAATCCAATCCATGATATGTTGAATAGGAAGCATGAGTAAATGCAATTTCATACAAATGCTTATTATCAGTTTCAATATCAAATTTCTCAAATAAATTCATAATTAAAGCCCAGATGTATTTTTTGTTACATTATTTAATTATGAAATTCTAATTATATATAAGTAAGTATTAATTATAACTATTGTTATATAAATACTTTTCAGATGCTCTCACACTTTCCATTTATATAGACAAAATAAAACTAGAATTAAAAAGGATTTGGTAATATGATATTAAATTGGAAAGAAGAAATGGCAAAAATCGACCCTGACATGAAATTTAGAGCTCAAGGCGGATGGTTAAAAACAGTAGATGAATTAGATAAAAGCGTTAAAAACGGATACTCCCTTGTGGGAGATTTCGTCAATGCGGGAGACTTCGAGGAAGAGTACAGCGAAGGATTATATCTTGACTGCAACAAGGAAGGAACCGCTAAAAAAGCACAACTAGACTACCGCCTATTCAGATTCAGAGACGGAAAAGTCAGATTGCTTGATATGGTAATCAACGGAAAACAAGGATGGGCTGTTGACTTATGGGACGCTGTAGAAGGAGAATTATAGCTACCCAAAGCGTTCTTCAGGAGTCACCAATCTTGAAGACCAACTAATCGGGAGATTCACCCTATGATCCAAGAATTTAGGTTCCTGCAACAGAATAATCCTATGATCCCAATTTTGAGGGAACTCTTTTCCTCTCCCTTCAACTATTCCCCTAAAACTAACCTGAAAATCACCAGTACCACCAATATCCATCATTAAATTTTCAGAGGTAATCACATCACCAAAGAATTTTTCCAAGTCCATTGCCTCAAAGACAGGAGCCACATAGCTCACACCCATCAATCCCTTTTCATTTTCACGGATATGAACCCTACTTTGGTCCAGTTCAATGCTTTCCCCATTGCTTTTTGTTATCTTGATTTTATCAGAGAATTCTAAATCCAACATGATTCACCTAATCTATATGGCAGAACTCACAGCATGCGCATGATGGTTCGAAATATGAATCGTCAGGTTCCACAATTGCCTTTTGGGCAAATAATGTTATGTTGAACTTAGGATGGTACTCCTTGCTCACCTCTTTTGTCATTGGAGACAATCCCCTGTAGTACACCGGCCTGTAGCCTGTCTGTGAAATGTCAAAGTAGAACTTCTCACCTGTTGCGAACTTGTTGAAGTATTCCTCAAGCTGCAATGCCTGCTTTGGAGAGATTGAAAAAGTGAATCCCATAGTGTCATCACTTCTCTGCCTGATTCCTGCATTGGAAATGTCCACAGCCAAAATGTCGTCGTTGCCTCTTACAAAAACAACACAGTTCTCTAAGTTTACATCATTTTCTTGAGCAATATCTTTCAATTCAGTCATGATTTTGCCTCCTAAATTTAGTTATACCTAAAATAATTTATTTGACAATAGTTAATAAAGTTATCTAAAATAAGTAGTATTTAAAATAAGCAGTGATTTTAAAAGTAGTCTAAAAAAAGTGGTTTGAAGAAGATTATGGAAATAATCTTCACAATATTTACCAACTTATACTAATCTTTGTCTAGTAGTTGGTTTTTTATTTTGCCAGCTGTATCTTCTGAGTTTTTTGGATTTACCAAATCCACATGAAGCACAGACTTTTTTACGAATGTGATAAGTGTTTCTACCACATCTTCTGCATCTAATATGGGTCTTTTTATTCTTCTTACCCATTGATGGAGTTCCCTTTGACATTGATACACCTCCCTAAGCTATCGTAAAAATGTAATCTCGAAAAGTATTGAATAATACTTATGGTGAAATATAAACAATATTGTCTCCTCTAATGAGCACAACACCGAGTCTTCTGGTTACTTCTCCGTCTTGTAACTCTTCTGCATCATTAAGAACTAAATTCATGTGTAAATCAAAGCTCTTAAGTATACCTCTAAATTCACGATCTCCTTTAAGTTTTATTAAAACTGGAGAATCCACAGATTTTCCTAATGCGTCAAGTGGTCTTTGAACATTTTGTCCGCTCATTATATCACCTTATATTATTACAATTTTTAGTTTTTTTAATATGAATTGAGTTAAACACTCTTTTATTAGACATAATATAATCAAGTTAAGATAAGACAAAACCTAATTAAAACTAATACTATTAAATATAGATAACCTACTATATAAAGGTTACCTTATTTTAGGCCAAAATAGGCAAAAAATAGCAACAATACTAATTATTAACAATCACCGTATATAAATTATTTTTCAGACGCTCTCCCACATTATCTAAAATACATTAAATACAAATCTAACCACACTCAACCATCACAGGCAACCACCATGAATTTCAACCGCACAAAATATATTGACTTGATAATGTACATTCTCTCCCAATGCTCATATAAACCAAATTTCGGAAAGACTGTCCTTTGCAGCATATTATACTTCATAGACTTTGGATATTACGAACTTTACGGAGAGCTTCTGACAAACGAGACATACATCAAGTCAAAAAAAGGAATAAAACCCAAACATTTCTTTGAGGTAAGCCAGGACCTCATCTCCAAAAAACAGCTGTTTTTAAGAAAGGAAGACTATTACTCAAGAAGAATACACAGATACTTCCCAACAATAATCCCTACCCCAAAATTCAGCCAACAGGAGATGGAAATCATAAAGTTGGCAATAAATAGCCTAAGCAACAACAATGCAAGCACAATAACAAAATACGCTGTACATGACCCTCCAATGATTGTTGCAAACTTTGGAGATGCAATTGATTTCAGGTATGTTTTTTCAAGAAACAACAGGTACTCCCTGTTAGGCTCTGTCAAAAAGTTAGTTGATTGAATTTTCTTTCTAATTTTTTCTATTTT
>R25__coassemble_1774_pt1 | contig 10383 bp, 14 predicted proteins | sample R25__metabat2_low_PE_004 | metagenome-assembled genome bin R25
CAATTCATCTCCCGGCTTAAAGAAGCCGGAGAATTCTTGCACAATAATGTTAAATTAAGTTTAAAGCGAATGTTTTGGATAAAAATCAAAACAATATTAATATATAATGATTCAAATAAAACAATTATTATACTAATTGAAAGGAGGCAAAATCTTGTTTAATAAAAAATATTTTGTGTTGATTTTAATAATTTTATCTTTATTTTGCTTAATTGCATCAGTCAGTGCTAAAAATACTGATTTAGACGATAATTCAATTAAAATCATTGCAAACGAATCCAGTTTACAATCTTCACATCCCCTAGAGAAGGACACCAATCAAGTTGACAATGCTGCAGCTGCCAATCAGAATGCTGATGATAATTCCAAAAATTCCGGTGCAGTCATTAAAAAAGCCCCTAAAGTGTGGATAAATAAGATGGTTGAAAAATCTGACAAGAAATTAGTTATAAAACTTAAATCAGACCAGAAAGGAAAAATCTATTATTCCACAAACGGTAAAAAACCAACTGTTAACAGCAAAAAATACACAAGTCCCATTACTTTAACTTCAAACAAAGTTTTAAAGTTTTTTGCTGTTTCAAAAGATGGAAGCAAATCAAAAGTCCATACCTATAAAAGAATTTTAGGTAAAACCTCAAAAGGCTATGTTGAAAAGCTCTATTTCGGCAATCTGTCTTCAACAAAAACCATTGCACTGATTGTTGGAGTTCATGTTCAGGAAAGTGGAATGCACCAGGCAATACATAAAGGCCTGGTTAAGAAAAACAAAGACCTGAATAGAAAATTCGTGCTGTATCACATTCATGTACTCAAGGACGTAGGCAGTTATTCAAAAAGCAGAATGAACGGACAAATATTGGGAAACAAATGTATAATAAAGGACATAGCTAAGGAAAAACCTGAAATAACTACAGATATTCATGAAACAAGCTATAAGATTAGTGGATACAAATATCCTAGATTCATCCATATGATTTCCAATAAGCACATAAAAAGTGTCAAAATAAGTAAAAAGGACCATAAGAAATCTTCCCTTTACTTAAAAAGACTGCTAAAATTGGCACCTCATATCCATAGATATGATCCCCAATTAGGTTCAAGTCCGGCATATATCACAGTGCCTATTGCCAACAAGGGTATGGTTTCATACATATATGAAACAGAGTCTAACTACTCTCAAAAGACTAAACAGAGTTATGCAGACAAATACATTAAAGCTTTGGATAAAGTCTCTTTATCCATTTAATTTATTTCAATGCGAATCATAAATTTTTATGATTCCTTCTTATTTTTAATAATTTTTTTCCTGATAGCAGTTTCATGAACTGTCCTTGACTTGAAATTTTTAATTCTAAATAAAAAAAAGATGAAACTGGTGTTGAAAAACACCATTTCACGAGTTATCTTTTGATTTTAATAGTGCTTTTAGCACTCATCTTGTAGTTGGCACTTCCTGATGAAATGACAACCTTATGTTTTCCAACCTTTAATTTTTTGGTGTTGATTTTAGCCACACCTTTTGAATTTGTTTTGACCTTGTATGTTTTCTTGTCGATTTTAATCTTGACATATGTTTTTTTAACAGGACTTTTTGTTATCTTGTTTTTGACGTTAACCTTAAAGTAGTTGGATTTTTTGTATTTTGATGTTACTTTAGGAGCCTTGATGATGGTAGGGGCCTTTTTAACAGTGATATCTTTAATTAAAATGGCTTGTAAAGTATCGTCAGCTATATGTATGACTGCAACATGATTTCCAACATCCAAAAGGGATGTGTCGAAAGTCTTGGCGATACGGGTGACTGACTTTTTGGAATGAATTTTATTCTTCCATAATACGAAATCAAGAGTCATTCCACTAACATATTTATTTGTGAACTTGTCCTTTACCTTGGCTGTGATTTTTTCACCACAATAATATGATGTTTTTGTCAATTCTATAGCAAAATAACCATAAACATCATTAGAGGTTGCTGCCTTGTTATTTGTGAACTTATTGTTGGTTAAAACAACTTTAGGATCAGCCACAAATATTGCACCTGCAATTTTACCGGTATTGTCTTTAAATACGCAATTGTCAATTTTACCGCTTGTATGTGAATAGATTGCTCCACCGTAATATGCGCTGTTTCCTGTAAACTCACATGATACAACATTCACTTTATCGCCGACAACAAGCACTCCGCAATCACCAGAATTCCCATTCACTTTATTGTTTCTGAAAACGGAATTTTTAATGACAGGAGTAAAGTACTTGTTTGAATCGACAAATATTATCTCATATGTTGAGACGGTGTTTATGAAATTACAATTGTCGATATTGCAACTGCCTATAATCAAATCACCGGTGTTATCTGTAAAGTTACAGTTGGACAAATCAGCATTATTTGCAAATAATCTCATCAATGCAGCAGAAATTTTATTGTTCTTGAAATTTGAGTTTCTTAAGACGAATTTTTTACAGTCACTTACATATATCCCTGTGCTAGAGGAGATAGTGTTTTTCAAAAGGGTGATATTGTCAATCACAACATTTGAATCTCCTCCAATGCTCAATATGGCATCCTTGTTATTGTTAAATTCAACATTGGTCAGGACTAGCTTGCTGCAGTATGAGTCAATAACTGCTTTTTTAACGTTATTGTTCTCAAATTTGGAATTTGTCACCAAACATCCATCAACCCATGGAGTACCTATAACGTTCTCACCCGAATTGTTTATAAATTCACAATTTTCAACAGTTACATTATTATAATCAACAAAAATAACCCCTGAATTTGCATTTATAAATTTAATGTTCTTGAACACTACATTTGAGGCTGAAAAAAGAACTTTATTTGCTTTTTTACCATCAATCACGGTTTTTCCCTGTCCATCAATACACAGTGAACCAACCTCTACTGTTTTACCACTGAAGACATACTTGCCTTCCAATTCCAACTTTTCTGATCCGTTATTAATAGCTGTAGTAATATCAGTTTGCAAGTCATCAAAGGTTTTGTCATTTGCAAGGATTTCAGGATTGTCATCTGTGGTCAACACAGTTGAGTTATCCTCCGCCGATACAAGACCTATTGATAAAAGCAAAACCACACCTATAAAAATGATTTTGAACTTCATGATTAAAAGTCTATAAAAAGAGGTATAAATAATGTAGTTATCATTTAAAACTCAATAAAATCTTTTGTGACCAGTTTTGAGTTTGTATTTTTGCATAAGTGTAAAAATAAATTATCTAAAAATTAAAAAATCTCCAAAATTACACTCGATTGATTGATAGCATGTCAAGTTTAGCAAAAAACAGCCAATGTAAACCAATATTAACAGGATTAAATAAATATAAGCATAGGTGAAATTTTGTCTTGGAAATTTGAAAATTACGAACGTAACATATTATACATCTTAACATTCATTGATATTCTGCTGATTGTATATGCACTCTTCTTTAATACAACAGAGAATATAATAAATATAATTGTGCTGATTGATGTGATTTTATGTGTATTGTTGTTAACTGATTTTTTCATAACTTTTCGCCAAAGTGAGAATAAATTAGAATTTTTAGGAGAAAATTTGATTTACATTATAGCATGCATTCCATTTGAGCTGGTTCTACCGTTGGATTTCATTTCTTTAAGGATAATCTTGATTCTTAAGCTATTGAGATCACCAATTATTGAAAAATACTTTGATAATTTCTTCAGATTCCTGGAAAACACTCGACTGGAACGCATAATGTCTTTAATTATTGTTGTAATTTTCATATTCACATTTGCACTCTATTTCATTGATCCGACATTTTCCCTATTTGACAGCTTGTGGTTTGTGATGGTTACATTGACCACCGTCGGATATGGAGACATAACCCCTCAAAACCCTCTTGCAAAGGCGCTCTCACTGCTTTTAATCATTGCAGGAATATTTGTCTTTTCAACATTGACTGGTGCAATTTCATCATATTATACAGATAAAGTTTTAAACATCGATTCAGATGTTGAAGACGGTATAGATAGGCTGTCTGACAAGGTTGACAATCTTGAAAATGAACTGGTTGATATCAAAAAGGAACTGAAAGCATCCCAAAATCAAAATAAAGAGTTAAGTGAAAAATTAGATGAATTGCTTAAAAAATGAATCCACTTTATAAAAAAAGTAGGATCAGAAGTTAATTACTCCATTTCCTTTGAAGTTCTTTCGCTAAATACGGTTTTTTCTGCACATTTCATATTGGCTGACATCACTTATGCCCATTTAAAAGAATCTTAGGCACATGTCATTACTTTTTACATAATTGTCACAATCTTCATGTATATTAGCATATTCATCTTAAATAGATTAAAATTGAAAACTTAAATTAAGTTTTCACCAAGGTCTCTTGCTTTTTGCAATTGTTCTTCCTTATCATTAATAGCTCCAGGAACATTATTGTCATCCAAATTAATAATGTCACCGGTTTTGAATCCTAAAACTTCAAAAGCTGCCATTTGAGTGTTCAAAGAACCTTCGAATGCTTCTAAAGGAGCGGCACCATGGGTTGCAATTATTGAAACTTTTTTATTTGAGAACAATTCGCTGCATTTAGGGTTCATGAAATAAGAATATAATCTGTCGATTACGAGTTTTGCCTGAGCGTTCACGTCACAGAAATATATTGGGCTTGCTAAGATGATTCCGTCAGCTTCCTCAATCTTTTGATAGATATCTTGCATATCATCATTTAATGCACATTCAGAATCATGCTCTTTACAATAGTTGTCTCCTTGACATGGAGTGATAGTTAATTTGTTAACATCCACAATCTCGGTTTCAGCCCCTTTTTCAGAAGCGGCATCCAAAGCAGCCTCCAAAGCAATTTTCACATTACTTAATTCTCTTGGACTTGTATTAATTCCTAAAACTTTCATAATAATATCTCCAAAAATACAATAATATTTATTTCAGCTTTAAATATTAATATTTTATCCCTATATAATATTTGAATTAATGTGGAAAGCTATTTTTTTCTTTTGCGTGGAGCTGGAAGTTCATCATGCATTGATTCAATCAGTTCTTTTAGAAACTCCCTGTTTTCTATATCCTCAATGAGTATCATTTCCTTTGCACCTACATAGGGCAATTCCATTTTTGCATCAGGAATCATTGCCATTGCAGATTTCACAGGCTTAACAAGAAAACGGTCATCGTAAATGCCGCCTATAATTTTTCCACGATAATATATGATGTATTCGCCCATCATCGCCCTATAGGTTATATCATCCAAATCTGATAGCTGCTCCAAGACATATTCCAAATATTCTTTATTTGATCCCATAATATCTCTTCCCGAATATTTCAATATTAATATGATTTCTGCAAGTCAGAAAGTTCAAAAATATAAGAAAATGATTGCTTAGGCAAATCCAAGCAACATAATAATGAAAATAAATTCATCAGTTAATATATGTGTAAGGTATGAAATCCAAATGTTTTTGGTTTTGATATATCCATAAAACTCAAAAATTGATCCGAATCCCTGTATAAAAAGTGCAAATATTAACATGATAGGATTATACGCATGAAGGAATGCAAACATCACCATCACTAGTGCAACAGATATGATTACAGACAATTTACGGTTATTTGAGAACTTGTAAATCACTCTCAAGAAAAACATGAATGGAATGAATTTTATGAATTCCTCTCCCATCAATGAGAATATAGAAGTGATTAATTTCATGGCGTCCATGGAATTAAAATCAACAGTACCAGGGCTGACTACTCCAAAATAACCCAAAATCTCTCCCATGATTATGGCATATATCATATATCCAACAAAAAGAGCCACCGCAAGAAGAATATCTTTACGGGAGGGCATTCTAAATATTGCCCTATAATCCCATTTCAAAAAATATAAAACCGGAACAATAAACACTATACAGCACAGTATTGAGATATGTAGGCGGCTAGATATAGACAGCAACATTCCAAGGATAAATGTAAAGAATAAGACAATCCATCCCCATTTTGGAATGTACGGATTCTTGTTGTAGAACGGAAAATCATATCCATCATCTTCAAATTTAAATCTATCTATTTCTGACATGAGATTAATTTTGTTTTTAAGCTATTTAAATTTGTTTAAATGATGTAATGACTAAATAAGCGTCATTTTATCCACGTAATGTATTTCATACTAATATTAATAGAAATATTGAAGTTTAATGATTGAGAATAATTAAATTATCTGTACTGTTTTAAAAAAAAGTAGTTTTAGAATTTACAAAGCATTTCATATAATTGTATCCATTGAATTTATACACTCTCTTTTCTCGTCTTCACTCATTTTTGAAATGAGTTCATCAAAGGCACGGTTACTCACTTCAACATGCTTTTTAATGTATGATTTTCCAAGTTCTGTTATGGATATCATATTCGCTCTCTTGTCGTTGGGATTTACAAACACTTCAACATATTTTACACTTTAGAATTCCTTGATTATAAGGGACACATTCTGTTTGGAAATGTTCAACTGAGATGCTATTTCAGATACCTGTGCAGAATCGACCTCCAGAAGATATACCAACACTTCTATTTGAACTCTACCATATTCTCCTTTAAAAGAAGACCAAAATGTTGAGGTGATCTTATTGTTGAATAATCTTCCCATCTTGAAAGCCAGTTCTGCATCAGTCATGTAAATTCACCTATTTAATTCATATTAATTATCTTTTACCATGTTATTGAACCCAGTTCCCTGAATTGGGCAACTGTAGGTACGTGTGAATTCATATCACCATCCATATTGATAATCTGACCGGTTATATATGCACTTTCATCTGATCCGAAGAACACACAGGTATGACCTATGTCTTCTGGGCATCCATAACGGTTCACTTCAATGTTGCTGAGGAATATGTCCTTTAATTCCTGTGCTACAAATTCTTCATTCTGCGGTGTTACAATAAGACCTGGTCGTATACAGTTGCAGCGTATATTGTCCTTACCGTATTGAAGTGCTACACAGGAGGTCAACATGTCAATTCCTGCTTTTGCACATGCATATGCAGTTGCACCTAAATCCCCTCCGGTTGATGCCATTGACCCGATATTTACTATTGAACCGCCTCCATTCTCTTGCATATATGGAATGACTGTCTTTATGGCATAAAACGTTCCCCTAAGGTCACTGGTAAACATGTCACAATTGCTATTTTGTTTTCTAAACGTTTCATTTTAACCACCAATTTAGTCATAATTTTATGACTATTATTTATAACTATCTTGAAGGGGCAATACAGAACATTCGTTGGCATGACCTGTCAGAATATGGCAAGAATAATTTAAAAGAATTTTATAAAAAAATTGAAAATAAAAAATAGATTAAAAGGTTTTTAGATCAACACATTGATTGCATCTATCAACAGATAGATTGATCCTATAATCACCAATACTGCAAATATCTTTGGAAGATATCTTGTTTTTGAAATGAGCCTTTCAAGATTGATTTTTGATATCAAAAAGCTTAAGATGAGCAATGTAGCTGCAAAACCTATGCAGTAAATAATAATGTTTAAGACTGCATAATTGGCATCAGCTGAACTTACAAGCAAGGTTATAAGTGAAATCAGATAACCACTGTAGCATGGTGCCCATGAAACAGATGTCAAAACTCCCATAAGATATGAAGAAAGCAAAGTATCATTATCATTTATTCCAGGTAAGCTTTTAAATCCAATTGAATAGTCAAAAAACATCAAAATACCAATAATCAACAGTATAATTGCCGAAATCAACCTGATTACTGGAATGTATTGGTATATAATGGATGTGAAAAAGCCTGTCAGAAATATTATCAGGATAAATATTGACATGAGCCCTGCAATGAATGAAAGAAGATTCAACTTGGATTTGGACTTTAGGCTGACGCTTACGAAAATCGGCAGTATTGGCAGTATGCATGGAGATAATATTGAAATTACTCCAGTAGTAAAAGAGATTAAAGGAAGAATTTCCATTTAAATCTCCTTGAGTTCATTCACGAACTCCTCGCTTGAAACATATCCATCGATTCTTCCGATTTCCTGTCCATTGGAATCTAAGAATATGCTGGTTGGAGTGCCCACTACACGATGGTCTGCCGCAAGAGAGTATTCCTCATTAACGTCAACAATGACCACTGTATAATTCTCGTTCAAAATCTTTTGAACTTCACTGTCGCTTAGTACATCCTTCTTAAGCAGGTCGCAGTAATAACAGCTTTCCTGGTCAAAAATCAAAAGGACAGTTTTATTGTTTAGTTTTGCATCATCCAATCCCTGATTTAAATCAGAAGTTGAATTCAACCCTGCAACGACCTGATTGTCAACATCAACACTGCAGACGGATGAAACGGATATGACCGCAATTGCCAACAAACATAATATGACATATTTTTTCATTGTATCACCTTATAAAACTGTTAAACCATTCTCTTTAGCAATTTAAGGATTATTTTTAATATTCATGAACTATGAGTCAATTGGGATGATTATCCTATCTCATGAACATGACACTCATAATCTTGATATAGACATTATACTTCATAGTATTTAAACTGAATGAAAATAAATGGAGTGATATTTTAGGAAAATTTACTTGTGTTAAAAAAAAATAGTGGAGGATCAATCCTCCGAATTATAGATAGCTATTGTTAATATATTTTGAATCATATCGGCCATGCTGATAAATGAGGCAATGCACCATATCCTCTTTCATACCTATAACAGAAATATGTTTTGTAACTGTGGCCAGGTTTATAAACTTTAACATGATACATATGTGTTGAATAAGCATACCTCATGTTACTTTTTTTATAATTTTTATATGCCTCTTTCTTTAATTTTTTAGCCTTTTTAGTAGGGACCTTAAATTTATATCCCTTTCCTGCTTTAAACGTTTTTGCATCAACGGGCTCGGCAAAAACTACACTCAGTGTCATACCAACAATGAATATTGCCAATACTCCTATCAGAATTTTTGTATGTTTATTCATTAAAATAACTCCTTTTAATACGTTATATTCTAGTATATTGATATAAATATTTAAATATTGTTATATTATTGTGAGTATATCCATAATAATTGAGATTAACCTTGCTAATAATTTAGTAAAAAAAGAATATTAATAATTTATTGCATAAAAATCAATAAAAAAAAGGTTGTAAATAATAAACAACCTTTGTTTAAGCTAAATGATTGTATTTCTTCAGGATAAAGAATCCTACCGCAATCAAAACAATAACATATATGTACAAAACAGGATCCGCCAAGTTTCCAATGTATGCCATTGCCTGTGCCTCTTCAGTTGCAAGCACAGTATAATAGTCAGAAATTGAATTTACAATGAAATGTGCAATGATTGGTGGAATGATTGATTTTGTATGGATGTAAAGTGCCAAACAAAACACACCTAAACCAATGGTGAAAATCAACTGGTGAAAAGTTGCTGTAAATCCGTCAAATGCCATATTGAAAAGGTGTCCTGATGAAAATGCTATTGCCAAAAACAGGATGTTGTACCATCTGAACTTCCAATTTTCCTCAAATATAGAGCATCCGTAGTATCTGAAGAACAGCTCTTCCCATATTGCTGTTGTTACTGTACCTATAACCACTGTTGCAACATACTCTGGGTATGGAATGAAATCAAGAGGGCAAACCTGCAAAACTATTGAAAATATTGCCGGAATAAATATGAGCAACAATATTAGCGGGGAGAAATTGAAATTGAATATCTTAAAATCTCCTCTTTTTTGTATCAACGCCAATAATCCGATAATTATTACAATTTTTAGCAGTATGTCAAGGTTTGCAATGTTGAATGCATCGGAAAGTTCGCCTTCACACATGAAAATGAATCCCAATCCCAAAGCCATGATTAAAAATTTTATATAATCTATCGATTTATATTCAGACATGATTATAGATTTATACTATTATCTAAATAAATATTTAGAATTAAATAAAATATTTAATCAATCAGATTGTCATTGCCGTACATCCCACTGACATGATACTGTTCATCGCAGCCGGCCTTTTGGTCGGGGTCAGACTTGTGACAATCATAGGAGCGCCTTTAAGATATATCGTTTTAAGCGAGGCAAAGCCTACAGAAAGAGGTGCGGGACAAGCTATTGTAAATATGCTTTCAAGCGCAGGACAATTGATTGGTGGCGCTTTGATTGGAGGTATAATCGCGTCATTTTCAGGAATATGGGGATATAAAATCAGTTTGCTTTTGGCATCTGTTGTTGCAATCATCGCTTTCATATTCACCCTGAGGTTGAAAAGCCGTGACGAGCAAATTGAAACCATGAAAATGAACCAATAATTAAAATATACAATTTTTTTAAATAGATATTGA
>R25__coassemble_1781_pt1 | contig 10341 bp, 5 predicted proteins | sample R25__metabat2_low_PE_004 | metagenome-assembled genome bin R25
TTTGTATTTACCTTTTTTATTTAATTTTTTAATTTTAAAGGTTGCTTTACCTTTAGCATTAGTTTTTGCAGTGTATTTTTTGTTGCCTTTAACTTTTAAAGTTACTTTAACATTTTTAATAGCTTTACCAGCTTTAGTTTTTAAAGTGATAGCATATTTTTTGGTTTTCTTTTTAGCTTTAAATGTTTTCTTTTTAGCAACAATTTTAGTAGCAACTTTAGCTTTAGGTTTAACTTTAGGAGTATCATCCTTAGTGGAATTTTGTGTATCGTCTTTAGCAGGAGTTTCAGGAACGATTCCGTTTAAAGTAATTGAAAATCCACTAGGTTCGGAGATTTCGTCACCTTCAAAGTTGATAGTTACTAATCCGTTTTTATCCACTTTAACTTCAAAAAATCCGTTTCCATCAGTAGTGGTGTTGATTTTATCTCCACCAGCGATGGTATAAACGATAGTTGCATTAGCTATAGGGTTGCCGTAAATATCTTTTAATGTACCAGTAATAGCATCAGTGGAAATGGAATCAACTAAAAGAATGGTTTTGTCACTTACAGCAATGGTAGCGCTAGCAGATGCAGCATCAAATTCATCTTCGATAGCTGCAAACTCAATTGCTACAGGATAAGTTCCTCTTAATAAGGATAAGCTAATGGTTGCTACACCATTTTCATCAGTTACTGCAGTGTATGTTTCATTTCCAATTTTGAAAGATACGTTTGCATTAGCAATACCTACACCTTGGTAATTTACAAAGGTTGCATTGAATTTGTCAGCAACTCTGTCTGCATTAACATCTGAAGCGATGATAGTAACATTTTTGTTTTTAGCAACATTAATGGTAACATCAGTAGTGTTATCGAAGTATTTGTTGTCTCCAGAATATGCAATGTCTATTTTGTATGTACCTTGAGTTAAATCTGCAATTGTGAAAACAGCAACACCATCAACAATAGGCACAACAGTGTCGTTGCCGTCTAAAGTGAATGTGACAGTTCCGGTTGCATCATTAACTTTCACGGTAACATTATAATTTAAGCATTCTACAGTTTCAGGAGCATCTACATCAATAACAATGTCATTTTTAGTTACTGTCAATGAGGTGGAATTTTGACCACCGAAGTTTTTATCAGCTGAAACAACGGAAACTTCATAGGTTCCTGCAGCTAAATCACTTACTTCAAGAGTTCCTTTACCATCAACAAGATCAACTGTGTATTCTTTACCTGAAATTACAATAGTTGCTTTAGTCATGGATGTTTCATTAACAACAACATTGAATACTGCATTTTGACCAACTTTGATTGGTTCTGCAGAAACGGAAATATCAGCTGCTTTGTCCTGATAGTTGTCAATAACTAAAGATGCATCTTCCTTATGGTTAATTGCAGCATCTCCAAATCCTTTGTTACTGTTTAAGATATTATCTTTAATAGTAGTTTCAGTACCCACGTATGTTTTCAAGTCAATTGCATAATTTTTGGAAGTGGTAATGTTATTTCCAACAATTACGTTGTTCTTTGCATCTTTATGTCCAAATTCAATGGATCCGACTACAGTATTGTTAGCGAAAACACCATTATTAGCATTTTTATTACTGAATTTGATGATGTTGTCGCCTTCAAATGTGTTGCCATACACTTGTACACCGGTAGCGGAGATTGTGGTTGCACCAGTAATAGTGTTGTCATGTGCAATACCACCGGCACCGCTCATGGTCAAACCACCTGCAGTGTTGTTGTATGCTTCAGCACCAGCTGCCACAGTCATGGTTTTACCAACAGTGTTGTTGTATACTGCAGAATTAGCACCTGTGTTCAAATTACCGGAGATGTAGTTGTTATATGCAATGGAGCCTGCAGGGAAATTAGCAGAAGATCCACCAATTAATGTATTGTTAACATAAACATTATTACCAACTGCACCCATACCCCATTGTGCATTGAAACCTACACCAGTATAGTTAATCCAGTTGTTTGCAAACAAGTTGTCAGAACCTGCAACTACGAATCCCCAACAGATAGCAGCTGCTCTTTCAGGACCGAAAATTCTATTGTTGGTAATGTTGTTGTGTTTGTTAGGAACTACTCCTTCCGGAATTTCAACATTGTAGGTTGTCAAGTAAATCATGTTTCCTACATTACCTTCTACTTTAATAGTGTTGTTGTGGAATGTGCAGTAGTCTGCCCATGCAATTACTAATGAACTTGATCCACCGTTGTTTCTTGTGTATAAGTAACTGTTTTTAACGGTTACCCAAGTGGAGCCATCCCTGATGGATGTAGCACCAACACCGGAACCGACCCTTTGGTCCTCAATTACATTGCTCACTCTGTCCAATACAACATGGTGAGTGTTTGTTAACCATAATTGAGTGTTGTGGAAGTCAATTCCAGTCATGTTAGATCCGGAACCTCCATAACTGATTGCAAAACGGTTTCCTGGGTTTTCACCCATTAAACTACCTGCAGTAGTGTTCAAGTCAATGTATGCATCATTGGTTGTTGAAATGATGTTTACAGGTGTGCTTACATCAAAATAGACATTGTTAGCTTGATTAGGATTAATGATTTTTCCTTGGAAATCTAAAGTTGTGCCGTTTTCAATGAAACCGAAAAGTTTACCGCCATCAACTTGATTGAAGTAGTACATGTAATTGTCAGCATTTACAACATTGTTTAAAAATTTAAATTCAGTGGAATTTGCACCGTTTAATCTGAAATTACCGTCATAGGTAACATTGATTTCAGTGATTACATCACTTTCATCAAGATTATAAAGTGCAACGCCCTCATTTAACTCTAAAACTTCCTCTTTGCCATTGATTGTTACATTTACAGTACCTGTTCCATATGGGATACAAACAACAACCATGTTTTTGTCTGCAGTCTTGTAAACTGAAGATAAAATAGTTGCATTTTCCTTATCTAAAACTGTGAATGATTTAGTAGTTGAAAATGGATTGAATGTATCGTCACCAAAGTATTCGACAGTTACCTTATTAGTTCCAATTACATAGTTTTTAAATTCTTGGGTTGCAACACCATTTACTACATCAACAGTGTACTCTTCACTGCCCATGGACATTTTAACTTGTCCGGTAGCTCCACCTAAATACACATTAATGATTGCAGGTTGGAAATTGTAAATTGTTGGTGCGTCAATGTTTGCATTTGCGTTAATTGTATAACTTTTTGAAATAGGATTATAATTCTCATCCCCCTCATATGCAAATGATATGGTGTTTCTGCCTAAGGTATAGTTAGTAAATTCCTGGGTTACAGTACCGTTTTCCAACTCTTTCCTATAGGTATTACCATTAAGTGTGAAAGTTACATAACCAGTAGCATTATACAAATTAACTAACATGTATGGAGTTTGCCCATAGTCAGCACCATTTGCAACAACATCATTCATCTGTACATGTATATTCCGGGTAATGGTAGCACTATTATAATAATCATCACCATTGTATACAATCTTGAGTTGTTGGTTATTGGATATTTTAGTATATTTGGTAATTTCATATGTCACTACACCATTTACCAATGGAGCAGTATATGTTTCACCAGCAAAGGTGATTGTTGCATCACCGGTTGCATTACCCATATCAAGTGTAAATGCAATAGGTTGACCCCATTGTGCCACATTTGCACTACCTGACATTGGAAGGTCTACAGTGAAATTATATTTTGGTGACACATCACCAGATAATTTATCTGCATCAGTGCTTCCAACAATGTCAGAGTTGTCACTAACTCCCAATTTATCATTATTTTGAGTTACATCATCACTGATAGCACTGTCACTGTCGACACCACCATCAGATTCTATTTCGTCTGCGGCTTGAACTTCTAAATCCAAGTCGCCCCCATCAACTGCTAGGCCTGAAGCAGTACTATCCTCAGCCGCACTAGCAGCTCCTAATGTGATAACAGCTAGTAAAAAAATACTAACCAATAAAAATTTATTTAATTTCAAAATTAAATCTCCATCATAACTAAATTATATTCAAAATTGATTGAATACAAGTAATATATTTATGATAAAGTCATATTTAAAAGTTTTCTAAAAAAATTGATATAATTTATGAACCTAAAAAATGTGTGTAAATTGACTAAGACATATAGACATGATAAAAATTAAGTAATTTGTAAAAATATAATAAAATTATGAAAGGATGTTACTGTTTAATCATAAAATTAGACCATACCTGTGAAATAAAAATTGGAAAAAGACTTGGAAAATTAAAATTTGAAGATGGTCATTATGTTTATGTAGGATCAGCCCTGAACTCACTGACTGCAAGATTAAACAGACATATAAGCAATGAAAAGAAAATGCATTGGCATGTGGATTACCTATTGAAAAAATCAGAAATCACTGACATAATATACAATGAGTCAACCAAAAAAATAGAATGTAATCTATCCCAATACCTATCACAAAATTCTAAAGGTGTAAAAAATTTTGGATGTTCAGACTGTGACTGTGAAAGCCATCTGTATTATTTCAAAAATAGAAGTGAAGCTATTGAACAGGTGCAAAATGCATATGATTCAATAGCCATGGAATACAAGTTCTTCAAAATATGAAGCCTTGCTTCTTCTTGTGTTTGTATGAAATCTCAAAGGAATTCAATGCCAATTCCCTTAAAGTTTCTTTAATTTCATCATCAATGCCAACGACAGTTTCCCATTCTCTTTCAAGATTGGATATTTCATCTAAAACTTCAATGCCTTTTGAAGTCAATGAACATTCATATTCAAGTCCGTTGTTAGGCTCCTTATCGATTTCAATTAAACCTAATTTAGCCAGTTTTTCATACTTTTTCAAGTAAAGGCCCAAATGAAGATTAAACAAATCATCTTTTTTGGCCTTTTCAAATTGTTTTACCCTAATCCTTTTGTGATGAGGTTTTTCATGTTTTTTAACCTGCTTTAAGAGCTTGATTTGACTTTCATGCAGGAAAATACTTAGGTTTTCACGCACATAAGTCATTTTAGACTCCTCAATAACACCAATCAAAGCTGAAGCAGGCATGTTGGCGATAGCGTTTTTATGTGGATGAGCCATCAAAACACCTATTTCATTTGACCGAAGAGTCCTCTCATGATTCCCTTGGTCACTTCACGAGCGGCAGTGTTTGCAGCTTGTGTTGCGGCCTTTTCAATTGTCTTTTGAGTGGCACTCTTTTTAGTCCTTTTACCACTTTTTTGCTGACCTGCAAGAACTGTTCCTAAAATTCCACCAATTACATCAACTGCACCAGGTTGTTGAGGCTGTTCAGGTGCCTCTTGAACCGGCACTTCAGGAGCAGGAGCTTCAGGTTCCGAAGCCTGTTGGGTTTGAGCTTTAACCTCTTCAATAACTTCAGGAGCCACTTCACTTTCCATGTTTGGATTTTCGTTTATTTTAGCCAAAAGTAACTCATAAGCGGATTCAGCATCTACCGCTTCAGCATATTTTGATTTTAAAGTTGATATATCAATCAGTTGAGCTCTGAAATCATCTTCAATTGCTCCGATGTGGCTTTGTGGAGGCACAATGTCCACTTGCTCGACAACTGTAGGAACACCCTTCTCATCAAGAACTGACACTAATGCCTGACCGATTCCAAGATTGGAAATTACTTCCGCAGTGTCAAAGTCAGGATTTGCCCTGAATGATTCAGCAGCAACCTTAACAGCCTTTTGGTCTTTCGGAGTGTAAGCGTGAAGTGCATGTTGAACACGATTACCTAATTGTGCCAACACATCATCAGGAATGTCTGCAGGAGATTGTGAGATGAAGTATACTCCAACACCTTTTGACCTGATTAACCTTACGATTTGCTCGATTTTTTTTGCAAATTCAGGTGACATGTCATCAAACAGCAAGTGTGCCTCATCAAAGAAGAACACGAATTTAGGCTTGTCCATGTCCCCAACTTCAGGCAATGTTTCAAATAAAGTTGATAACATCCACAATAGGAATGTTGAGTAGATTTCCGGAGATAAGGATAATTTTTGAGCATCCAAAATGTTAATTACACCGCATCCGTTGTCATCTACTTGCATGAAGTCATCAAGTGAAAGTGCAGGCTCTCCGAAGAAATCATTACCTCCTTGATCTTCAAGTGTGATTAGGCTTCTTAGGATTGTGTTTGCTGATTTATCAGCAATTGCACCGTATTCACTTTCAAACTGTGCCTTGTTTTCAACGACATAATTAATCATTGATTTTAAGTCCTTCAAGTCGATGATTGGAAGGCAGTGCTCGTCAGCCACCTTGAATACAATATTCAATACTCCAGATTGAGCTTCTGATAAGTTCAAGATTTTTGAAAGCAATACTGGACCCATTTCAGATAATGTAACCCTTACAGGAAGACCTTTTTGACCAAATAAGTCCCAGAATTCAACAGGATATTCCTTGAACTTGAATCCTTTATCGTCAAGTCCGTACTTTTCCCTGTTGTTAGTTATGAAATCGTTTCCGGAACCGACTTTTGCAAGTCCGGAAATGTCCCCTTTCATATCCGCTAAAAATACAGGAACACCCAAATCAGAAAAAGATTCTGCTAAGACTTTTAAAGTGACAGTTTTACCAGTTCCAGTTGCTCCAGCTATTAAACCATGACGGTTAGCTAGTTTTGGTAATAAAAACACTTCAGTATTTTCATTACATCCAATCAATATTTTTTCTTCAGCAAACATTTAGCTCACCCATTTTCAATTTTCTTAATTAAGTAGTTTGTCTTTTTAACTATATTTTTTTTATCATAAGCACGAGCAATCCTCTTGATTGCATCTAGATTTTTAACGAAATTATCAAGCCATGAGAAAATGTCTCCAGGATAGACCTGAATCTGATATTTTCTAAATAATTTGGTTGAAATGTCCTGTGGATCCTTGCCCTTAAGCCTTTCATGGACAATAACCTCTGAAATTCCCCTTTGCAGGCATTGACAGAACGGCCTGTCCTGACACTTGCACTGCAGGAAATCTGACTGGATTGCAATCAATGCATCCTGGAATTTCTTATCGACCTTATCCATTGCTTCTCCTGAGGATATGATGTCAAGGGTCGATTCGGCAAACAACCTTGTTGAAAACTTGACTTTCAATGCATTTGAAATTTGATTGTGAATTACACTTGAGAGATACGCATTTTCAAACATCTCCAAATCCATCGCCATTGCAAGAATGAGAACCTTAAGCTTGTCGTACTTGTCCCTTTTCTTATACATTGGAGAATGTCCCACATAATGCTTCAGGTAGTTTCTGTCATTTAAGGTGTTTTTAATGAATTCAGCATCCCCTATTGAGAGGAATGAGACTGATGTCGCCCTTCCGTACCTGGTGACATCCAACTTATTTGCCATGCGGTCGATAAGGCCTAAATCCTCCATTTCATCAATGGCTATCTTAATGCTTATTGGAACATCAATGTTCTTGTAGAACTTGTTGAGTTCGTTGGTTGACTGGATTGAAGTTGAGGAAATATCCGCAAGTATCTGCTCATAGGCGGATTCCTCATCATATTCAATGTAAACGTCATCGCTGTTGCTTTCCAAAAGGTCAAGCGCCATTGCCTCTTCCGATTCGCCCTGAAAATCGTTTCCAACTTCTGGAAGCAAGTAAACTATACCTCTGTCGTGATATGATGGCCTTCCTGCACGACCGAGCATCTGTGAAAACTCATTCGGATTGATCCACTTGTTTCCCATGATAAGTGAATCGAAAATAACTTGAGAAGCCGGAAAGTCCACACCTGCCGCAAGGGCTGCGGTTGTTACAACACATGAGATTTTTCCCTTGTCGAAATCTTTCTCAATCTTTTCCTTTTTATAATATGACAATCCTGCGTGATACGCTTGGGCATTGACACGCTTGTTGCTAAGATAATTTGCAATTTGATGAGTTTTTCTTCTTGAATTTGTAAATATAATAGTCTGTCCACGATATCCCTTCTTGGACTTGGTGTTGAATTCCCTTTTGACAAGATTCTGCATGATGTGCCTTTTTTGGGATTCGTTTCTCACATACACCAAATGCCTTTCCAGAGGAACCGGACGCTCTGAATACTCAACCAGCTTCATGTTGAACTCATCTGCCAAGAATTCTGGATTTTTTACTGTAGCAGACAATCCTATGATTTGAGTTTTAGGATACAAATGTTTTACACGCTTAATGAGACCGTTTAGACGTGTTCCTCTATCCTCATCATCAATCATGTGGATTTCATCAATCAAAACCACACCAAGATTGGATAGGCTTTGGGAGTTTCCGTTTCTTAAAAGATAATCAATTCCCTCATAGGTTGCAACTACAATGTCTGACTTTGAAACGTCACTGTCCGGAAGGTTCAACTCACCCTTTGCCTTAACACGATTTCTACCGACCTTAATTGCTACTTTTAATCCTAATTTTGAGTATTTCTTTTTGAAATCACGATATTTTTGGTTGGCAAGCGCCACCAAAGGAGTCAAAAATACGAATTTCTTTCCTTTAAGCGCTTTTGTGATACCTGCAAGCTCACCGACCAGTGTTTTACCAGAACCTGTTGCACTGACAACCAAAAGGTCTTCTCCTTTTAGCAATCCTTCCTTAATGGCCAAATATTGAACTGGAAGCAAGGATGTGTTTCCTGAATTCAAAAGAACCTCCTTGAACCTCTTGTCAATCTTGAGCCTTTTCATGTCAATTGGAGGAATTATGTGCTTTGACTTTCGGGTCTTGTCAAAGAGCGTCAGTTTCCTGTTTTTCAATGGGTCAAAGTGAGGATCCAGAACTGATAATGTCTTTTCCAGACTTCCAGTCTTCTCCAATGTCTTTTTGAGATTTCTGAAAATCTTTTTGTCAAATCCTTGAAGCTTGATTTCATTTTTGATAGTGTCATGTGCACAATCCTTGCAGATAAGCTGATTGTGATGCTTATAAGAGTAATCTGAATTAACTATGGTAATATTTCCATCATAGGCACAGAAGTCACATACCTGAGTGCGCCTTACCTTTATGTTTAGGGATGTGAGAAATTTCTCCACTTTCTCATCAGGAGTTGCTAAAAATACCGCCTGAGACCTCAATAGCTTAGTGACCTCTCCAGGAGGCATCAATTTCTCGTTTAAAGTGGAGTTGTCATTGAAGTTATAGTCTGCCACAAATCTTGAAATAGACAATGAATCTCCATCATGGCTGAACTTAATGTTTCCAACGAATTCAGGCACCCTTTTATGATTCAGTGCATTTTTTGGTGAACCAATTGGATATAATCTCCACTGTTTTTTAATCTTCTTTAAAACTAGCATTATAGTAAAATATATTCTTAATTGTTAATAAGTTTTTAAAAAAAAAGTAAATGAATTTGATTACTCCATGTAATCAAATCTTGTTTCTAAAACGATAATCAATATGAATCCTATTACCGCAACAACCACACATGGCAACAATGCTGATAATCCTGCACCTACTGAACCTGCAATTTGCACGGCAGGAACTTTTAAAGACCCGAGCATCACACCGATAAGGAATGCCATTGTGATTTCCTCATAGTTTTTAAGCAAGTAATTTAGTATTTTTGAAAATCCGAGAATTCCAATTACAGCTCCAACGACAAATACGAGTATGTCAACAATGTTAAGCTGATGAAGAGCGTTTAGCATGTATTCATATTGGCCGAGCAATAAAAGTAGGAATGAACCTGAAATACCTGGTAAAATCATTGCACAGATTGCAATCATTCCTGAAATGAACAATACTATCAATGAATGGTCACCGGCTATCGGATTAAGGCTTACGAATATGTAAGTCAAAATCAGACCCACAATTGCTGCAATGACATGCTTTATGTTGATTTTCTCTATTTTCTTAAATAAAATCACCGCTGAAGCAATAATCAATCCCAAAAAGAATGAGAATGTTAATGCTGTGTGCACATCCATGCAGTATGTAACCACTTTCGCTAGAGTCAGGAATGCCACCCCAATACCTAAAATCAATGGGATAAAGAACTTGAAGTCGATTTCATCAAGCAGAGTATTCCAAAATCCTTTTAAGTCGCCTTTAAATAGCGGCTTTACAAAACCTAACTTGATGTTACTTATTGCCTCGATCAAATGGCCGTAAATTCCAGTAATCAGCGCTATTGTTCCTCCTGAAACACCTGGAACAATATCCGCCGAACCCATAAAGAGTCCACGAATGAATATTAAAAAAGCTTCCTTAATGTTAAAACTCAAATTATCACCTAATATGTAATTATTATAATATTAGAAATTACTTTATTAAATAGGTTATTAAAAAAAACAATGCTGTCAAGCTAAGATTTTCTTGATTTTTTAAAAGCTATCTTGGATGTTTG
>R25__coassemble_1789_pt1 | contig 10305 bp, 7 predicted proteins | sample R25__metabat2_low_PE_004 | metagenome-assembled genome bin R25
CCTAAAATATAATATTTTTGTTTATTTTTTTTCATTTTTAAGAAATCTATTTATATTGATGATGTTTAAGTAATAATGAAGGTTTTATTATGAGACATAAAAAGACTTTTTTGGGCATTTGTCTTATCGTAATCATGCTCAGCATAATCAGTGTCAGTGCAAGCGACGCTAATGACATCGCTGTTGCAAGTGATGATGATGTGCAGGTGCTCGAACAGGAAAACGACAATATCCTTGAATCTTTCCAAGACGATTTGCTGGGGGATGTGGATGATAGAACATTCACTGCACTTCAAAAGAAAATCAACGAATCCGAAAAGGGAGCGACAATAACTCTTGACCGTGATTACACTTATGATGAAGGATTTTCCGATAGGGGAATCGTAATCGACAAGGACATAACAATCAACGGTAACGGACACACATTGGATGGGGCATCCAAATCAAGGATTCTTCTTGTAAAGATGGGTGTGATTTCTAGAAATCAGGTCACATTGAATAATGTCAAATTCGCAAACGGTCACACAGACCTTTATGGAGGGGCAATATTTAACTATGGTAACCTAACAGTGAATAAATGTGAATTCACCAACAATTACGCCAAATGCTGCGGAGGGGCAATCAACTCCATAGGATATTTGGAATGCAGGAACTCAAAATTCACCAATAACGTTGCAAACGGTGACGGAGGGGCAATCTTCACACTTTCAATCAGAGGCACAGCTGCCCGCTTGGTGGAACTGTTCAAGACAGATCTTGGCGAAGGCAACATGAACTTCATGAACAATCTCGCGAACAACTTCGAGCTTGTCTATGCAAAAGAGTCCATAAGCAATTGTGTTTTCACATCCAACAAGGCAAACGGCCGTGGAGGGGGTGCAGTCTATGCATTTGGAAACATTGACATCAAATCTTCCAAATTCACTTCTAACGTTGCCGGTGAAAAGGGTGGAGCGGTATTTGCAAACAAGGACTTGTACATATCAGATTCCCAATTCACAAAAAACACAGCCGCAAAATCCGGTGGAGCAGTTTATTTCAAATGCCATGAGTCATCAGGTCATTATGAAGATGGAAACTGGATTCCTGAGGTAAAATATTACTCAAACTCAATCAAGTCTTCAACATTCACTAAAAACAGTGCAGACAAGGGTGGAGCAATATATGCATTCAGAACATCCTCAAGCGACAAGACTCACTGCGCTAAGGTGTACTCATCCACTTTCACAGCAAACAAGGCTTCAAGCGGAAGGGACATTTATGGTGGAACATATTCAAAATGCGTATTCAACTACTTTAAATTGACACTCAAGAAGGTCAAGGTTAAAAAGTCCGCTAAAAAGGTGGTCCTAAAATCAAAGCTCACCAAAGGCAAAACCCTGATTAAAGGCAAAACCATTAAATTCAAATTCAATAAGAAAACCTACAGGGCAAAAACCAATAAGAAGGGCATTGCTAAAGTGACAATTAAAAAGCCTGTGCTTAAAAAGCTTAAAGTGGGCAAAAAGGTTAAATACCAAGCTAAATATTCAAAATTGTCAGTTAAAAGAACAGCTAAAGTTAAAAAGTAAGTGCTAATGCATTTACTTCTTTTTTTATTTAACATTTCAAAATAATTTAACTTATTTTATATAAGTAATTTATTTTTTACAAAATATTGCAGTTTTGTTTAATTTTATATAGTATTTTGTAGAAAATATTATATGATATTATGAAATTTTTAGAGTTTGATGAATCAAGAGACTTTCCGTTCTATAATCACAATCCCCGAATTTCCGAGTTCGGATGGCTGGTGATGTTGTTAAGCGTGCCGGTTGCCTTTTTGACATATGGTTTGGTAGGTTCAAAACCGGGCATGGAAATAATTTCAAGCATTATTTTTTGTCTGATAATGCTGATTCCTTTGCTTTATTTTTCAAACTGGGACTACTCATTGATGTTTAGGAAACCAACCAAAAACGAGATAATTCTGGCGGTTTTACTTTTTTTAGGGTATATGGTCTATACCATAATTGTAGGTACGTTCCTGGACACATTAGCTCTTAGCGGCGTGAAACTGTCCACCGCAGACTCCCTGGGAATCAATCTTGCAAGTACAATAGGATTGATTTTTTCAATGATGGGTGAGGAATTGCTCAAGTTCATTCCCCTGATGTTTCTGATGAGGGTTGTGTATAAGTTCAGCGGAAACCTCAAATTGGCCGTTGCGATTTCCACAGCAATTGTCCTGTTGGTTTTTGGATTGCTCCATTATGGTCCTCCAACAAATACTCTGGCATCAGTTTTGCTCCTTCAGGGATTTGGATCCATGTTTGAGATGTACGGGTATCTGAAAACCAAAAACCTGTTTGTCCCATACCTGTCTCATCTGCTGATAGATGCGGTTTCATTCATTATAATAATTTTGGGAGGTTAGCTCTTCAATAGTCGAGTTTTTAACCTTTTTTTAATATTTTTTTTAAATTATTTTCACCATTTTTTTATAAAATATATATTTTATTCATTTCAAAACAATTATATTCTATTTTCAATACAAATATATATTGATTAAATAAATTTTATTTGGTGTGATGTTTTGATAAATAAAAAGATGATTGCACTTGCAATATTGCTTGTGGGCCTTTTGGCCATTTCGGCGGCAAGTGCTGTGGAAGTAAATTCAACTGATGATGCTGATTCAGCACAAGATCAGTTGGAACTTGAAAATATAGATGAATCATTAGAAGTTTCTAATGATGAGAATGATTTAGGTGGTGCTGAAGTGTTTGATGGCACCACTTTCACTGAATTGAGAAATAAGATAAACTCTTTAAATAATAGTGATAGTTTGGATTTGACCAAGGATATCGTTCAGGATGGTGACAGTCAAATCGATATTTCCAAGTCAATAACAATAAACGGGAATGGAGTGACCATCGATGCGAAGGGAAAATCCAGGATTTTTTATATTTATGATGGTGCTACTGTAGTCTTGAAGAATATCACTTTTATAAATGCGAAATGTATTGGTCAAGGTGGAGCGGTTTACTCTAATGGTTTAGGCAGCATTGAAAATTGTACTTTTATCAACAACACTGCTTTAGGCGAAGATGAAAACGGAAGAGGTGGTGCCGTTTACTTTGAAAATAATAAAGCTGTTTCTGTGTCTGGTTGTACTTTTATCAACAACACTGCGAAATGGTATGGTGGTGCAGCTTTCTTTAATTATATGGCTGTTGTGAAAGATTGTATTTTTATCAACAACACTGCTCCTAGGGGTGGTGCTATTCATTTTGGAGGATATAGTGAGGTAAAGGATTCTATTTTTATTAACAACACTGCAGCTGAAAATGGTGGTGCTGCCTTTTTACATGATGGCCGTTTTGAAAATTGTGAATTTGAATGTAATGGCGCACCTAATGGTGGTGCATTATGTTTAGACGATGGAGATATAACAAATTGTAATTTCACTGATAACACTGCCCATTATGATGGTGGTGCTGTTTATTATTCCAACTCTGAAAATGAGGCTATTTTGACAAATTGTAGTTTTGCCAACAATAAAGCGGCTAATGGTGGTGCAATTTATGCATTATACGGAAATGTTTTGGACGATTGTGATTTTTCCAACAATATTGCATCCGAAAACGGTGGTGCGGTTTACTTTAACAAAAACTCCACTGTTAAAAATTCTAATTTCACCAACAATAAAGCAGCTAACGGTGGTGCATTTTACTCATTAACTGATACTATTATTGACAATTGTGATTTTTCCAACAATATTGCAACTGAAAAAGGTGGTGCGGTTTACATCGATGAAAACTTCACCATTGGGTCTGATAGGGGCATATATAATTGTAATTTTACCAAAAATGCTGCACTTTATGGTGGTGCGGTTTTCTCAGTGATGGGATTGGATTTCAAAAATTCTGATTTCGCTGACAATGTTGCCCGTGGCGATGGTGGTGCATTGTTATTGAAGGATATTAGTTATTTGGAAATGTGTAATTTTATTAACAACACTGCAAATGTGACAGGTGGTGCTGTTAAATTCAATGAGGAGAGTTCTGTAGGATTTTGTAATTTCATTGGCAATTCTGCAACCAACGGTGGTGCAGTCTACTTTATTGGAGCTCATGTGCAAAATTGTAACTTCATCGACAATGTTGCAGATGAAGATGGTGGAGCTGTTGTGTTTAATGGAGATAGTTACGTAAAGGTTTGCGATTTTATCAACAACACTGCAGATAACGGTGGTGCAGTTTTATGGTCATCTGGAGCTATGGAAAATTGTACTTTCACCGATAACTCCGCAACCGTTTGTGGAGGTGCTGTTTACTTTAATAGGGATGCTGATTTGACCAATTGTACTTTCACTAATAACTCCGCAACTTATGGTGGTGCCATTAGTTTTGAAGATAGTTGTAATCTGGATATTTGTAATTTTACCAACAACACTGCAACTAAAGATGGTGGAGCGGTATATGTCAACGGAACTCTTTCAGATTCTAAAATCACTTCCACATTCATCAACAACACTGCATCCAACGGTGGTGCCATATACTTTAACGGCGAAGTTGATAATGCAACAATTGACAGCTATTTTGATGATAATGTTGCCGAAAGGGTTGGTGCTGCAGTATATGTCCGTGGAAAATCATCAAATAACACTTTTTCCTCAGAGTTCTACGGCAATAAAGCAAGAAAAGCCAGTGGAGGCGCAATATTTTTCTATAGTTTAGCTGAAAACAATACCTTTGAAGACCTTTTTGAGGACAATTATGCGCTTTATGGTGGTGCAATCTTTTTCTACAAAAAGGCGAACGATAACAAGTTCAACAGTATTTTCCGATCCAATGTTGCCAAGTCATGCGGTGGAGCCATATTTTTCTACAATACCACCAACCACAATACTTTCAACGGAAATTTCATTAACAACAGCGCTTTAGGTCAAGTTGATCCAACAAACGGAAACGGTGGGGCAATAACATTTAAAAACGTATCCACTAATTGTGTTTTCAACGGGGACTTCATTAACAACACTGCTGCCTTGAACGGTGGGGCTGTAAACTATCGTGAAACTCCTCACAACATCACATTCAACGGCAATTTCATCAACAACACTTCTCCTAGCGGTGGTGGAGTCAATTTCTTTGATACATTTGAAAACGTGACATTCAATGGTGAGTTTATTAACAATTCCGCAACCAGGGGTGGTGCAATATGTGCATTAACTCTTGCAAATGCTAAAATCAGTTCCAAATTTATCAACAATAGTGCACTCAACGGTGGTGCGATATACTTTGACGAGGAAGTTAATAATGTGACAATTGCCGGTCAATTTGCAGATAATGTTGCTGAAAGGGCCGGTGGTGCGATATTTATCAGAGGACAGTCATTGAATAATACCTTTTCCTCAGACTTCTATGACAATAAGGCAAAACAAGCTAGTGGAGGAGCAATATTCTTCTATAATTTGGCTGAAAACAATACATTTGAAGGTGCTTTCAAGGACAATTACGCGCTTTATGGTGGTGCAATCTTTTTCTACAAAAAGGCGAACGATAATAAGTTCAACAGTGTCTTCACCTCCAATGTTGCCAAGTCATGCGGTGGTGCCATATTTTTCTACAACACTACCGACAACAACAGTTTCAATGGCAATTTCATCAACAACAGTGCTTTAGGTCAGGTTAGCGACACAGTTGGAAACGGTGGTGCAATAACATTTAAAAACGTATCCACCAACAGCATATTCACTTGTGATTTCATTAACAACACTGCCGCTTTGAACGGTGGGGCTGTAAACTATCGTGAAAGTCCTCAAAACATCACATTCAACTCTAATTTCATCAACAACACTTCTCCTAGCGGTGGTGGAGTCAATTTCTTTGATACATTTGAAAACGTAACATTCAATGGTGAATTTATTAATAACACTGCAACTAACGGTGGTGCGATAGCTGCAGTCAAGGGTGTTGTTAAAGATGTCACATTTAAGAATAATAGTGCAGAGTCCGGTGGCGCAATTTACTTCGCTGAATCTGGTGAAGCTATTAACTGTACTTTTGACAACAACTCCGCAAAACAGGGTGGAGCTATTTATGGTCCAAATCCTGAAGCTGTTACCGTTAATAATTGTACTTTCGAAACCGATAACGATACAACTTTTAATACAGTTGTTTCTCCATTTGTATTGGTTGTTGATAATTTCACAACAATCTACAATTCCGGTGAGAAATTAACTTTTGATTTGAAAGACAGCACAGGTGTTCAGCTTACAAACGCCACTATATCAATAAGCGTTTACTATAAGAACAATGGCAGTTGGGTTGGCAATTACAGTTGCTTAAGCGGCGAAGGATGGACTGTTGATTTGCCGGCAGGTTCCTATTATGCAATCTTTGACACTAAATACCTTGGATCACAACCTCTCAACAGGACAATCACAGTCAATAAGTTACAAACACAATTGGCAGGAAATGCAATAACTGCAACCTATAATGTCAACAAGAATCTGGTCATTACCTTAAAGGACGCTAAAGGAAATCCTTTAAGTGGTGTCAGTGTCACTGTTATGTTGGGAAGTGCAAAAACATACAAAACAGACAAGAACGGTCAGATTAAAGTGTCCACAAAAGGACTGGTTCCTAAGGCATATGTTGCCAATGTGAAATTCAAAGGCGATGCAAACTATGCAGGATCAACCAAAAACATCAAGGTTACAGTCAAGAAGGCAACTCCTAAGTTTAAAGCCAAAAATAAAAAGTTCAAGAAATCCAAGAAGGTCAAGAAGTATTCCGTCAAACTAAAAGACAACACAGGCAAGGCCATGAAAAATGCGAAGGTCACCTTGAAAATCAAGGGTAAAAAGGCTATTAAGGCCAAAACCAATGCCAAAGGTAAGGCGGTATTCAAAATCAAGAAACTGACCAAGAAGGGCAAACACAAGGCAAAAGTCACCTTTAAGGCAACCAAGTACTACAATAAGGTGACCAAGAAAGTCAAAATCAAAGTCAAGTAGATGTTTTTCACATCTGCTTTTATTTTTTATTTTTTCATCTAAATTAATCATTTATCATGTGCTGTTTTTCTCAAATCTTTCGTTTATTTGATTTGATCTTTGTTTATTTTAATGATTAGATTCATAACTATGGTTTTGGTTGAGTAATTATTAATAATTTGGTAGTGATGAGTTAGTTGATTTACAGTTCAAGTTCACACTTAATCTCCTCCATCCTGCAGAGTAGATTGTAATAAATGTCATGATTTATGCAGTACTCATAGGTTTCATCACAAATGTCCTTGTCTGGGTCCCAATGAATTAATGTGAATATTGTGATTTAGGATTTAATAAAATCATTTATTCATTAATTATTATTTTATGAATAAGTTGTTAATTTTAAATAAATTTCAATAAAAATAGAGATAATAGGTGTTTAAGTGACTAGTTTAAACACCGGAATTAAGGAAAATTATTTTATTTTGGCAGATTTTTTTAATTTTCCAACGACTTGTATCAAACTAGAAAAATTGTGAAAAATCTAATTCAACACATTTCTAATTTTGGAGAGTTTTCATTATTTGACTAATAATGTGAGAGTGTTTTAGGTTAACCTAAATTTCGTCTCTACTTTATAGTTTGTTGCCATAGTATATAAAGCTTTCTATTTTTTTAGGTTAACCTAAATTTCACTAAAATTATTTTCTCTTTTCCAAATCTTCTGCAACCTTTTTGGCAACGTATTCTCCGGAAAGAAGCATTCCTCCAAAGATCGGTCCCATTCTTTGTGATCCATGAACCGCATTTGCAGCCATTCCGGTCACGTACAATCCAGGGTACACCTCGTTGACGTTATCGAGGATTTTGCCTTCTGCCCTGTCTGCCCACATTGACTTTTCGCCCATGATCTTTCCGGTTTTAGTATTTAACTCAGCTTCCATCTTGTCCTGCACAATCTTGATGATTTCCAAGGGGTGTCCTGTTGCGTCAATAACTGCCTTGGACCTTATTGTAAGTGGGTCTATATGTAGGCCACTCATCTCAACTGAGCTCCAGTTGAGCACCACTCCGTTTATTCCGTTTTCACGTACCATTAAATCCTCAATTGACATTAGGTTAAACACTTTAAGACCAGCTTGTGTTGCTTTAGATGTAAGTGTTGAGGTGCACTCTATGGAGTCTGCGGTGTAGTAGTTGTCCTGATATTTCTTGTAGTTGATTCCGAACTCATCGAGAATCCTGCAGCCCTCTTCCTGAACAACAACCTTGTTGAACATCATTCCTCCTCCCCACATTCCTCCACCAATGGAGAGTTTTCTTTCAAACAATGCAACCTTATATCCCATTTTGGCAAGATAGTATCCTGCAGTGATTCCTGACGGACCTCCTCCACCGATTGCAACATCAATGTCGGTGTAGTCCAAAAAGTCGTTCATAAATTCCTCAATAATTGCTCTTGATACAATAATGTCATCTAGTTTTTCCACATTATCACCAATGTTCTATTTTGTAGTTATTAGTATATATTATTGATTATCTGTTTAAAAGGACTCGATTAATTGAATGTTTGGCCTAAAATCAATTATAAATATTTTGACAAACAAATATTAATGTGGTATTATGTTTAAAGATAAGATTTACGGAATTATTGTCTGTTTGATAATTGCAATTCCTGCTTTAATCATCGGGAACCTCTTTCCGGTTATAGGCGGGCCGATAATTGCAATAATATTGGGCATGGCAATAGCAGTATTCTGGAAAAAACGGGAAAAATTTGACGAGGGAATAGGATTCACATCAAAATATGTCCTTCAGGCTGCAGTGGTGTTCCTTGGTTTCGGACTCAACCTCAACGTTATTCTGGCAACCGGTATCCAATCCCTGCCGATAATTGTAGGAACAATTGCAACAGCGCTGATTGTGGCATTTGTGATGAAAAGGGTATTGAGCATGGAGAGAAACTCGGCGATTCTAATCGGTGTGGGATCATCCATCTGTGGAGGTTCTGCAATTGCCGCAACCGCACCTGTAATCGATGCGGACGACGAGGAGGTTGCACAGTCAATATCTGTAATATTCTTCTTCAACGTCATCGCTGCGATAATATTTCCGATGCTTGGAAAGGTGCTCGGCTTTTCAACAGTTAGTGGTGATCCTTTCGGTATCTTTGCAGGGACTGCCATCAACGACACCTCATCGGTTACTGCAGCGGCCGCAACATGGGACAACATGTGGGGGCTTGGAACCCAGACCCTTGACAAGGCGGCAACAGTCAAGCTCACACGTACATTGGCAATCATTCCGATAACATTAGTATTATCTTTGATTACTCAGCGCCAGAACAACTTCAACGGCGAGAAGTTCAGCCTCAAAAGGGCATTGCCGTTATTTGTAATATTCTTTGTGATTGCATCAATCATAACAACAGTATGTGTCTCCATGGGCGTTGACGCAAGTCTTTTCATGCCTTTAAAGGAACTGAGCAAATTCTTCATTATCATGGCTATGGCTGCTATCGGTCTTAATACTGATATTGTAAAATTAGTCAAGTCAGGCGGAAAGCCTATAGTGTTGGGTGCCAGCTGCTGGATTGCAATAACCGTCGTCAGCCTATTGCTGCAACATGCTTTAGGATTTTGGTGATGTTTTTGGGTAGAGTTTAAAAATTCTCTACCGTTTAAATTTTAAAATAAAAAAGTGTTTTTATGGGAAAAGAGATAATCCCATGGCTTCAACCATTGATTGAACACCTAAAATTATGATTACGACCCCACCGAATATTTCAATATACTCAGCGTATTTTATGGCCACTTTTGTTCCGTATGTACCAATAAGGAACCAGATTACGACTGCAATCAGGCTTAACCCAAGCAAAATGTATGGGTTTACATGTGCTGCTGCTCCCTGTGACGCAAGGACTAGGTTTTCTATGTTTCCAAAGATGATCAAACCTGATAAAGGAGCATACTGTTTTAAGTCAACCATTTTAGTTACCTCCTTTTGCTTGAAGGTTTTTGATTGCGCCATGGATTGCCTGAATACCTAATATGACTATTGCAAGGCCTCCTATGAATGTGATGTAGTTTGAATATTGAATTGCAACTTCTGTGGCCATTGTTCCAATAACCATCCATATCACTACTACAATAATGCTTAACGCTCCTAATACCTTAGGGTCCATTCCGTGAACGACACCCTGTGATGCCAGAATCAAGTTTTCTATGTTTCCAAAAATAATTAATCCGATAAATGGTACAAATTCTTCTAAGAGTCTGTCCAATAAATAATTTTTTCTAATTTTTTTATTTTTTTCTTATTATTGT